>Ga0209208_10002092_pt1 | contig 28508 bp, 23 predicted proteins | sample S1TSphfallax_3_FD_187694 | JGI IMG/M metagenome (GOLD analysis project Ga0209208, IMG submission 187694) | Host-associated microbial communities from peat moss isolated from Minnesota, USA - S1T2_Fd - Sphagnum fallax MG (SPAdes) (version 2) | ecosystem: Host-associated > Plants > Peat moss >...
TATCTCAAGCTCAACTGCTCTCACTAGCTCATCTGGATCAAACTTGGAAGTTATATTTGATAGCGGAACCACTTTGGCAAATCTAATCGAGCCTTTCTTCACTGACTTTATGAATGCGGTAAATCAAATTTTTCTCCTTTTGTGTTTGCAACCTAAATTTTCTTTTTGCGGGGTTAAAAAATGCAAGATCCTGTCTAGTAGTAGCATATTGGGTGGTATGGTTGCAGATATAATACTATGATATTACCTACAACTATGAAACCAATCAAGATAAAAAGTTTGAGCAAAGCTTGATCTCTACATAAATTTTTCCAAATTTCCATGTACTTGTTGATATGAAAATCCTCTAAAAGACGGATTCCATGTAACAACATGTGGAAGTGGTGGTGGCAGATTGATGAGAGTGTAGGAACTCCACTCCAAACAATAGAAGGCAGTCAGTGCTATGCCAGGTACATGAAAATATCCATACAATAAAAACAATGGTGTCTGTCTGTGTGTCTGAAGCTTTCATAGCTACATACAAACCCACCCTTCCCGTCCTCTGTCCCTCCCAACCTCCTTGGCAAAAGATGGAGTGGGTGGACAGATAAATACCCGTCCATGGCTTGTTTATATACATTTTGTCAACCCCAAGATGAAATTTGTTGAATGTGTAAAGAGATGGTTTGGGTGAGATGGGTGTTTTAGCAAGATGCTTGAATTGTGTAAGAACATTTTCACATCTTTGCATATTTCATTCATTAGACCAATAATGTGCAGACTGTATCATTAGAAATTCTTCGAAGATTTTCTCCTCATAATTTACTCTGTTGTTTTCACAAATCTTTAATGTTGCTATGTTGGGTACCACTTTTGCAGTTCAACTAGCGGGTTTCCAAATATCACACTTTATTTCGAGGGTGGAACAATGGAGCTAGGCTCTGATTCATATCTTCTTCCAATACAAGATGTGCGTTTCTCATATTTTCTGAATGTCACAGTTTCATGTCTAAAAGTTTCTGGTTTTCACTCCCAATCTGTTAACTATTTTTTTTCTTCCTTGCAAGCAAATTATGAGTTAACAAATGCTTTCTAATATAGTAGACTTGGTTGAACTTGAATTCTTTGTTTTTTTGATAGGGAGGTAATACCTACTACTGCCCAGCGTGGCAAGCAAGCTCTGGAGATGTGTCTACCTACTCCATTCTTGGAGGTAGAGAGACTCTTATCGCATGTCACCAAGTGATTTCTATACTCTGGTTCAGGAATGGTTCTACATATAATTTGGTCTTGGCCAACAAACAATTGGATTTTGTCAACTAATTTTTGCATTGCTCTTTGGGGTGTGTGTGTGTGTGTGTGTGTGTGTGGGTTATTATTTATTTGTTCACATGAAAACCTACTTCTGAAGCACTAATGAATTCTTTTGACTCTTGGTGGTGGGGATGATTGACCAGACATTGTTCTCCAAAATCAGATCATTGTTTATGATAATGACTTGAAGCGACTTGGCTGGAAGAATTTCGATTGTAAGTATAATCAACTCTTGAAGCACCAGATTTCTTGTACCGTTTGCATATGATAGAAGTTTGATTCAGAAATCTGTTTGTCCACTGTTTTGGTGAGTCTCCCTCCCACACCCACCTTGGCACCAAAATAGTGGGTAATCTAACAGACTGACAACTGCTAGTAACAACTCTGCTGTACTTGCACTGGCCTTTCCAAAGAAAACCAGCCTCTTGCTCAGCCATGCTCATGCCTGTCACCCTCAGCTAAGTGGCAATGGATTCCAAGTCTAATGTTGTGAAAAGCTACAAAGACATGGAAATGAGCTCTCACTATTTGACCATAGTGGGTCATAGTAGGGAGCATCTTGCTTATGTAGCAGCATGCCATTGGATATTAGCTCCCCAGTTATGTCACATATTTTGTTGCCTTCTAACATTTCATAACTTCCATATCAGCCTTGCTGCATGTTCCTTATTGCTTGTTGGCTGAATCTGGTGTGTCCCATAATGAGTACACTCGATGCTCCCAGACAATGGACTATGTCTGGTAACCAGCGTCATCTAGCCATATAAAATATTTGCTCTGGGTCTCAAGTTTCTCAGATGAGATTGGACATTACATTCATTCAACAAGGATATTCAATTTTATTTTTCTTCTCTAATGGCTTCATGTCCTGTTGACAATTGTTGTTGTTTCAGGTTCACAAACCATTTCTGCCTCACTTACACCGAATGGACCTGCTGTCTCACAGTCCCCAGTGTCTGCATCAACTGGCAGCGACCCAAGTTCCAGCCATTTGAAAACCTTGAGAACATACATACCATTCATAGCTATACTCTACATCTTAGCCACTTTCTAAAAAAAATAATTTCATTGGTGGCTTGAATTCGAAAGTTCGATTAGTCTTTCAAAATTGATTCTTGTTCTTTCCCTCAAAAGCTGACCTCGAAAAATATCCGCATGTAAATTGCATAACCCTATTCCTTTAGCCATCTGAAAATGAGTGATCTTAATGGAATTCGTGGTGTGCTAGCATGATGGATACGACACAACTAATTTGGGGAAAAAAAACTACACCCCAAACAACAAGTGTCCAAATGAAACGAAAAAAAATCCATGTACAAACATGATGTTGTGGGCAGGTGCAGGGTGGGTGTTCATTTGTTGCACCCAAATTATAGAGACATTCCAAGGAATTTCTTCTCCTTTTTTTTTTCCCCCCAATTTTCCAAATAAGTAATTTTCCATTGTTGTGGATTTGAGATTATTAATGCCACAAATTTTTTTAAGCAAATTAAAAAAATTGGAATGACCTGTTGCCAAAGTTGATTTGTAAACCAAATTAGTAACGATGCAGATGTGAATGACTTATGTGCATGGAACAAATTTTGCATTAGCGAATCATTCATATGGTCTACTAATAACAGTGATACAAATGTTGAGATTGAACTTGTCTTGTAAGGTTGGAAAAAGTATTGGACAAGTACACAATTTGTAGCTACTAGGATTTAGGGTTCAGATATTACTATTTAGGTTTTTCCGGTATAGAGTTTGTTGGCTGATATGTAACATTGTATAAGTAATGATATTAAGAATCAGTCCAGCCTGGTATAAGCGAGTATGTAATAAACCAAATGGTTTAGGGTACTTGTGCCCCCCCAGACTTGTTAGTACTTATTAGAGCATCTCCAACTGTACTCAGTATGTGGCCTGCAAAAGACATCTCTCACATCCAAGTTTAGTTAATTGTGTTTAAAAAACCCCACCCATGAAACTGAAACTGGTACTCCAAATGGGTGGGAGACTACTATAGCAAACCGCTAGAACAACCATTTTGATTGCCAATGAGAAACAGAGAGCTGCAGTCAGATCATATTTATTACACTCTTCTCTGGCAGGTGTTACGAAGTGCGGGGCCTGTTACCAGCCTTACAAAACAGTGAAAAAATGCTGGGTCAAAACCGTTTTGCAGAGACAAACCAGCATGTTTTCACTTTTCTTCATCCAATTTTGATTTGCAAGGTCACATACTGCGCACTAGTGGAGTTTGCTCTTAGTACCTGCCAGTCATTTGAGCTGATTTTCAACCAGTCTTGTGATTGGAAAATAGTTGGGCCCAAATATGAGCCCATTTGGGAGGTTTTTATATTTACATCATTGTTATTGATAGGCAACCCCTTTTCTTGAGCTTTTCCTCAACAGAAATATACATGTTTGTGATTTCTCCTGCTTGATAATAAATTGAAGCACATTAAAACAGAGAGCTTCACTCATATTTTTTCACAGTAGGGAGGGACTTACTCCAGGATGTCATCCAGACTAGAATTACAAAACTGTGCCATGTGCATTCCCGTCTCCACAGCCCTGTTTCTGCCCCCCAGCCCCCCAACTGCCTCCAGCAAAGCCCCCAAATGATGGTTTTGGGGACCAAGCAACAGACACAAAATGGCAATGAATCAGTTTGGTAGATATCAGATATGCACTTTCTATCTGTAACTACCCTAGGAATTCTTAGAACTCACGTTCATAGATGCTGCGTACACCATCCCTAAGGGGACCATGGTCAAGGAATCGGTCACTGCACCGTTTTGTAACATCACAAAGAATGCTCCTGTAGTCATTGCAGGCAGCGTTCTGATCAAAGAGAACTCTGGCCAGCCAGTCTTTGCGAATAGAGGACTCATGGATTTTGTGCTCTTCGTGTGTGTTGGCAGCAATCAAACGGTACACTACGACCTTTCTCTGTTGCCCAATACGAAAGGCTCGGCTTATTGCCTGCCGAGCAACAGCTGGATTCCAGGAAACCTCCAACAAGACTACTCGAGAAGCTCCCACAAGAGAAATTCCTTCACCGCATGCTTTTACGGATGCACATAATACCTGAGATTCAGAGTTAGAGTTGAAGCGAGATATGGTACTCTCCCTTTCTGCCGGATGCATCTTCCCATCCAACCGAAGAATTTGCACGCCCTTGCTCCAGCCCATCTGGTGACTTGTCATATTCTCAATAAGGGCAAGTGAATACAGGTACTCACTGAAAATAAGTAGCTTCTCTCCAGCAGCATGACACAATCGCACCAAATCAAGCACCCACCTCAGCTTTGCACCATCTCTTACCTTAACATCACCTTGCAGTCTAAGATCATCCTGACTCCTACTGCCGGTTTCTGCCACCGGTTCCAGAGCAGGATGGACATAGATGGCTGCAGCTCGTTTCTGTAAATTGTCATTATTCTTCATCTCTGACAAATCAAGCAAATGTCGTTGTATTGGTGTGATGTGAAGCATAACTGTGAAGTCAGAAATTCCTGGTAAGGTGTCCAAGATTTCACCCTTGTGCCATGATACAAAAGGAGCAATGAATGTCCGCAGATGTCGCAAGGCTTCCGTCATCTGTTTTGGATCCCCACTGTCAATCCCATCCCCAAAAATGTCTTTGAATGCTTGCCTGCCATTTGAAGGCTTCATAAATGAGGTGGATTGGCTCGCCACCACCATCTCAGATGCAATGACTTCAGTTGAATTTGTAGTTGGAGACAGGCTTGCTCCAGTTTGCAGCATAAAATTTGGTCGAATTAGCTCCAGAGTATGGTAAAACTCATCAGAATTATTGTTGAATGGTGTACCTGACAGTAGCACACGTCGCTTGGTACGTACTTGCATTAGTGATGTCAAAATCTTAGTATTCTTGGTTCTTGCCAAGTGACCTTCATCTAGGATCAGCAACCCAGGACCCTCTGTGAGCAGCTTCCCAACATCACCAGTCATGTTTACAAATTGTGGGTATCCTACCAGTAGGACACTTCTCTCTTGCTGCTGCCATTTCTGGAGCAGGTCTAACTGGCTTTCTACACTATTTGCCTCATACAGGTCAAAGATAGGAATCTCTTCTACTTCCCATTTCTTGAATTCTTGAGCCCAAGGTCGAAGCATGCCCTTTGGAGCAACGACCATGGGTTTAGCATGAGGAACCTGGATCAAGAAACTCTGTAAAAAGCTGATGACAAGAAAAGTCTTCCCTGTGCCAGGTGCAAATGCAAGCATGCAACCACCTGCATCCTCCTCTACCAGATTCCGTGAGAGGAACTTGAAGCCATCCAGTTGATGAGGGTGCAGTGCTTCTTCCAATGAGGGGTGCACCTCTAATCCAGGAATTCCTAGTGGTTCTTCTAGCTCTGCATCATCACCTTCTTTGGACCAATAGCTAGGTTGCCTTTCCCCTGGGGTCAATCGTTTCTGCTTCGAAACCTGGTTTTGAACACAAAATTGACATCTTTAGACTTTCAAATTGACAACAAAAATTTATATTGTATATGTCCATTCAACTCCACACAGTGAAACTGGAATAAAATTAGTTCATGCCCATGTCCCCCATCCAATGTTGCACTGGATTCGCATAAAGTGTAAAGTATCAAGCATATGGTATGTTATAAAAGCATAAGCACTGTATGTATTATCAATTAACTCTCTTGCTACCAATATTAGGGTGATTGGACACTTGGAAGGTGGGGTGTAAAATAAACAGATTAACCCAGATCGTATAGATATCTCCAAGGAGTCAACATTGACCACAGGTCACAAGGTACATTTGTCCTTGTCAATGGCGGTTCCATTGGCAAGGCCCATGGGGGTCAGGAGGAGTTGAGAAGGGTTGACATTCATCTTGATGCTGAGACAGAAGAAGAAAGGAGAGTCTTTGGGTCTCTAAGCTTCAGAGGAAAATGGAGAAAAGGGACAAAAAACACTTGGTGAAAGGAGATACCACAATGTTGATACAACAAAGAAAAACTTCTCTTCATGAAGTTTTCTTTAATTTTTTCTCCTCTCCTATCCTGTTCTCAATTTTCCTATGTGTTTTCTTTCCCCCTTTTGGTTGCTGCTTAAGCAAGGGATGACATGTTTCTAAGCCATTGCTTACATGTAAATTACTACATGTACTAACACATATAATTTCCAAGCCTAGTAATCCCGATTTCACCTAGACAAAGCTTTACAGTAACAGGTGTGTTAAGGACACGTACAGGTTTGTGCCACATAAATACCATATCCTTGATATGTTCCACGACCAAACCACAGATAGTGCACGACTTTCCCAAGTCTAAGGTTGTTATGAAACTGTGCACACAATCCTCTTTCTTCTCCTCCAATGCAGGTTTGAGTGCATCCTGCATCCAACACAGACTCACCTCCTTGGTATGTCAGTGAATGGTACTCAGAAGACAAGATAGTGGTATCACAGATCTGCTTGTTCTGTGATTGAATACTTTTTGGTTGTTGTTCAGAAAAAACACATCATGAAGTAGGATGAAGGATTTCTCCAAAAGAAAATGCTGCATAAGTATGATGACGTTTGAAAATTCATACCTGCTGCGACATTATTGCAAACTCCTTCCATGCATAATCAAGTGGATCCTCCTGCTCATCCTCTACTTCAGAATCACTGCTTCCAGAATCTTCTGCAAGCTCAAAATCAGGAAAAACCTCGCTCTCATCTGATATCTTTGCCTTCACAGTCCTGGACTTTGGAGCAACATCATCTACAAAATCACCTTCACTGTGAGTCTTTGACCTCCGACCTTTTCCACTATCCTGACTGGTAGTCTTTTTTGCCAGAGGCCTTTCACAAGGATTCTCTTTTTCAGCATCTGGAATGGTACCTACAACTGCTTCAATATCCTCCAGAGTAATGCCCTCTTCATCCGGAAAACTCGGTTTGAATGACTGGTTCAGTGAGAATGGTAGGACGTCTTCATCTTCCTCCTCCTCATCATCAGTAGAGTCCATCACAATCAAAGGAATGTTAGAATGTGGCAGAGCTGCCAAAATTGAGCAATTCTCTTCTCGGCGTTTGCTTCTCAATGGAGCAACTCCCTTCAGTCCAGCACTGGTTCCAAGGCCTGGTCTCAAGAAATTCAGTATGGATTTGCACTCCTCATCAATACGCGCCGATCTCTCAATAGCCATGGTGATAGCATCAACAACCGGTTCACATGGAGCTTTCTTGCTGCCTTGACTTATCAGATCCTCTCCTCTCTGACCTGCAACAGAAAGCAGCAACAAAGAAATCTCTGTCAAGAGAGAAAGGATACATACCAAACATTGTCCAATCTTTGGAACACCTAAAAAGACAGTACATTTGTGGCATGGATTCTGAGGCAGCACGCAGCTCACTGTCTCAGGCAACAACACAAGGTATGTGTTGATCCTTATAGCTTGCAAGTGATCCTTTTGTTCCCAGGGACATAAGGCCTCTTGAGCTAACTGTAGTAATGTCCTCTACACGAAGCTTGGCCAGGAACGCTGTGTGTTTCTACAAATGCACAAAAAGAGAAACAAAAGCGACTCTTGACATGCATGCGCGAGCAGAAAAGAGCAGATTTTTTCTTCTTTGCCGTCATCAAAAGCCACAAGCTGCACACATCCAAAGACAAAACACTACAAGTCCTTCTACAACTGCTCGAGCTCCCTTCCCCGCCGGCCAGCCCGCCCGCACTACTGAAAAGAAATTAGGGAGTGAAAATGAAGTTATTTTTCTTACTACGCGGTGTTTCTCTGCGGCTCTTTGTACGGCGACGCCCGCCACGCTTGCGGCGTTGCTGTTGCACCTTCGCCATTATCGTGCTCCTCGACCGCGCACTTCTTTAGTAGTACACTAGTAGCATCTCCACAGAGCAAGCTCGGCGGACGCCAAATCCGAATCCAACAACTTCTTCTTGCATTGCCTCATTCTTTGTTTCTTGCTCACATAAAAGACGAAGAAGAAGCAGATGGAGAAGAGGGAGAAGAAAACCTCGCACAGGAAGAAGAGAGCACCAAATCCGAGTCCGAAAATTTTCCAAATCCTTCTCACAAAGCGAAAACCCCGTAGTATCCGCCATCTCCCTACACCAAATGCAAGTCCAGAAATTCTTCTGCCATGGAAAAAGAAGGAATTTTTCCGCGGCAAAGAAAAATGCGTTCCCGTCTCCCTCCCCGACCCCCGTCCTCTTCCTCTAGCGATGGAGACTGCAGATTCCAGAACGTAATACAGCACCGCATTCCAATCTGTAATCGCGTCCTAGTTCACTCCCGCCCCGGCCGTCCTCGTCTTTTAGAGATGAGACTACAGATTCCATAATGTAATAAGCACCATATTCCAATCTGTAACGCCATTCCCGTCTCTCCCCGGCCCTGTCCTCATCTTCTAGCAATGGAGACTGCGGATTCCAAAATGTAGTAGAGTTTCCGATTCCAATCTGTAATTGCATCCCCCTCTCCCTTCCTCTAGAACCAATCCTTGTCTACTAGCAATTGAGGCTACAAATTCCAAACTTTACACCAGATTCCAATCTGTAATGATGTTCCGGTCTCTCTCTCCCGCCCTGTTCTCATCTTCTAGCAATGGAGACTTTGCTTTTGACCATGTGATTCCATCCTCATTTGCTTCTTCTCATAGTAAAGTTTGGCAAGTTGACATCAATTAAGTATACTCACAATCTCACTCACCTCCAAGAAGAACATTGCGGGCTGATGTAAACTTTGCCAGACCATTATCGACTAGAGTAATCCTCCAAGAATTGGACAATTGAACAGAACCGGGCTTAAGTTTTTGTACATCTTCACAATTTCTGGAATTTTATAAGCTTGCTTTTAATGGAGTTGGCATTTTTCTTTAGGATTAAAATGAGTCTGGCATCAGGGAGAGACTAGAGTGTGATGCTGAGTTCATTCAGTCCCACAGATTGAGGAATGTTCACCAGGCCTTACATTGAACTCTTCAATTTCAATTCTCATCATGGTGGCAATTGTTTATTGAAATTCTGGCCAGTCTTGTGTGTGGCACAAACCAAAAAAGTGGCAATGAAATGTTGCACATGGCAAAGTTCCAACAGATTAAAGGAATACTCAGACTGACCCAAAAGGAAATTTCCACAAGGAAACTGTGTTGTAGCCTACTAAATCCAGAGCCATATAGTTTACTGATACAAGTTCTTCAAATCATCAGCAAAGGTTTTTCTGATCACCTCTCGCTTTATCTTCAAAGCTGCAGTAACCAGACCAGTCTCAGGTGTCCATGCTTCATGTAGCAGCTTGATCTTGGTGGGAACCTCAAACTTTTGCAGCTGCGCTTGCTTTGCCACCTGCAAAATAACCAAACCCAAATGGGTCTTAGGCAATGAATCTGATTTGCAAGCCAGTTTCAATAACTTTTAACAAGTAACATGCCATTCGTAATTGTGGGCTGCAAGGATTAGAAATTGAACATGAAACTCCATATGTGTTGAGAGGGTTTAGGGTTTAGGGTCTAGATGAAATTAAACACAGAGGAACTCATGAAACCCAGAGGATCAATCAATCTCCTGAACTAGACGATACCTTTGAGATTGAAGAAAGAACTTCCTTGATGGTTGCTGGATTTGAACACAAATCTGCAAAATTTGAGTACTGCACGCCTGTATCATTTGCCCACTCTTCCAATGCAGCTTGCGCAGCTACAATGATGGCAATACAATGGCTGTGAAAGGGATCTGCATACAGCATAATACTGTCCACATACCGGCTCCCAGAAAGAACAGCCTCCACCTGCCCAAATGCCACCCCATCATCAAAGTGACTCACTGTAAAAGATCGATGCCCATCAACCCTGATTCTGCATCCTCAGGGATCATTGTTAAGAGCTATCTACAAATCAAAAGCTCGTCTCCAAAGAAATTCTGAGGTCAGAACTTCTTCCAACCATTTGCTCTAGGTACTGTCGACCAGGAGTTTTGTCAATACATCTGATTGCAGGTAACAATCAGCAAAGAATGAAACAAAAGAATACCTTCCCCAGTGATACGTATTCACCATGTTGTAGCTTCACAATATCCTTCTTACGATCTATAATCTCAATGCATCCATCCTGATGAAAGCATCCTATGTCGCCTGTGTAGAACCAGCGCATGCCATTTTCGTCCACCTTGATTTTTTTGCATTAATCAAATCAATGTAACCACCATCAAAAAAATTGCAACCAGCTGCAAATACCAATAAAATGTAACTAATGGCCTTAAGAGACATTAACATGTCAATAGTGCAAGAGAATTTTTGCTACAAGAAGTGCATATCTTTATATTATCACTCATGAGCATGCAGATGTCAATTCCAAAGTGCAGATGCATCTGTGCAGACCACAGGCATCCCTGCCACAAAACTCAAGAGCTACTTTTGCCAATTTGCAAAGAGGTACCTTGTAAACTTCCTCAGTTTTCACTGTGTTCTTGAAGTAACCCATTGTGACACTAGGCCCACCAATCACAATCTCACCTCTGGGCATTGGGGTATCTGTAAACAGGTAACCACCTTCTTCCCAATTTACCAGCTGCCACAAACATCCATCCAAAAAGCACCAGTCGTATTCAAAAAAGCTGTTCGGAAGATCAGAAACAAATCTCTCTCAAAGGGTGTCAAGCAATCCTTCTGGTGTAAATCATCATACAAGTTTCTGAAAGAACCTAGAAGAATTGCTAAGAATTAGTTTGGCACATAAGTGAACTGCTCTGTGAATGAAATTGCGCTTCCTGGAAGGATCAGAAGTTGCAGCATCCTCATCAGCAGTACAAAACTCTGAAACTCACCAGGGATTATATGTGTCTATAGGGATTATACAACTGCATGCAAAGGACCACATAAATGAACCTAACCCTAAACCACAATCCCTAAAGACCACACATATTCACATGAATTTCCAGTCAATAACAAAATGCTTGTCGTGTGCTTTCTCCTGGTAATACATACCTTGAGGTAACATTGAGGCACTGGAGGGCCCACTCGACCAACTGATGTGTCATCCCACTCACAGAACGTGGCACCCGCACAGGTCTCAGTGAGGCCATAGCCCTGAAGAATGGGAACCCTGCCCTTACATTTGCATCAACATCAACAAATCATGAATCAAGTACTATAGCGGATATGACTACAGATTTAACAGTTTTGGGAGATTTGAGAAATACTTTGTAGAAAGTACAGTGCATGGAAATGGGTGGCATGGAAGCACATTTCCAGAGCAGAGCCTTCCTCTGAGGTCTGCATTTTTTTTAGCTTCAAAAGAGAGACTAATACTACTTCAAGTGATTATGGCAGATGTGTCAAGGGGAGAATTATTCGCACCCAAAACAGACATTGATGAACCGTTGAGTGTCTCCTGACAGTGGGGCACCTCCAGAAAGCATCCCCCGCACACGTCCCCCAAGAACAGAACGTATCTTCCTGAACACCACTGCATTCCAGAGATGTTTCTCAAGACCCCATGCTCCCAACCAACTTCCTTCCACTGCTGCGAGCCTACGCTTGTAGGCAAACTGAAAAAGTGTATTTGTAAAGCCTCCCTTGGTTTTCACCTGCTCAAAAGTTGAAACCATGTCAACAATCACCATCAGTCAGACACAGGCCAACTGCAGTACAGGAATGTCAGCAGCTACTTCACAAAACAGTCAATTCCTCTCTCAATGAATCCTCTACTTCGCATCAAAGGAAAAGGGAGCCTGCACAAACCTTTTTTCTCACACCCTCACGTACACGATCCAGAATGGCTGGCACTGCTGTCATAAGTGTGGGTCTGAGTTCAGTTACATCCCCCTTAGTCCCATGCTTGATCTTGCTGGAGGTATCTGTCATGGTCAATGGTGAACCATACCCAATGGCTGCACCTGCTGCAAATAATGTAGACTGGGAAACAATTCAGCACAGATGAGTCTCAGTGCACCTGTTCATGATTTTGCAGCTAGTGGTAATTAGCACTTCTGTAAGCCAAACAGCCACAAGACACTAGAACTGTACAGCATTAAAGAGCAAAGATAGATTGCAAAATATATCCAAAATAGAAACAGACAACAGCATCACCTCCTGGAAGAAGAAAGGGTGGTGGATAAAGAGCTAGAAAAACACAGCACATACACCAAATCTGAGTAGATATAAACAATAGATACCTCTGCAGCAATCTCAAGAACATGTGCCAGGGGTAAGTAGGCAAGATACACATCCTTGCTTCCTAAGCCAGGAACCATTGTTGTCACACCAGCTACGGTAGCCACCATGTTCCTGTGGGACATCATCACCCCCTGTAATCCCCCCATGCAGAAGAACAACTCTGGGATGGTCAGCCGACTTTCTAATCATGAAAAAGATTTGACAACATGAAGAAGATGGGTCACACCACCCATTTGCTGTATAACTATGACAGACAAGACCAGGTGACTTTACCTTCGGCAAGCCTGTGCTGCCACTGGTGTACATAATGACAGCAATATCAGCAGCAAGAGGCATGTCTGGATTTGCAGGCAACTGTCGACCCAAGCTCTGCACATGTGAAAATGATGCCACAGTCCATTTGCTGCTGCTCCCTGACAGAGATGGTTCCAAGTTGTTTCCGTCATCCTCCATATACACCACCCGTTTGACTGTATCGAGGTTTCTGCTCAGATCAACTAGCTTCTTCAGCTGCTTGCGGTCACAGACAACTGTTGTCACCTCTGTCTGCCATGGTACCTCCCACCCCACTCAAGTGCTTCAGAGTGGTCCACAGCCATACATATTCTGTCCAAGTAGACATGACCCAAAAGAGTAGCATATGTATGCAAAAGATTGATCAACCAATAGACAAATGCAGAAAGGTTTTTTGCAGCCTGAAACAGTGGCACATACCTTGCTCCTTGTTCTGTCCCATCCTCAACAAACATTGTTCCTGGAAGAATGAAGAGTTTTGGCAAGAAGCAATGAGTGATGTACATAACAGGTTTAGGGTTCAGGGTCACCTCATTTAATGAATGGACAAGCGCCTCCTCTCCCAGCGATGCATAAATGGTTACCACCGTAAGGTTGCGCCGAAAGCAGGCCTGGCATACAATACAGCCCACCTTCTACATTAGCTCCAGAGGTTACAGAAATTACTTGAGTGTGCCAATACGGTGCACTTATCAGTATGTTTGCAGAAGCACAGATTGAGATGTGAGAAAAAATTTGGGCAAGATTTCCTTGTGCAATGATAGAGAGTTAGGTCAGAACCAACTCATAGACAGTTGGGGGATTTGGGAAGGTACCTGGAGAGCAAGGAACCACTCAGCCCTCGTCTCAGCAAAAATGGCAACTCTTTCACCCTTCTCGTGACCGATTGCAACCAGTCCTGATGCAAAATCATCTGCACTTCGGAATGCTTGCCCATAAGTGGTCCATTCATAATGTCCCAATGTCACCTTCTCAAAAGCTCGTCCATCTTCACTAACCTCAGTTTCTCGGCTTATGAGTATTCGTGTACCCAAGAGCAAGTTATCACAATGTCGTGCACATGTCTGTTCAAAAAGAATTGCCAGTGTGTCAGCCCCTTCCCATGGAGTCTCCAACAAATGCTCAAACCGCCAGTTCCGCTTCGTCAGCCCCTTCTCACCTCCCACCTCAACTGTCACTGCACGGTCCTTGGATTTCTTCTCTCGCTTTGAAAACCAAATAGAGAGAAAAACAGGTACAAGAATGCCTAGCATGTATACCGCCATTTGTAAAACCTAAATCCTCAGAGCTTCAGTTTGCACCTGTAGCTGCAATTGTTTTTAAAAAGATAACAAACAGACTATTGTCAGAATCATCAGAGAAGCTCAACAAATCCACAGCTCCAGATATTCATCTGAATCCTTCATACCACATTCTTGGGCACTCACTCATCCCACACTAGGTCTGAATGACCCCACAATTCCCAGATCGAAGATTTCTGGCCCATAAACCTCAAATCCACCCACCCAAAAAAAAAAAAAACGATTTCTGGCCTATAAACCTCAAATCCACCCACCTGGAAAAAATGAAAAAAAACCAGAGAATCTAAAGCAAATTCAACTTCACATGAATATGGATAGCAGAATTTATCTTGTCTCAAATCTGTCTCTGATTTTCACGAATATGCAAATGGAAGCTTCAGAAGAATTGTGCAACATGAAACTCACAATGGCATTGAAATACTCTCAAAGATACAAATTGCTTCCTAAAAAAACACCCTTGTAGGCTCACATCACGGACCAAAAAAAGGCCCAAGTAACAAACAAGCTTTGTAAACCAACTTCCAAAGCAATCCCCCAAACACCTAAAGAGCCATCAAAACAGAGAGAGCAGCAGCAAAATAAATGACAAAATCTGGAGATGCAAAATTCCAGATGCATCGATATCAAGCTGAAAAAATTGGGTCACTTGCAGGGGGGGGGGAAAGAATGCCAAATGCTTACAGACACAAAACTGTATAGACCTTTCCTTGTAGTGAGAATGCAATGCTGGTACTTTAAAACACTTTGAAAGTTTGTCACTTCAGTGGGAGGAGAAAAAACATAACCAGGAAAAAAAAAACACACACACACACACAAAAACAAAGCATGCAGAACACATGTCGTACATGTAAAAGAAGACGAAGCAACTCTCTTCGAGCATGCAGAATATGTACAAGAGAACCAACACCCATAAACTGATTTCTTACCAAATCAATGAAGTGATAACAACAACCCACAACCATCACAACAGGAATCAACTCTATCAAATCATATCATATCATATCAACTCAACAACAAATGGGTTTTGGAAAATACATTGAAAAAAAAAAAAAAAACTTACTTACTTACTTACTCCGATAAACCCTATTTTGCAGATGGAAAACAAGCGCAGGAAAACAACCCAACTGCATGTAACACGAGATGAGAGAAGAGGAAGACACAGAGAGAGAGACAGAGAGAGAAAGCTTGTGAGCTTCTTCTGTTGCAGATTCTTGCATGAATTTGTTGAGCATTTTGCCTCATGTTTTTTTTGTGTGTTTTGTTCTCTTCCTTTGTCGCTGCAGCTGTGCCCGGTGCGGCTGCACGCGCTCATGGGGCCTTCTTCTCGACGGTAATAGGGTATGCGCGGCCATAGGGTCTTCCTTTGCGCGGTTATGGGGTACGAACGTCCGGGCGCTGAAAACGGTCATGGGACCGTTTCTGCGCGGTGATAGGGTGTGAATGGTCACCAGGCCTCCTTTTGCACGGTTATAGGGTACGAACGGTTCGGCTACAAATGGCCATGGGGCCTCTTTTGAGCGGTAATAGGGCATGAATGGTCATCGGGCCCTCTTGTGCACGGCAATAGGGTATGAACAATCGGCCGAGGCTGCAAACGGTCATGGGACCTCTTTTGTGAGGGTAAATTAGGGTTTGGCTGGTCATCATCGATCCTTCCTTTGTGTGGTTATAGGGTATATGAATGGTCAGATGTTGCAAACGGTCATGGGCCCTCCTTTGTGCAGTAATAAGGTATGGATGAAACATTCCAAAGGCTAAAAATGTGGTGGGAGGTCTCTTTTGTGCGGTAATAAGGTGTGCACGGTCATGGGGACTTTTATTTTTTAATTTTTTTTTCAATATCATATTTTTTCAAGCTCTACTTGAGGCAATGCTAATAGGGACTTTTCTAATTTTTCTATGAAAAGTTTCAAAATCCAAAGTTTTTAATAAATGCCATCATCATGAGGTTAGAGTGTAGGGTTTGAAGTCTACATTGAGGGAAGGAAGGATTCCTAGGGTGGCAAGTTGAGTTTACTTTGTGTGTGTGTTGTTTCTTTGGTTTCATTGTGAAGGTCGTGGTTATACTTTCCTTACCAAGGTTTGGTAACAAGAAAAAGAAGCATAGATGTTTAGGGGTGATATAAGGTCATGTTGTAAAGAGGGCAAAAGTTGCAAAATGACAATGATGTTGTCAAGCTTGAAGAAAAGAAGTTCACAAAACATCCCAATAGGAGAATGGGGTCCTTGAAAATGGTCGAGAGATTGTGAACCTTTTTGCTAGTTCTTGAAATTACAAAGGCCAAGTAATTCAAAAAATTGAGAAAACCTTGCATGCATTTCCTAGCATTCTCGCAAAGGAGGTAGTGATGTAGAATGTTTTTTCTAATCCCATTGTGATAAATTTTGTTCCAAAACCTTGATGAAATTTTGAAGGATACCTTTGCTGAAAAAAAGTTTATGTTCAAGTAAATGCAATTGTTGTCAAAAGTGAAAGAAACAAGCACTTCAATGAAGTTGGTGATCAAACATGCCATCTTGACAGCTTGGGTGAATGGTAGTTTGACAACTTTGCTTAGGCAAAAAACTTGATCGTTGAAGGTGCATCCCAAGGATATATGTCACCATGGTTATTCGCCATAGGGAGTCCATGCAATCATTGATGCTAGTCATATTTTAGTCATTCATTACATGACATTTTGGCAATACATATGACTTGTCCTATATAACTTCACAATTGTGTTTTATGATTATAAGATAAAAATGTTGTGTCGAACATACAACTCATATGTCATGACTAAAGGTCAATGATAGAAAAATGTATTGGGATTATTGGCTGAACAAATGGAAATGCAACTTGACGAATCCAAAATAATGGGTTGACATTTCATTCCTTCAATTCTCCTTTTTTGCTAGAAGTAATGTGATAATCAATAGTATTTCTAATGCTCCATCCAATTTGCATAATGCAATTTTCATAATTTTAATTTATTTTGTATAAAATGATGACCTGGTGCCCACTAGCCCTTTTAGTCTTCTTATTGTACTAAGTTCAAATTGTATTATCTTTTAATGTTTTGATAAATTAAAGTTTTTGTAAGTTGTATTTGGTGACCACCAAATATTGGAAGTTCCATTGCATTACATGACATGTACAAAAATTGCTTTGATATGTGAAGATTTAAAAGTAGCAAAGTTTTGGTCATTAATTGTGTATTTGATGTTTTATTGTACATGAATATTTATGGTAGACCAAGATTTAATATTAATGATGTTTTTGTAAAGCTTTCCTTTATATTTTTTATTATATTATGTTTCGCATAAACATGTACATTTTAAATAAATGACAATCTTTAAACCTATTTAAATATAGGACATAACATTATAGGTGATTAAAATAAATGGCAATATTTTTGTAAGCTTTATCGAATATTTTTTGAATTTGGTGGTCATCAAATGGCCTTCCATACACTCACCATGTTCAATAACTAGTTAAGTCCAAAATAACATATTGGTTTGGAATTAATTAAATGCATGTTAAATGATTAAAGCATATTTTAAAGATAAATTATTCAATATGTTTTTTAATAATAAAGTCTTGCACATGTGATATGCACTTGGGGCTACAAATTCTAAATTCAATGAATACATAAAACCAATATTTCTCCAAAAGATAGTCATTTTCCTTGAACCTTTTGGAATGAATATGTAGATTTCAAAACTTTTGTGTGGTGTAATATTTAATCAAATGCATCCAATGGAAATTGCTAAACATAAATGTAAGCATTGTTTATCTATAAAGTTTTTTTGAAGTCAATTTCATTATTTAATGCATTAATTTTTTTTCTAGAAAACATATATTGAAAATAAGGTTGCAATTATGTAAAAAGATTAAAAAGGACATTCATATTATATCCAATCTATCCAAGCTACACATTTTTGTTAATTTAACATGACGTCATTCTAATTGTAAGCATACAACAATCCATAATAATAGTAATGTGATAAATGTTATAAAAAAAATACATCATTTGTGGTCTTTTTCCATAAAACCATCAAGCTATAGCAACAACATAGTCATTAAGAATAAAGATACTCTAGATATGAAGGTGACATAGGTGGATACGACTCTAATTGTTCAAATGTTTTTATAGAAGAAGATTATTACATAAATTTCATCAAATGTTTTACACACCTAAGGTCTAAGAGTTTTAAAGCATGGAAGGATGCTCAAGATAAGGCTTTATTGAAGGGGATAATGCAGTATCTTCACTAATTGTAAACACATTTGTCAGTATGTGTATTCAACCGCTTGCACTTGATCTATTGCATCAATCACATATCCATTCTTTATAAAATATTGTTTTAAAGACGATATATCCTTAACTTTCAAGGTAGGAAAAAAACCTTTAGACTAAAACATGTATTGTTCATATACTTCATTTATGGCATGTATGCCCATTGGATCCTTACTAATACACGCCTATAAGAATTGGCCAAATATATCATTGGACACTCTTTAAAGTTTTTTTTATCTCATTAGGCTCTTTTAAATTGTGGTTCAAATAGTAGCCATACACTCGAACTAGCATATTCATAAACATTAGAACTAAGCATGGTATTATGTTTGAGAAGTTTATATCCTTCTTGTGTGTTGTATGGGGATCATGAGTATCTAAAACTTCATTTACAAATGTTGATACGAAAGGTATAGCTTTTGCCTTGCTCCATGTATAACCTTGTCAAAAGTTGTCATTTGAAGGATTCTATTGGCTAAGATAATCTTTTTCTATGGCCCAATTAAAGTTTAGTTATCATGATTGAAAACCAACTTCATTGGTTGATACTTCCATGTGGGATGAAATATCAATTTCATTTTGATAAGGTGAAACATTAGGGGAATTCACTTCACCTTGTAGCATAGCCAATGCTTGTGACATTGATGGACGTCTTTTTGCTTTTATTTGCACGCATAAAAGTGCTACATTGATCACACGTTCCACTTCAGTTTCGACAAGTGTGTTGTTGAGTTTTTGGTCAATTAGGTCTACCAACATATTTTTTTCATGCAAAATCCATGCCTATAACAATTTGGCAATTAGGTTTTAAAAACATATATGTATATATATCAATTGTCATAATTGACATCACTTTAAGATCATTTTAAAACTTTGTAAAAATAAACTACTTATTTTAGAAGTGTTGAAATGATGTTGCAATTTTTGAGGAAATTGATGTGGCCATTCTACCAACATAATTAAATCATAATTACTTCAAAGAATAAGTTATTCAAGTGTGCTTACCCATTCAACAAGGTTCATTTTGTTTGTTGCAGTTTCAAGTATGGTATTCCTTCCACTAATAATTTCGAGCAAAAGAACACCAAAGCTATACACATCAACCTTTGTACTAAGTTGGTCAAATGATGCATACTCTGGAGCCATATATCCCCTATAAAAAAAAGGTGTAATTATGTTTTGAATATTATTGTAAAAACACATCAAACACATTTTCAACATTCACATAATTTACAAGTTAGAATATATAAAATAAGCATTGAAATTATGTTTCAAGTGGGTCATTTTATTATGACTACACCCATTTTGTCAATTTTTAGGAAGCATAATATCAATTGTCAATGTAGTTTTCAAATATTAAACCTATTCCAACTTTCAAGTTATTGTCATATTGAGATATTTATAATTCAAGGTTTTAATACTTACAAGGTTCCAACTTGTTCTTGTGTGAATAAATGACTTTGATCATTATAAAATAATCTTGCCAACCCAAAGTTTGCAATTTTTGCATTTAAACTCTTGTCAAGAAGAATATTATGTGCTTTGATATCTTGATGTATGATGCATGGTTGTATTTCTTCATGAAGGTAAACTAAGCCACGAGCTATTCCCACACATATATGAAATCGTGTTGGCCAATCCAAGAATGAAGTATTTTCTACTTCAAAACCTGCAAATAAAAAAATGTGGCATTTGATTATTCATGGGTTGATCGTCAAAAATAAAATGTGATATTGTGCAATACATACATCTATGGATTTTTTCTTAGACATTTGAATGTATAAATAATGTAAACATTTGCTCATGTACCCCATAGAGCTTCCGCAAGATTTTTGTTCTCCACCAATTCGTACACAAGAAGGCGTTGTGCACCATGTAAACAACACCCTTTCAACTTCACAAGGTTTATATGTTTAACACCCGTGATTGACACAACTTCATTCAAGAAATCATCAATGGCTTGGTGAAATTTTGTGATCAATAGCTTTATTGCCAACTTTGTCCCATCCAACAAGATCCCCTACAAAATGCATAGAAAGAGTGTCACTTAATTATTGGAAAGTTGTGAAAAACCTTCAAACTCAAAATAAGATATTGTACACAAAATGGGGTTGGCACCATTGATGATATTGTTGATAATATAATGATAAGATGATAGAACTCACCTTGTAAATAATACCAAATCCACCTTGTCCAAGCTTGTTGTCTTGATGAAAATTTTTACTGGCCACCTTTAGCACACTATATGAATACAAAGTAGGTTGTACTTCTCGTTTTGCAAATTCTACAATGAAGCACAAAATTTAGTATTGGCTTAATTAACTTGTGTTAAATTCATGTTACTTCACATTGCATCTATAATAAAGATAGTCAAATTGGGATTTGATTAAAAATATGTTTTTGTTGAATGAACACAAGTCATTTATGCACAATATAATAATAGACTTGAACTTAGACATACCTTTTTTCATTTCATTTAGAATGCGTGATTTCATTTGATATTTTCTTAATATGACCACACAAATAACTCCACCAAGAATAAAAACAATGGAAAGTGTTGTGGACAATATCCAAATTAGCTTGGTTTTTCCTCTTCGACTTGTGACTACACACCACACAATTGAAAAAAAAATTTAATATGTGTTATTCTAGAACAAAATGCATCTGGCATAAACAAATAACTTATGATTCTAACATAAAGTTACAAACTATGACAATTCAAAGCTATGAAATTTTGGCTTTGGTACATTTGTGTATTAATGTGACATAGTGTAGATTTACTAGATGTACATCATAACTTTTACTTGGAGATTCATTTCACAACCATTATTTGCAATTGCACTCTAGAAATTTAGTTTGTAACTCTATACACCATTTAATATATATATTCAACATCATTAAAGCTATGTAAGTTGTTTCACCAATGAGTAGATGAGGAAATCATATTTTGCATTCACAAATAAGACTTTTGAATCGAACCAATGATGGTTAAACTAACTTTTGTGATTGGAAATAATAGTTGTGAAATGCATCTCTTTTGGGGAAATGGAATTATAGTGAGTGTGATCCCAACCTAATTTATTGAGTGCAATATTCTCATAGCGACAGTCTAATTGTTGAAGATATCCTATTTCAGGGTTGGAGCTTATTTTGGGTTGGAGCTATTTAAATCAAGTTTGTTGCATATTGGATTTCCTCCAAGCCTAAAAAAAAAATCCATGATCAAATACCATGATGCCACATCAAAATCATAATCTAGGAACAAACACAAAAAGTTCCAATTTTAAAGAAAAACAAGATTGGACATGTCCTATAATATTATTCTTTTGTGAATTTAAATTGAGCAAAACTAGAAACAAAATTGTGACAACATTGATTTCCAATTTGTAAGCAACAACTTGGGATATTCAACAACATTGAATTGGAAACTTACAGGATTGCACAATTTCCTGAAGCAAGGTATGTTGTTGATAGATATGTTTCCTCTTCCCAACTTGGTTCCAATTCATTTATATCATTATTCACAATGGAAATAGCAATCTCCATTTCTTGCAAGAGATATGATTTCCTCCATTGAAGTAGATTCACTATCCCACTAAAGTTGTTATTATCAAAATTTCTACATGCATGACAACAATAGAAAATTGTTAGCTCAAATCAAAATTTGATAATTCACTGGTCCAAAATAAATTCCTTATTTATCTTTATTTTAAAAAGTTTATTCAAAACGTCTTACATATCACAAATCTTTCCACCTCAAAACTTATATATATATACATATATTTCATAAGAACACATGAATTTTAGAGTCCGCATCTTGAGTGTACTTACATTTCTTGCAAGGTAAAATTTGAAGAATTCATCAAATTAGATGGAAATGCACCATTCAAATTGTTGTTGGCCAACTTCCTGCAGTGAACATTTGCCCAATTGACTCAAAGTTTGGGATGACATTTGCACATCAAGAATCAAAATCCTAGTAAAAGAAGTATTTACAATTATTTTTCAATTCTAAGTAAATTAGCAAATGGAAAATTATCAATTATAATATGTATAATTTTAACAAATAAATTACAAGTATTTTGAAATGAACCATATATCGATTTATTTAAAACTTGACTTAAACTGAAATTTTATTTTATTATATCAACAAATGGGTGAATTATAGGAATTGCAACTCATGTCATAAATTTATGTGGTTTAATTTGGTCCATTCACCATTTTGCAAAAATGCAAACATTGGTTAATCATGCAATGACAAATTCTAAATGAGAATCTTACATCAAGTATAACTAGATGCACCTTCTAATTAGCATAAGACTAAGAAAATCCAAATACTTGTTTCTGAAAAATTTAAGAAACTTGAATTGAGTTATGTATAACAAATTTCTATATGTTACAAAATATGTTAATAGACTTTTCTTGAACCGCTTATACAACCTTACATTGGGAATATTGACATTTTCCTTTCTCCTCAAAGCTTTTGAACTTAATGTTAGAGACAAATGTTCAAAACCTCACAGGTAGAAAAGGAATTTGAATTCTTACTTAAAGGATTTTGGGTCTATTATATAATATTGTGTTCTAATTTGAAATCATTGGAATTATATATGGGTTTCAATGTTACACATATGCTTTGAACAATCTAAATTATCCAATACTTCCACCTATAATTGGGACAATGGTATGGAACTAATGATTATGGAGGTTACTTACAAGATGGTGAGATTTGGAACATTTGAAAAGTCTGGTAACAACCCATGCAATTCATTGTTATTGAATAGACTACACATCACAAAAAACACACAATATTAAACCCAAAATGTAATTGTGAGTGAAGGGTTCAATTATATCATGGATGGGCTTGTGAAGATGAACATTATAACATAATTGGAAGCAAAAATTCCATACAATCTTCGAATATTGCTGTCATGGAATCAAATATTGCATTGAAGAAAATATGAACATAAAAATTATCATCATGCACGAAAAGAATTGCAATAGATTTCTTGGAGAATTGCTAGTTGTGAATGTACTACTTACAGGCTCGTGAGACCCCTTAGCTTGGCGAAACCAGCAGAAATGGGCCCAGTCAAACCATACCCTGAGAGGTTCCTATTAACCATTAAAACACAAGGGCCCACTATTAAAGTGAGACTACAAAATATTCAGGCCCTATGACATTGAGGAAGCTCATCAAGTCCTATTAGTACAAGTTGAAGATAAAGAGTATGAATACGAAGTATAACACAACCATGTCCAAGGTTTGAAGTTTGAGTCGATCATGACCCCTTTTGGCAATATAAATTTTTGTTGCTCAAGCTTACTCAACTCCTAACCAATTTCAGTAGATATCAAAACCTTAAGATCCATCTAAGATTAGATGCCACATTCTAAAAAGTGTTAGCCCAAGTTAGTTATATTGTTTGAAACACTTTTCATTTAAAAAATACATGATCACTAAAACTTATGTCACTAAATTTCGTCTACAATATGAAAATTTAATATAAGTCCCCCAAGTCTTCCTTATTTTGGAAACATCTGTTTCCAAATCATCAAAACATGGCCTAATTTTTCTTTTGTATTTGCAGATATCACTTCTATACAAGGCTAATTAATCTTCCTCCTAACCTCTGAGGTACATTACAAATCTACAAGGTGTCCCCAGGGTGGCGAATCCAGATGATGTCAGTTTTGTATGTTAATGAAGGGCAGGTCACATGGGGGATTATATTGTTCTCAGACTACAACCCTTGTTGCCATGTCCTCAAGCAACATAACAACCCCCTATGGACATGTCATTCCCTAGCAGCACACAACTTCTCAAATGAAGAGCATCTTGGGAACCCTTTTATTGCCACTTAATGAGATCAGCTAACATTAACAAGAAATTAAAAAAAACAACTGAAGCAAAACAAGAGAACCATATATATAACATTGACTCTTGTTTGATTTTCTCCTTTGCCAAAATACCCTATTGTTGCCCAACTGAAATGTTGTGCCCAAAACAGTTCGTGGATTTCAAATAGGTATTTCAGAATAGGAGTGCAACTAAGGTGAACCGTGAGATAATTAATCTCCTCTGCTATCTAAATTTAAACAATTAAAGGAAAGCAAGAGAAACTCCGTTGCATGGTGATTTTCAATTAGTATCTCATGTTGGAGAATTACTCACACTTGTAAAAATGTCGTCATTGCTACCACATGTGAGCCAGGGATGTGGATATGGAAGACAAGGATCGATCGCCGGTCCATTCCCCAAGGTTTGGGTAACTTGACTTTATCTCTTCAATAGCAAAAGCTGCACATGCACCCCAGAATAATTGCAGTCTTTGACTCCCTCAAATTTATATGTTGAATGGTTGATGAAAATCATAGTTATATTTGTAACATGTAATTTTGCAGGCACTTAGTCCTATATAAACGTAAGAGGACATATTCTAAATTTTATTAACACTTTCTTTTCCTTTCATGGGTTGGGCGAATATTGTCCAGTTCTTAGCTAGTTTTGACAGGAACCCAGTTCTCGCCAATTTCTTAAATTTGTTCGAACTTTCTGGTGCAGTTTTGAAGCATGTTCTTGAAGTGTTTATCAAAAGAACTGAAAACCTCGGAACGTCTAGGTTCAGTTTCAGCTCCACCTAGTCTACACACAGCTAGCTTGATTTCATGAATTGTGTTATAAATTAACGTTGTACCACGAATTGAAAGTTGCACATGACTAAAGCACATCTTCCTTGTCTTTTTTAACAGCTTGTCCGTAGAGTCTGCTGTTGTGTTCCAGAATAAATAAAACCTCAGAACCGGCCAACATTAGTTGGCATATGATCTCATGTTGCTCCTATCATTGGCAGTGTTCCATTAGAAAATGGATGGTTGCATGGGAGCAGGAAAGTTAGGCCACTTGCTAGCTTATTACTGCTATGATCTGGAAGCAACATGCAACAAGAACTTTGTTGACTGGGTTGATAACTTACCGTCCTGCTCGTTAATTTGTTAATATGGCCATTCGGTTTTGGCTAAGTTCAAAAATCTCCATGGCATTCACCAAGGGGCCAGGCAAAGTGGCAGAAATGGATTGATTGATTCTGGAACAGCAGAACAAAATTTGGCACCGTGTCACTATAATCTTCTTCCATAGTCAGGGGCGGAGGTGGCGTGGGGATTGCAATGATTAAAGGGGGCGTGATTACCAGGTATTCCCACATAGAATTGTCGTGAAGTGGCACTTGTAGTTGGATTTAATTCAGCAAAGAAGAGTCTCATGGAGCAGATGTAACTGTGGGTGTATGGGATGTTAATCGCCATGGTTCCATTGGTGGAAACCAGTAGTGATCGATATGATCGTCAGGATATCTGTATAAATACCAGCAACAACAGGAAACAAGATCAGCAAAAGCATGAACTTCATTCAAAGCAAATTATGTGGAGTTCAGTTGTAATCTCAGTCGGTCTCATGGATTAAATAACCCTCCATAGCCCATGGTTTTGGTCCTCTTAATTAATGGCAAATTTTATAGTTCAGTGATCCTTCTATATCCATCAAGGCAGGCCTTGCCACTGTCCCTAAGGCCTTCAGTGTGCATTGTCTGGGTGCTGTACACCACTGCACACATCAATAGACATGGGCGCCCAATGCCTGCAAATGCAGAGATGTATGCAGTCATGGATGGTTTGGGCGATAGCAAAGTGACCTTGGAAAGATGAAAATGGTCACTTGGACATGGACATGCATGGAATCGAACATGGACCGTAACATACGCGATTGTGCAGCGTCTACACATGCAGCAGCCTGCGTGTATGACGTTTCAATCCCAACTTTCAAGAAATTATACTTGATAACTACTTGAAATGACAAAAACATGGTCACTTTGGAATAAACATAAGTTTAACTCACATACCTGATGATTGCATTGCCACCAAAGTTCCACCTGAATTGTGTTAGATAATAATATCTTTCATATATGTTGTCAACCACATCAGGTGTTGCAGAAACGTTTACTAAAGATATCACAGAAATAAATGGATTTGTGTTAGTGGCATCTCGTGATAGACAGAGGAAGGTGAAGTTGGTCTGAGCCACATAAGTGACCTGCTGATACGCCATTACATTTGCTTCAGTAATGAAGTTGGAGGCAACTATATATAGTCCCATCTACTGCCATCTCAAAACTGGGAACCGTGCTTTGATTGTCATAATAGCCATAGAAGAAAGTCCCTCTGAGCTGATAGGTCGTGTTCACGATCACTGGAAATTTGTAGCAGTTCTTGATGCGATGATCACGAAAGTATCTCACGGTTGTTAATTAGTTCAGAAAAGTGTGGATAATATTGGGTTGCATGCGGGACGTCTGCGTTGACACCAACGTTGACACCAGCGTCTTTGTCGAAAAACTAATCATCAGGCATCCATGGAATTCCGGTTATGTTGTCCACATAAGTGACCGTTGAACCACAGTGTACGAAGATAGATCCTGTCGAGAGAGAAAGCAAAAGCCAATCGGACTCTCAAGTATTGCACGTTGGGAAAGGCCAGTGCCCTAACTGACTGGTGCTCGAGCGCAAGGAGACCATCACGTTTGAGAGAAAAAACGGCAAGTTCAATGTTTGTTTTGTTTGAAAAACCACTTTGATTGACCCTTCAAAAAAAAAATCATGATATTTTTAATTTATTCTCCAAATTCTACCAATATGGGATGTGATAGTGTTTCCCTATATACAATATTCAAGCAAATTTGTGGGCAAAGAATATAGGACAAACTATATATGGTCCTACTTTAGGGAGTATCTTGAATGCACATTTTGAAGTGCATTTTTGTTTGGCCTCATTGTTTGTTTGAGTAGGATTTTCATTCCTAACTTTGGTCATCACCAATTCTTTGCCTAGGCTTTCATAAGAGCTTGGGTACTTATTGTGATTCAAATTAATGAGTTTAATTGATTTGATTGTGGTCCATCTCAAAACACAAATGTTTTTCAAATCTTCTTGCAATGGGCCACTTTGATTGGCCTATTGCCAAAAACATTTTGAAACTTTGTCCCTTGCCCCCCCAAAATAAAAGTGACATATTTTTACACTATTTTCTATTGTCGTGTAAAACCGGTGTCAGGCATGAGAACAACTTCAATTAGTGCGGGTGCCAAGCCTCGGCTACACAATAGCGATGGAAGGCAGAGATTTGAACAGAAGAGAAGAAAAGATATTCCGGATGGCAACACAGAAGCGTTGATTTCAGCGGTAGAAAGCAGATGCATCTGCGCCATTGAACGTGCACTTGGTGGGGCTGGCTGGTTTGGATTTCAACAAGCTCTCCATGGAATCTTGGGCACTCTGTTTTGGGGGAAAACTTTGCGTGCGACGAAAATTCCACAGTTGATTTTTTGGAACAGAATCTTTTCGGAGGCTCCATGTGGAATCTTGGGCACTCTTTTCTGGCGGAAAACTTTGCGTTCGACGACAAAAAAAAAACCGCAATTGAGTTTTTGGAACAATTTCCACAAGCTTTCCATGGAATCTTGGGCACTCTGCTTTGGCTGAAAACTTAAAACTTTACTATGTGTGGCGAAACAACCGCAGTTGATCTTTTGGAACAAAATTTCCCCGGGTTATCACTGGAGAAAAAGCCTGTAGGGTTTTTACTCTTTGTCAGGCGTCCTCTGGATACACTAGAAAAAGCTGGGTAGGTTTTTCACACTTGGAATTTAATTGCAGATTCAAAACAGCATTGACTGGTGGTTGACATTCCCAAAATGCAGGTTCAGAGTTCAAACTCAATTGCCTTGTCATAGGAAGCTTATTATTCTGGCAATGCCAAACCCATCTGGGTCGAATAGCCAAATCTGAGCTCACATTTCAAAAATGTCATCCAGACTTTGGCTTTTACACTATACCGAAAATTTCACTGACAAAATAAAATTATTCCTGACGCATTTCCAAGGCTTGTTCCCAAATAATGATTGTCAAAAATATACAAGGTACATTTTCTCAAGACTACATGCCGCATTATTCTCACAGACTTTGCCCCATTTCTTTTCTTTGTGGCTACCGCTATTGTAATTTGCCTGAAAGAAAAGGTGCTTAAATTGTGTTTCAAAATGGTCACCAAAAAGCTCACTTGTTTCAGTAACTGTAATTCATTTTGCAACGTGGAGGCAGCATTTGCTTAAACCGAAACAGGCCCCCCCCCCCCCCCCCCCC
>Ga0209208_10002093_pt1 | contig 28500 bp, 18 predicted proteins | sample S1TSphfallax_3_FD_187694 | JGI IMG/M metagenome (GOLD analysis project Ga0209208, IMG submission 187694) | Host-associated microbial communities from peat moss isolated from Minnesota, USA - S1T2_Fd - Sphagnum fallax MG (SPAdes) (version 2) | ecosystem: Host-associated > Plants > Peat moss >...
TAATTATTTTCAACCATCTTTGGGTGCCTTCAAATATAAGTTTCTTTAATTTTTTTGACTATTTACTTATTATATTAGAATCCCATGGAAGGCATGTAACCTTCTTACCCTATAACCTTAACATTGACAATTACAAATTAATTTATACCTTCGGAAGTCATGTATTGTCCATATTAAAACTGCCTCACTCATAAATTTTCCTCTTGGCTTTAAGGTTGCAACACATTCACACTTTTAACCCATCATATATATTAATTCAGTAAGTCAGTAAGTAAGTCTGTCAGTCTGTGATGGGGGTTTTAGGGGGTGGGGGAGGGAGAGGTTGGTGAAGCAACGGGCAATTGGTGTCAGTCTGTGACAGGGCTTGGGAACAGGCGGGTTGGGCACGGACTGGACACGGGCACGGGCGGGCTGGGCACGGGCGGATTGTGTCTGAACGTCACGGGTACCCACTAGTTTTCATAAATCAATTAACTTCTTAAACATAAGACCCAAATACACATCCAAAGTTGATTTTTTCACTATCTATGCCAAAGATTATAAAAAATAACAACAATAATTTTTTGGTGACCAACCACAATGGAAAGTTATAGTTCAAGAACAACATGGTCCAAATTGACCATGTATTTTTTTCCCCAAATGGATTCATTCCATCTATGTCAAGCCCAATTTTATGTTTTTTTGACTTGGTAACAAATTTTTTAAAAATGACATTAATGTTTTCTTAAGCTTTATTATTAGGTACATGTCGAATTTTCCTATCCGTGTTCTTGTTTCAATTATGTCAAATCATCAATTCTACAATACTTGTAATTCGATATATGTGCATCAATATGGGTATTAATGGAAAATGTTGCACCATTTTTAACACCACATGGGATTGTCCATAACCTTTAAATTAATAAGCTTCACATTTGGGACAAATATCTAATGGTTTGTACATTTGAAAAAAAAAATTTAATTTGCAATTTCAATTTGTAGCTATAAAATAATTGCAACCAACATTTACAACTAAAATTACATTGATTACATAAATGAAGTCGCATCCAACATCTGGTCAGAAATCATGATTCAACATGATATCACAAAATGGACCATGAATGATGTATATAGTCAATGTATATATGTTCATCATTTGATCATCCACATAACATTTTTAATTAAATATTATTTTTGTAAATATTTTTGCAACTATTTTACAACTTGAAATGAAAATTTTATCAAATAAATTAGTAAATATTGAATATTTTATATTAAAATATTGAATTGCTTAAATAGATAAATAAATAAAATTATTACTTAAAATTTTATAAATCATGTATTAATTATTAGTTATAAAATAAATAATAAATAATTTAGAATAAAGGATTATTATTATTATTTTCATTATAATCAATTAATTATTCGTAGTAATTGATTACATTTTTTATTAATTGATTAATTAAAAAATCACTTTTATTTCATTAATTATTATTCCATATTTTACATTATTTAAATAATTTGCCATCCATGATAACCTTTATAAATATACTTTGTGTGTGTATAAATGTACAACATGTGGAATCAAATATAACACTTGAAGAAATGAAGACCTTTTTAAAATATGTGCATTGAAAATCTAAGTAAATGGATTTTGATGAAAGGGATGGTGATTTTGATATGCAAATTACCATTGTTCAAAAGGATCAGAAGGTGTTTACAATTCAACCAACATGTAAGGCTAGGTTATACATTACTTTGTGTTGTATAATATTCATGCCATTATAAAGCATGCATTGTTTGTCAATGTGAAAAAGATGGAAGATAATTTCCAAATGGGTTATAAAGAATTAAATAGAGTATTTTATGTCTCTACCATAAATAATAAAGGAGCATAAAAGATGGTCATTCATAAGTTGTTGAATTCATGGAACATTCATTAGCAAACAAATAATGTTAAGTTTGAGGAATACCTCCAAGCCCATGTAGATTTGCAAAAACTATTCAATATGATGTTTTTCGTACGGGATGACAATCATAGGCTTTAAGCTTGGTTGCCATTCATTAATCGAGTGCACAAACATGAAGAAAATTGGCATGTAGATGTGGATTTTATTGTCTTGGATAACATAAGGGGGGTCATTAAATTGCTTACAACAATGATGGATTTGAATATTTAAAATTTCAATTTGTTCTTTCATTTGCTCAATTGGATTGTTGCTAAAAATGAATATGACCTTTGTTTGATATGATTTGATGATTGTCCTTTAGGTCCACCGAATTTGATCATGTCAAAAGTTCAGTCATTCATGTGTTTTATCAGATGCAAAACATAGGACAAATATCTTTGATTGATTTCAAAAGTATTATCCTAGATTTAACATACTAAAAGTCTCAAGCCAAAATACTTGGTATTTGGTATATCTTCACTCACTTAACCTTCTTAGATTATTTGTACAATGTAAGAAAATATGAACTTCATCTAGTTTGATTTTTATTTATTTCCATTGTGTTTAATGTCTTTCATTTTTTAGCTTTTTGAAATAATATAAACATGGAAAATTATTGATTTGCAATTTTTGTGTGTATATGTAAGAAAATATTATCGTAACTACAGTGGAATTGTTTGAATCTTATCAAGAAAAAATGGATAATCAAGCTGGAGAGACACTAACTTTACATGTCAATGTAAATGTCCCAAAATAGATATCAAAGGCATCATAGAGCATGTTTGTGAACCCAATTTGAACATCTAACAAATGGAAGAGGAGATTGAAACCCATGAATGTCATTTAACATAACACATCAAACTTTAAAAACCCAACATAGGAAATCCCGATTTGAATTTCATTGTGGTTCAAATGATTTTGACAACACAAGCAAAAGGATCATCAATAGAATATGAAATGGCAGAACAAAAGGAATGTCAACCATTTGCAAAGAAAACAAATCATGTTGGAGGCTACTACAACACAACTATAGTGGTCTTAAGGAAGGATGTGGTTATTATTTCAGAGTCTTGGATGAAAACATACAAATCAAATAGGCATGACAATCCCCATTCCAAAGAAACATGGGAACTATAAACTTGCCATTAATTTGCTAAGTAGGTGAAAAAAAGGCCCAATAAAAAAATTGTAGGTTCAATTTAAAAATTTAAAATATAACAGTTAGATGTGTATGGGAATGCAACTTGCTTTTACATAGACTATTTAGGCCTAGCTTAATAATATTATATGTAAATTAAGTGAACATAAGATAGGTATTATGTATATTAATTTAACCTATGTAATTTAATATAACTTAGGTAGTTTAATTTAACATATTTATAAGCTAGTATATTAAATATCCTAATATAGTTGAAGTAGCCTAATAATATAACTTAGGTTAGTATATTAGGTAGTCTAGGTTAATATAAGTCGATATTTACCTAAAGTAAGTGAATTGCACATGCCCACTAATCAAAGACTAGTTAGTTAACCTAAACAATTTGATAAACCTATTTTTGTAATAATGAAAATTTTGCAAAATAACACCTAGGGAACAAACAAAATAAAAAAGGTAGGATCAAAATATGGGGCAATCTATATGTTAATTATATCAAGGAATCAATAATCATTATAATTATTAATTCATATTCAAACTATAATTTATTTATTTTGCATTTGCATTCTATGGTCTTGCTTTTGTAATCATAACCAAACAAACTTGAACGTATTTGATATTCCACTTAGTACCTTGGTGGATTTTACTAAAGTATATTTTTAACACAATATCATGTCATGGCTTAAAAAATAACAAATATTATGGCATCAAAAACCATTTCTAAATGAAGTCTTTAAACAAGTTTCAATTATAGAAATGAAAAAATATGTATACATTTTCAAACTTGTAAATTGAAGTGAATCACATTAAAAAAAATTGAATACCCTCTAAAGTGGAACCATATCATGTTTGTTTTGCCCTTGTCAACACTTCCCATCACCCTTATCAACATGGATCCAAACAATTTGAACCAAATTCAACTTTTCATCTTGGTTGAATCTTCTTTTCATTGCACAAAATTCAACATTTAAAAAACCTTAACTATCATTTAATGAAACCATTTTGTTGTTTATTACAAGTTTTGAAAAAATAATTTTGGGATGATCCATCTTGTCATGGAGGATGCAAACATATTTTTCTTTGGATTAAATTGATTTAGGTCTCCACATATGATAAAAACATGTACATGACTATTGATGAATGTTGTGCTTTCATAATTTCATTTTGTGTTCCTTTGCACTAAGATTATTATTTCCAACCTTTAATATCAAATCCTTCAATGATTCATAAATAGTACAAAGTTGGCAAAGTTGAAACCTTGTTTCCTAACATGAACATTAAGGTGAGGTCTTTTTTTCACACAACAAACTTTGGGGTATTAAGCCCCCATTTGGGTTTGACTTCCAACAAAAATTTACATGAAAATCAAAACCAAAATCTACAAAATCATTGAACTAAGCAAGCCAAGAAACACCTTATAATCGCTACCCAATTGCAACAAAAACAAAACCAAACAAAACCTTACCAAAACACAACTACATGGCATTTGTCATTAACAACAAACCTAATGCAAACAACCAAACTTTTAAAGTTGCACAAAATTCAAGTATGCTCGACATTTTGGTGATTCAAAATATGAATTTTAAACTAATATTATGTTTAATTATATATATTCCAAAATTATGTCATTTAAAAAATTCAAATTGTGGTTTTTTCCTTTAAAATCTGTTACAATAATAATAATGGTATTACTTAAAGTTGATCAAACATGTGTAACACCGTGTTTTTTTTTTGGGATGAGTTTTTTTTTAATGTTTCTATTTTTTTATATCATTGATTGGGTTTTTTGATGATCCATCTTATCTATTTACTAATACCAAATGAATTTTGTAGAAAGTAATAAGAAGTTTATACAAAATAATCTTGTGGTTATTTAATTACCACTTAAAAACATTGGTTACATAACATGAAAAAGGTTTTTGTGTATTTTAATTCATTAGATTGATTCTAATTTGTTTGGATATGTATACCAATATATTGAAAATAACATTGTATAGTAACAAGTCCATTTGTAATTCATTGTTGTTTTTACAATTTGAAATACACAAAATTAAACAATGGTTATGATTGTTAATGGTACATGTTAGTGCAATTGCACCCCATTGTCATATTAATATGGACATATGATTTGTGGTAATAATCTAACTTGCATAATGCAATTTTTGGTATATAATAATGACATGGTGCCCACTAATCATTTTACTCCTTTTATTGTATTCAATTCAATTTTTAAAATCTTTTAATGTTTTGATAGATTGAAAATTTTATAAGTTGTACTTGGTGTTTTATTGTACATGAATTTATGTTAGACCATGATTTTATATTGATGATGTTTTTGTAGAATTTTTTGTTATTTTTTGTATTATATAATGCTTCACATAAACATACACTTCAAAAAAATGATAATCCTTAAACCTATTCAAATGTTAAGAAATAACATTATAGGTGATTATAATAAATGATAATCATTTTACAAGTTTTATTAAAAAATGTCTGAATTTGGTGGTCATTAGGTGGCCCTTCTAGCACTTAGCATGTTGAATTATGTCCGAAATGACACAATTTGCTATAATGTGGACAAGTATGGCTTAAGGAAAAAGAAATTGTTTATTTATAAATGAAATTAATGTTTTTATTTTTCTTATCTATTGATAAATATGCTTATTTTTGTTTATATAATAATTTGATGCCTTACTTTTCTTTCATAAATATTTATAGTTTAAGTAAGTGTACAAAATTCATATTTTTTTTCATAAATGTGTTCATAAATGCAAAAGCAAAACCTTGTAACTAAGAAGGTTATTGTAAATTAAAAATATTTGGGGGAGCCTTTAGATTTTTAAAATTTTAAATCAACAACATAAAGTTCCAAGTATGGGCAAATTCATGGTTGGGGTATACAAAATGACTAATTAAGATTTCTATAGCATTTATTACCTTAAATTATAGTGATTTGTTGTAATTTACAATTAGAATTATGTAATGTTAAATTAATAAAAATATTCAAGAGTAAATTAAATATAATATGAATATCCTTTTGAGTCTTTAAAAATAATTTGAATCTTCATTTTAACTATTTTTTCATTTTAAAATAATTTTAAAAAATGCATTAAATAATGAAATTGACTTCAACAAGATCTACATGTTTTAATATAAGGAGGCCACTAGGCTCCATGTTTGCAAACTACCATGATGGTTATGTACCATGGTACAAAAAGGAAAAAATGCATAGATTTTTCACTAAATTATGGTAAATCATATGTCCAAATTGCTAATCGTTTCAATTCCGGGGATTGATTCATTAGATTCCATAACATGGTGCATTGCTAGGTGTTGGGGGAGGTTGCTCTTTATTGCATATACCCTTGCGTTCAAATGTTATTATTTGATTACCTATTTATAAATGAAAGGAATGTTTTCATCTACATTTTTCTTACATAATTCTTTGCTCTAATGGCATTATCAAGGTCTAATTCTTAATTGGGGTGAAAACTTTCATTTGCCTACCAATGTGTTATTAATTATTAGCTAAAAAGTTGTCAATTTAAAAAAAAAAAATCATTGATAATAAATATAATCACAACATGCACGAGAGCTAGGTGTAAATGTAACACATGTATATTATGGTGATTCGGCTTTAAAATTATAATGAACAAGCAATACATTGGTTAAGATCTTATAGCTACCTTAGATCATATGAATCGTTTATGTATGACTATCCAATACCCTACAAATAGGGGAGCTGAACTTCAAAATATTTAACTCGAAATACCTTTAAAAAGGTTACATTGAACAATCAAATCGAGTAAACCATGATCAAATAGAAACTTGAAAATCATCATGTATTTTTGGATGTAATGTATGTTTGATTCGAGTAGTACTGAATTCGATTGACTCATTAACTCAATCTAAACAAAATACATGTTATGGAACGAAAAGTTTAACCTATAGATTTGTAAATTGATGTAGTACTCACATAGTCATATGATGACAGTTTTTTCAAGTTGTGCAACCTCCAATTTTAGTGTAAATATTTTCATATATAGATGTTCATTAATAAATTTTGTATCTTCAAAATTATACCCTTCCCATGGCATATATAATACTAAAACATTCTTTCGTAAAGCAAGTTCCCTACCCTATTTATTAGCTTATAAAAGTGTTAATTTTTTAAAAAAATTATTGATAATAAATAGGGTCACAACATGTGTGAAAATCTTGATGTAGATGTGGTCAATTTGATGCTAGTTGGGAGAGATGTTTTGCACCTTTGTCAATCTTTGTGGAACTTTTGCTCTAATAGGCTTCATGTTAGATCAATTTGAACTTGTTTATTTTGTATAAGTATCAATGTTCGGAGGGTATTAGAACTTTCTGATACTTGTCAAATTTAGTTTGCACAAAATAACTTACAAAAGGTTTTGATTTTGATTTTCTTTTAAAATTATACATTGAGGCAAGGTATCAATGTTTTTTAAAAACAATCTGAATTGATTTTCTCACTATTGATTCCTAAAAATTTGAAAATAGTTGATTATCTTTTGACAAATCTCATAAATCAATTATTAATTTTTAAAAATCAAAAATCATAATCAAAATTACAAAAACATTATTAATTTTATTCCTATTTTTAAAATGAAATTCATAAGCAATAAAATTATCCATAAATTGAAGAAAACACAACACCAGAACTCTGAGTTTGGTCATACAAGGGTGAGATTCAAAAACAAGCTTAGAAACAAATACATCTATTTATGAAGGAAGGTAGTTTGTTTTGTTTTGTAGTTATGAGATCCAGTAAATAGGGATGTTTCAAATCATGTTCTTGGTGTCTTTGGAAAGCTCTCAAGAGGAAGGGTGCATGGGCTTGGTTCCATGACGTTTTGACTAGCAACGCAAAAGTTTTTAAATATTAACTGATTTTTTCACTGAAAATTAAATTAAATTGTAGCTGAAAGTTTTGGAAGAATTAGAATTTTCTTGTTGCTAGAAAGGTCTTGATGAGCAAAATTTAATGGAATTTATTTGGTAAGATTTGGATTCAGAATGTGAGAGATATTGATTTTTAAATGATTTTGCTACTGAAAATTCAAATAAATTTCCAAAAAATAAGTTTCGGAAGGAAAAATTGGTTGAGAATGTGGTAACACTTGAAGGCTTACCATTCAATTCAAGCATGATTTCCTTTCATAATTGGCGGTTCAAAAAATCAATACATACATTGCAAAATAATGTTCACATGTTGAGTTTCCCTGTTATGTAACAGGTTCACACTTGGGCCAATGGCACATGTCACACTAGTTATCATTAAGGGGAGGTGAATTTTTTAAGCCATCAATTTTTGTGGTAACCTAAGTTTCATGTTATGTTTTATTTTTCCTGAATGCTTCCATTGCTCACTACCTCTACCCGGACAACTAGTATAATTATTCTTGAACCTTGTGCATTAAATGTTGAGTTCTAACAATTCATACTAAGATTTAATAAAAATTTCCTTGCTTTGTGGATGCTCCTAAAAAAAGGAGATAGGGGTGAAAAGAGGTTCAAAGTCAAGGTGAAGACAAGGTCTTACCCACTTTGATACCCCTCATCCTTTTTTTACCTCTATTGAAACAGAATGGTTTCATGTTTTTTTATTACTAGGATATTTATTTATTTATTATTTATTTTTGTATCCTATCCTAATCTCAATTACTTTACAAAAGTTTCTTAATGTATAAGTTTGATCTCAACTCCCCATTTCTGGCATGTTTTAGTTTCTTGAGTTTTACGATGTCAAACCAAATCCTTTTGTTCTCTCCTTAGGTAAGCCAAAAGCTTTGCAGATTGTGAAACTAGTCTAGTCCATTTTATTGCACTTCTATCTCTCTCATGAGAGGTGAGATAACTCTAATGATATAGTTTTTATTACTAAAGGTAGGCAATATCATGAGGGGTAAAAGGGTTTTATTTCACTTGAATCTCAATATTAAATTTTTTTTTTCTTGAGCTGATGATAAACTTTTTAATCAGTGTCTCACTCAAAGTGATACCTTAAGAGCTTGTGATAAGAATATTCAGGAGATACTAAAAGATATTTTTATACCCGACCATTGATTATTACATCTTTATAATTTATTTATTTTTCCATTCTAATTACAATTTGTTCTTTTTTATATATATATTTCTAATTTATCCTCTGGGTGAATTTGGTTGGTTTTTCACAAAAATCTCGACAAAATGATCAATTGATAGATTGGGAAAATCTAGCAGTGTTTCCCTATCATAAGAAATGGCAGTCAAGGGGTATTTAGCTTTGCAATGTGATCCTTATTCAGATGGGATTTCACACGCCCCTTGCTATTGGGGTTAGAGTCTAAGTTAGTGATGCTTTTGACTACTGAACTCTCACCATCTGGGGTGCAAAACTCAATTACTCATCTCAAAAAATTTGGTGTGTGATAAAAATTTCATCAATCAATTAGGTATTCATAATTTAAAACTTGTTAAGTTTTTCTGGAAGTATTCATCAATATGTATGAAACATTTTTTTAATGTAATAAAGAAAATTATGAATGCAAGTCCTAACTACAAAGATTAATCCCATGATTGGAAGTATGGGTCCTCATCATCCATTAATGCATGATGTTCTTTGAATTGGATATGCCTCAAAAATGGATGGACAAGCTACTATTCCTGTTACAATCAAGACCAAAATAGATCAAATCACCCACTCTTTTAACCAGTGACTTGCATTGATGCCTTCAGATGTTTGGGTGGGACAGATACAACCATAGTAGCTAGGGTGAGAGCAAGAATGTAGCCCCAGCAGAAAAAAAAAAAAGCATCTCAACTGGAGATTCATAGTAGGAAGTCTTGCATAACATATGCATGTAACACTTGTTCCCACATTCTTGCTCCCATGTAAGAGATTTGTTGTCCAACCTAAAATGCAAAGAATCATAGAACTGAAAAATCCCAGATAAATGGCAAATCAAAGATTTCTCAAAATGAGGATCTTCTATAGCCAGGTATTTTTGTTATCAATTTTGTGATGTAAGCAAACTACTGATCATCGACAAGAGGAATTAGCCAAATTTGGCTACAGGTCAGAGAAGAAATTGGGAAAACATAAGAATCCTGCCATATTTTTGCAACCTGCTGTCTGTCACCTGTTGTCTAAATATGGCAATTCCCAACCAATCCTTGAAATGCCTTTGGGAGATTTTTTTCAACAGAATCCTTTGTATGAGTAGCACTGGACTTCTTTTGAACTGCCAAGTTGCAAAAAATTGCTGAAAAGAAAACCTCAAGGACCCCACCAGGGTTAAAGTAATGGGCAGAGAAACAAGGCCAAACCCCATCTTCAAAACATTAGTATCTCACCACCACGAATTTCCAGCATCCCTTAATGTCAAATTTAACATTGTACTAGTGTGGCCTGTGCAGTTGGCCCAAGTGTTACCACATCCTCAATTGATTTTTCCTTCCAAAACCTGGTTTTTTTGGGAATTTATTTGAATTTTAAGCGGCACAAATCACTTAAAAATCAATATCTCCCACATTCTGAATCCAAATCTTACCAAATAGATTCCATTAAATCCTGCTCATCAGGATCTTTCCAGCAACATCAAATGCACATTCCAATTCCTCCGAAATTTTCAGCTACGATTTTAATTTAATTTTCAGTGAAGAAATCATTCAATATTCAAGAACTTTTGCACAGCAAGTTCAAAAACGTCATGGAATCAAACCCATGCACCCCTCCTCCTGTTGAGAGCTTTTCCAAAGACACCAAGAACACGATCTGAGGCATCCCGGTTCCCGTGGATCTCATGACTGCAAAACAAAAACAAAACAAACTACCTTCCTTCCTTGATAGATAGATTAGCATCCTCCAAAACATCGTCTTTCATTGCCATTCACTGCACAGCTTGTAAAGTTCAAATGCATAGATATGTGTGTGTGTATATATATATATATATCATCACATACCTGGGCCAGAAAGTCTGTGCTTGCTCCAGGATGAAACCAATTTGATGAAACTCAACACCATGTTGGATTCATTTTTAGGCTGAGTGATCCCATGTCTAGTAACTTTGTTTCTGCACTGGGGCTGGCTCCTAGACTTACAATGCCACTCAAACTGTATGGTGCTGCAACTTTGGTGGTGGTATTAACTACATGAACAACATAGCCAAATATAGCCCACCAAGCAAATTTGCAGCAAACATTAACAGATCGTGTGACATTGTAAATCTAAGAGCAGGTACCAGTGCAAAGTTCTCCAAGCTCTGGAGTGTTCCCTCCATTAAATATTCCCCTAGATTTCTCTCCTGCAGGTTCACCAGCTTGTCCAAGTGGATGGCATAGCACTTCAGAATATAGTCCCAGTTGCAAAGTGTGGATTTCTTCTCACATGTCTTTTCCTCCATCTATTAGCTGGTAGGAAGCTGCTGCTCGTAAGGCTGCAAAAGTGGAGTTCCACACTTCAAAACTTAATAGATAAAGTTAACAACAGATTCTGCAAAATTTTCTGAGATCACCTGAACTTGAATCAAAGTTTATAACTCAGCAATCATCAAGTTGGGAATGACTTTGTAGGAACCCTTGGGGATGCTACTTGACATAGACGGCAAGTAAATGCACTGTACAGTAAGCATGGTCATCAAAGTGCACAAATTCAGAGATTTCAAGATTTGGAGGCGTGGAACTTTTTTTTCGTCCTAGGGTCGAGCTATGTTTCCGTAGAGCTTCCCTCACAGTATTGTCATCGCAGTAGAGTTTCACCACCAAGTTCGGGATGGATTGGTGTGGTTCCTCTACGCCTAAGACACCATAATATCAACCCATAAACAAAGAACCCATAAATAATAAAAGCAGAGGGGAAAAGCATACTGGATAATAATTGTGAGGCTTTTAGGTTCACATGTTGCAGTAACAATCAAAACATGTGAACCTACATATGTGAAGGTCTATTCACAATTTATCTCCTTAGAGCATCTCCATCAACGCACTGCACAGCAAAGTAGCAAAGTTTGAATGAGGAAGAGCATTTATTATGGCGGTTTGCAGCAGGAAAATTTGGTGGCAGATGCTCTTAAACTTCAAATCTGCAAAGCTGCCTTATGGCTGCACACTCTACCTATTTGGATCAAACTTTCCAAGGGGATAAGTACAGACAGGTACATATACACCAGGATCACAGTTCACTAGTGTCTAAAAAAGAAAACACCACCATAACATTCTTCTGTGTCCCTAGCTCATGGTTGGATTTTACAAGGTTTTATGAATATTAAGCAGCTGTTAAACATGAATATGGGTGGTAGCAAAAGAAAACGTTCTAGAGTATATGATCAGAGATTATGTGGTTCAAGTTTCAGTCCAAACAGCAAAGAGCCCCTCAAAAATACATGAACATATGTTTATATTAAAGGCTAACTTCTTTGAAGAAGGAAGCATCTGGTAAGAAAACGGCTACAAGAATCTTTACAAGAAACTGCTTACCTGCGCCTGTAAATATTGCCGGACTATGTAGAGATCAGCTTTATCTGCTGCAAATAATAGTGTAACAAATCAAGGATCAGTTGCACGAGATCTGGTTCATGCAGAACAAGATCAGCAGAGAAAAAACAGAGCATGAATAATTCATTTTTCACATCAACACTCAGAAGGGAAAGCTTCGACAGAGTAACCTCTTGTGCACAGCAGCTGATGATGAACCAACCCTTTGAGGGCGCAGCCGCCGCCGCCGCCGCCGAAGTGGTCGATGAAAACCGCAACAACTTCTCGCATACCACACCAAAAGAGCTGCGAACGGTCGCAAAAGATGCAGGATCGCGGTGAGAAGAAGTAACCCGAAAATCAGCTCTAGAATCAAAGATCCACAAGTGAAAATCCGGATTTGATCAGTGAGGGGGTCGATGAGGAAAAGAGGGAGACGCACACAATGAGACATACAGAGTACGGGTAGAAGGATCGACAGCCGTGTTAGGTCGAATGACTATTGGTGATATGATCGTAATGCTTACAGACCCAACAGTCTTCTGATTGGTTGGTAGGTATCTTTTTCTTTTTAGTTTGCCTATGTATCTAGATACTATCCTCTCCCCCCTGATTGTCCATCGCTTTCTCTCATCTTCCTGGATCTTTAAGATCTCTACTCTCATTTTTCTAACAATTTGCACTGCTGCATGGGAAGATGATGTTGCTAAAGGATAAAGAAATCTTTCAAATCTAAAGAAATGCTGGCAAGAAAAAGAAAGAAAAAGTCAAGAAGACAGCTTATCGAGTGGAAGAAAAACCTTTTCGATAAAAATCAAGGATGGGAACCCATCCATCAACAGTACAAGGCAATGAGAACACAAGTAGACACAACCCAAAGAATAAACAAAAATAAACAATCAACAAAAATCAAGTAAAGACCTATGCGAAGAGGACTCATGGGTACGAAATGACAATCGACAATAACAAAGAAGACTTAAAGACGAAAGAGCTATCATCATCTGTCACAAATCCATAAATCACCTAGAGACGAAGGTGCGAAAAAGATCAGGAACTCCGACCAAGTGCAGCAGCCCGCTGATCTGTCACAAATTGATAAATCGACTAGAGACGAAGGTGCCAGAAAAATCAGGAACTCTGACCAAGCGCAGCAGCCCGCTGAAAAATCGCTACGGCTTGCTCTAATTGTACAACTTGTGAAGGAGCAAGGAGTCCTGATAAAAAAAAAAAAATTCTTGTGGTAGGTCTGGTTCCTGGTAAAAAAGGACCACACTGAGAGACTTGCCAATGGCGAGAAAGGCCGTAGTCTTGTGTGCTCTATTGAGGTCAAGAACCTGCAAGTTGAAAATTTGGGTCAGGCCAGTAACAAGTAAGAACTTGCCCTTGGGAGGGGACCACAGCTGGAAACGGTTGTTAATACACCATAGGCTAAGGAGCAAAAGGAGGAATCCACCCAAGGAGGAGGTTGCTACGAATTACATACAACCATAATTACTCAAAATGAGGAGGCTTAGCCTTAGGAAAGTTCTATTTGAAACAAGTTAAAAGAAGTCAAATCCAGCTATCAAGGTGCATTCAACTGTAATAAGGGCTTTGTGAGTGCAACCCAGCACCCCAACAGACAGTGCTCCAAACTGGACAAAATTTTGCCAGCACAATTGCCCCAAGAGCAGCTCCACTGCTGCTCAGTATGTGGCCCTGCAACAAAAAATCAGATGAAGAAAAGGCACAACCTGCCAGTTTGGCTCAACAAAATGGTTTTAGCCGCCCTGCACCTTTGCAGGATGTTGAAGCTGATAAAAGGCACTGCAAAGCCTAACACCTGTTGTTGATTGGCTAGATAATTTGATTAGTCCAGGTGGGTTGCTATTAGTGGTCTCCCACCTATTGCAGTCCCAGTTTTAGTTTCATGGGTGGGGTTGGAAAAAAAAGTAAATAACTAAACTTGAATGTGAGAAATATTTTTGCAGGGTCACAAACTCAGCACCTCTGGGGATGCTCTAAAGAACAAAGGCAAAACAGGAACAGGTTTTTAGTTTTCACAATCAGAAGAAAAGGGTCTCAAAATAGACTCAAACGTAAGTGGAGGGTATCCAAGATCCAAATAGGGTCTCAAGATAGACTCAAAACTGCAAGTTGAGGAGGGTCTATAAGATTAGAATAGGGTTTCTAAGATTAAACTCCCTTCTCATGTGTTAAGAGTGTTCACAGCATGACAAATAAGGACTTTATGGAATTTGTAACGGCCTTATGATTTGCTTGGTGGGGACCGGTGTTGATCTGCTATATATATTGAAAAATGGCATGGTGAATATAAGTTATATGGGTCTATGCTCCGGTATCCAGGAGCCTATGAGGCTGGTATGACCTGAGGCAATATCAGCTTGATGCTCGTATCACCTCCTAGTAAGACGGAGGCAATACTGACCTCACACCAATCTTACCTTCCTATGACTTTCAAAGGAATATTATTATCATCCCTTGCAAATATTTAGGGGGAAAGAAAAGTTCAAAGTGGGATAGGGACATTATATAAGTGAATATTAGCTTATTGTAATCTAGCTTGAACATTTAGGGTATGTCTATGATAAAATGACCCATTGCACCTGTAAATGACTCTTTAATAACATGTGTGTAAATTTTCAACTTGATTTAGGATTCAATATGTTTCCTATAATCTACATATTTTGATATAGTATACCTTAAAAGATGATACATTTAAATATGAATAATTTCTATCAACATTTCAGAGTGAGCAAGCACTAATTTGTCACTTAAAACCATCCCTAAGGTCCATAATAAACTAAATAAGAATTTTTGAAATTGATCTAAATTTTTTTAAGAATTTTTATATTAATAAAAAAGAAATAAATTATTACATTTTACTTGATTTGAGATCATCATTTGAATTCATGTAAAAATAAATTTTTAATTTTAAAAATATAATTCAAACATAAATTTTGTGCAATGATTACCTTTCAGTGTCAACTCTTTATTATTGTGCCTTTGAAAAAAAGGTGTTGAGTGTGGTTAGTTTTACCCTAAGCTTTACTTACCCTTTAACAATTCAATAGGAAATAAGAGACTATGAAATGTTGAAGTCATGTTGATGTCAAGGGATTAGATTTTCATGAAAAGAAATATATGGGTCTCAACTCAGACGACAACATTGTTGACCACGTACAAGAATTTTCTGACTAATCTGCATTGGGGACTAGTCCAAGCTACTAGCAACTTTGAATGCCACTTATCTAGCCAGAAAAGTGTGTAGGGACTAGCCAGAGTACTTGTGGATCATCATGAGAACCAACAAGCTATTCAAGCAACCAGCTTGTCATCTTTGGGAATGGAAGGCAGATGCTTAACATAATCAAATGAGTGTAGTGGAGATGTAGTTGTTGCAATCCCTGGGGAAGCAACAACATTGGATCGAAAGGTGAGCAGCTAGAGTAGTTCAAAGCTGGTTCAAGAGAGCAGTGGTGGATAAGAACTCCATGCACGAGGAATATTCACATTATGATTAATTCAAGCACTCATGTGTTCCTGGACAAGAGCCAGAGTTGATGATCACCACGGCTGCAGTACTAGCCGCTGGTCTAGATGAAAATTGAACTCAGCAGAAAATCAAAGCAGCGGGCGCAATTGGAGCAAAAGCTAAGTACAATTATCCAGACCCATATAAATCAATCTGGCGATTTGAATCATGTTCTTGATAGATTTCAATCCTTTGAACTTGCTATTATAACTTCCTCATCAAAATTTTCATCTTCAATTTTATTTTCCTGGACTTGTTCAGGATTATTTCAGAATTTCTGTCTCTGTGCTGCAAGAACAACATATGGATCCTTCCTTTAGACCATATTGCACCCGCATGGTCCAATGAAACCAAGAGCTCTGCACTCTCTGCACCTCTTACACTCTTCCCAAACTTAGGCCACCTAGAGATTAGTAGAACTAGAGGAACAACACTTGAGCCATTGACATCTTCAACTAGAAAATGTCCACCTTTGAAAGATTACTTGGTTGTCGCAAAAATGTAAACATATCTAGACTTTGTGTCAAGTCTATAGTACACGTTGTTTGTATTTAGTGTGGCAAATTATGTTGTGCCATTCTTGGTCATATAATGTGTGCCATAAGGTCATGATTAGTTTAGGGTATCAAATGTATTTTCATTGTTAGGGTTAAACCCTAAACCCAAGCTTGAAACTTGTTTAAGAATGATTAGCAAGGGTTCAAAGCCAATCCATGGGGAAAATGTTATTATAAATGTATTTTCTTTCCATTTTACATGCTGGAAAAAATATATTCTGTGAGGGAATTGACTGAAGAAATTCACTTGCAATGCACCGTCATATTCGTTGCAACGACTTATGTCATCGTTCGATGGTTTTATGTACATTTTTTTCACACCAAAGTTTTCATAAAAAGAACAACAAAAAAATAAAGATAAAATTCAATGATACAACGATCTACAAACCTATGAATATCAGTTAATTTTCATGAGAACTGAAGTTTTCATGATTGAGAAGCTCCTCCTCCCGAGTGGCTCTAGTTTGTGACCTCTTCTTCTTTTAAGAAAGGGTTGTATGCATTAGTAGACTAATTGTATAATACTAACCAAGTGTGTTGCATGATATACATACCTCCCCCTGTTGTTACAATAAAACCAACTTAGATTCACTAGATTTGACAAGAATTTTCAAATGAATTTCCAAATGTAACATCTCAAGGTGGAAAAACTGTTATAATGGTTACCAACCAAAACTCCTCAAGAATTGCCTATTTTCCCTTTCTTATTTTCCCTATCTGATTAGTGTTTCCATTTCACAAACATGCCATTGGAAAGATGGCAATGCAAAAATGGCATGTGGTTATACCTGCTTTTTCCACCTATATATCTTGCAATAAATTTGCTTGATTTCAACACATTAGTTCATTTGGCGTCATTTATCTTCAAATTATGTTTAGTGTAATTTATCATTTAACATTAATCTTCAAAGATTCAAAGGGTTATAGTATTAGTGTACTATACAGAGAGTTTTGAATAGGCTTGTGCATAAAAAAATTGTCATGGCCAATGAAATTGCAGGATTTGGTGGTCTGAATTTTTTTTCTTAGATATCTTGAGTGAGCTGACAGTCAAATGTGTCCTAGGGTTTTGGTAAGTTTGTGTGAATTTTAAAGGACCAATGCAAATGTTTAGAAGGGACCATTAATTTCAATGTTCAGCAGAATAGGGTTATGTGTAGGCCCAAAGATTTTTATTTCAAGCCAATGGGATTATAGATTTGGTAGTCTGAAATTGTTTTTCTTCGTTATCTTGAGTGAAGCACGAGTTCAATGTTTAATGGTAGCTATTATCTTGAGTGAAGCACAAGTTCAATGTTGAATGGTAGCTATTATCTTGAGTGAAGCACAAGTTCAATGTTGAATGGTAGCTATTATCTTGAGTGAAGCACGAGTTCAATGTTTAATGGTAGCTATTATCTTGAGTGAAGCACGAGTTCAATGTTTATTGGTAGCTATTATCTTGAGTGAAGCCCGAGTTCAATGTTTAATGGTAGCTATTATCTTGAGTGAAGCATGAGTTCAATGTTTAATGGTAGCTATTATCTTGAGTGAAGCCCGAGTTCAATGTTTAATGGTAGCTATTATCTTGAGTGAAGCACGAGTTCAATGTTTAATGGTAGCTATTATCTTGAGTGAAACCCAAGTTCAATGTTTAATGGTAGCTATTATCGTGCATGAAGCACGAGTTCAATGTTTAATGGTATCTATTATCTTGAGTGAAGCACCAGTTCAATGTTTAGTGGTAGCTATTATCTTGAGTGAAGCACCAGTTCAATGTTTAGTGGTAGCTATTATCTTGAGTGAAGCACCAGTTCAATGTTTAGTGGTAGCTATTATCTTGAGTGAAGCATGAGTTTCAATGTTTAATGGTAGCTATTTACAGATAGGGTTCTAACACATCCCTTGTGCACTTCGTCTCCATGTAGTATTGCTCAAAATCCCTATGCACAATTATTTCATTTTCTGGAACACACCTACTGATCCACAAAAAACATTTCCCACATCAATTCAACTACATGTACAAAGTGACAGCAGAATTCAAGCAGTCTGAATCAAATGCATTGTAGACCACTCCATTGCACTTAGAAACTTAACAAAACTACAAAGTTCATTGCAGCAAGGAACAAAGAGGAGAGTTCACAACCCCAAAGAAGTGCAGCCAACTCAACAATGGGGATGGACATTTTTAAACTATTTGTTTTTGAGGCCAAAATAGTGACATTGTTAGCTCATACCGGTGGAGGATATGAAAATCAGAAGTTGAATTGTCTACCAGAACTCACATTTGAAATCTTGGCACGATGCACATGTTGCCTGCATCACTGCTTGCTTCCAAAAAAATGGACAAATTCCTGGCAACATTTTAATCACATTGCAACCCAGTTCATTAATGCATTGCAGAAACAAAAAAGTTCCTGGTTAGACATTCAACTGAACCTGAACATCCTGATTCTCCACTTGTATTGGCACATCCAAGAGACAACTTGCCATGAAGAGTCCACTTGCCATAGCCCACTACATTCAGGATTGAGATTTCTAGAAAAGACCTTGAGATCTGAGTCCTGCAACCTCATATAAACCTCAGCTGCAATCCTCATTTCCCCAACAGAAGTAATCCAGCACCACATTTGAAGGTGTAACCCCATAACTTTTGGACTCTGAACAGTTCAAACAACAGCCTTTCAACCACAAAAGAAGTAGAGATCCTGATATTTAGAGAAACTATTACATTTCTGAGGCATCAAAGTATCAGTAAACTAACACAAAATCTCTCAATGGAACAGTGCATTAATCCAGCAATGGAACACACTGTCCAGTGCCATGCACCTAATTTGGTTGTGAGAACACAATGGTAAAGAGCCCAATTGAATATTAAAATCAGTTTTGATTCAGGTTCATGCTGCACTTTTATTCTACAGGCTGAGCAACCAAAGCATCTTGGAATGGGAAAAACAAAAATTTACATCACTGAGGGCATCCATTTTTGCAGAGCAGATAGCTGCTGTGTCAGTTGAACCAAGCTTTCCCTGATATCTTGAGGAAGCATACTGGTATTCAACTGAAAACTTGAAGAATTAGCTATACTAACTTTGAGGAATGTCCAGTGGAGTAAAATCCTCATGATACAGTTGATTATTCTGTGCCTCATTGCTTTGTGTTGAGGTCTCTAGTTTGCCTGATGTATCCTCTCCATTGTTCCATAAGTCCTTCAACTCTTTCCGCCACCAGCCTAACAAAATCACTGTGCCTGTTCCACATTTCCACTAATTAGAGACTGATTGCAGGCATTATATTGGCCCATTTGATGACCACCAACCCACATGAACATGCAGTTTGATGTAGCATTACCCTAGTGTACATGGAACTAGAAGATGAAAACTGGAGCATGAGTTTCCAAAAGCTCCAAAACCTGAATTCTTCTCCTAAACCCCATGGACTGTGAACATACCTAAAGTAAAGGGCACAATGTAGAGTAGGGCAGGTTGCCCATTCCCATCCATCAAATTGAGTGCCACATATGTTGTGAACAACCCTGCAAATTGAGAAAACATTGTAATATCACCGATGATTGTGAGAAAATGTCACCAATCTACCAACCACAATTACTGAGCCAGATAAACTTAGAAAGATAACACCTCTGTGGATCTCCTCAATTTTCTAGCATCCTCAAAAAAATTCTCCAGATTTTGGCTGGAGTCTAGCAACTGAAAAGCATGATTGCTTGCCAATTGCAGGCACATTAACTGAGCCAGAATCTTAACCATTATGGCAATACCATGGTATTTCAGCAAGAGCTCACTTTTGTGTCTAGCAAGAGCTCATGCATGTCAAACAAATAAAAGAAAAGGCAGATCACCCAATGTCAAACTCAGGTCCTTACCTACACCATAACCAATTGTTGTCCATAAGAAGTATCCATTGAAGAAGTTCTTTTTCGCCATCCAGTCATACCTGCCAAGACGTAATCTTGAACAGTCAGTGAACTGCAGTGGCATCAGCCATGAGACACAGGTTGAAGAAACGATATCAGGAGACTGGGTGCTTAAGTTTTGAGTTTGTATGGGATGCAGTGTGTCCACTCTAGCTAGGCAACACTGTGAGATCCTTTTAGAATGGAGCTGCTTTTTCACAGGTCATGTCAGATTTCCATCCTTAACCTAAATTGCAGAGAAGAAGCTACTTCAGGTTTACATTTGGCATCCCAGAGTTTCTGAAAACCCTTATGCTTAAAGGTGTGCAAGTGGCTGTCTATAAGAGTCACCTACTTCCAGTCAGCATGGAAGCCTCTTCGTGGCTCACCCAATAGGTTACAAGCACATACTAGGCCAACTACAGAACTATGGTTCCTACTGTTTTGATTTTCTGTAGCAACTGAGCAGTCTACATACCCCATATTAAACAGGAGGTGAACAGCCAGAGTGAATAAAACGAACCTACAGTATTGGAACAATATCTCATCTCATGAGCAAAAAGGAAGGACCTAAGTTGACTAACAAGCAAGAAAAGAGGAATCTTCAAAAAGGCAAAGGCAGGGTTATCACCTAAGACAGAAGGAGACAAGAAGGCCTGGAAGGAGGATATCACCAAAGCCAATAATACTATAACCGCCCCATGGATCATACAGACGTGGAACTTTCAGGAGCATAGGAATGCCCTCTCCATTACTCTTGTCACCCCTTGCAACCTGGACACTGCAACTCTTAGTGAAACATCCATGCCCATAAAGTAGTGTCCTCTCCTCCGGATCTTATAACCCCTGACACTAGAAACTTAACATCTTCACTGGTCTGTTTTACTAATGCTACCTTAGTCCACACAAATGACCTACTTTCATTAGCCATGATCTGGCATCCAGATTAGATCTGACTCTAAGGAGCCCGTCACATCTGTAGAATTTTCAGGATACTGGACTTTGGATGCATTTAAACACACACTTCCTGTTGTGGTCTTGTGTGCTGGTGATAAGACATATCTATGAGAATTCAGAGAAAGCTCCAGAATAAAACTTCGAACATAACTGTTGTGTCCAGCACAGCTAAAATCAAACAACAAGAATGAGTGCAGTCATAAGAGTCACTCACAACATATCAGACCATCACCTTGATCATGAATAGCAGTGACTAGCTGCTAAGACTCATCACTGACTTCATCAGCTAGCAAGAGTGGGTTTAGATAACTACATGATAATCTGCCCAAAATCTTGGGCAAGCAATTATATGAGAATATGTGTCCTGAGTTTGTGTCACATTTCTGTAAGAAACTGGAAGACTCAGTCATGGTGCTGGCTAGCAGTGATTAGAGACATAGCTTATCCAAAACGTCAATAATATAATCATTCAAACTTGATGATAAGGAAGAACACCTTTAACACAATCCTCTAAGAAACCAGAATTTGTATCCAGTCAGATGTCTTAGTGACTGAGACCTTGATACTCATAACTGCTGCACTGAGAAAATAAAGCGTGACAACAGCACCAGTCATAGAACATACCACAATCATGACACTCTCCTGGAAGATGAGGGGCGACACAAACACCCAGAATATATCATAAAAGAACGCACAGCTCAGAAGCACTGTAGACACCTGTGTTCCATCCCAACCCACATATCAAAACTTTGCAATCAATAGTTGACATCGCCAATGTCATGACATCAAGGCTAGAATCAGAAAAGTTGTGACAAATGTTCCTTCAACATGCTAAAAACAATGCCATTGTGAGTGGTCAGGAGCACACCTTGATGTTAGGTAGCCGAACAATCTGAAGGACTGTCAAAATCAACGAAATGCCCTGGAAGTGAACAGAATGTGAGACGAACACTTTAGAAATGTTGAACAATCCCTCCTACCAATTCAGCAAGTCGTGCAGTAGACAACCTTGCTTACGTAGAAAATCACATGCAGTAAAAAAATATAAAAGATAGTACCAAACAACTGTTGATTTCTGCTATTAGAGATGCTAAAAATCCCAACGCTGATAGTGCTAGATGAAGAGAGATGATGGAACATAACTACAGGGGACCAACTGTGCAGCACAACTCTGGCACAGTAAGAACTACAGGGTTAAGATAGGACCATTCAAAACAGGTTCCTTTCAGGAGGGCATATGGAACACAAGAAAAAGCATGGAGAGGACAGAAATCAATCTCATCATGTGGAAGGGGTATGTTGGTGAAGATGCACACCAGTATATCCTGGCCAACCCAAGCAAAAGAGGCTTGACGAAAAACACCCCATAGCACACTAAAGGTGATGCAAAAGGGTGCCACAATGAGTCCAAGCTTCGACAGTGGCCCCAGAACTGGAACATTGATATATGTCCCTGCCTCTCTTGGAAACCACCTGCAGCAATCACACGCATTAATTCTCCAATAAATTTTTTTGAATCTTGTCACCAGAACAGATTAGCCTGCTGCACATATATCTGAAGCCAGGTGGTTTCAAGAACTGCTCAGATCTATCACCAGATCCTTGTTACTTGCCTGCAAATGGGATTCTCCAAGCCATAATAGGCCAGAAGTTCTCAAAGTGGTGCATAGATTGGCACATTTACATTTTAACATCACACAACCCACATTACAGAGAATTCTGGTTTGCCACAGCAGATTGGACATATTCACATTAAAACATTCCCTCAAACACTTGGGTTTCAGGCTCTCAGCTGATTATAGGCTGGAATACCATAAAGACAAAAGCATCTGCCAACATCAAGACAAGTCTGAGAGATCAATGAAATTACAGACAAAACTACACAACAACACTTTTAAGGTAGTTATGTCAGTTCCAGCCACACCAAAACAAAACCACAAGAATGTGTTATATATGGTCATAACCTTGTCAATGTCACTCACAAAGTATCAGACCATCACCTTCATTGTGAATGTCAGTGACTAGCTGCCATTCCTTCCCACTGACTTCATCAGCTCCACAATAGTGGGTGTAGATAAGTATATAGTAATCTGCAAATTTCAGGAGAAAAACTAAAGAAAAATCTACATCATGAGTCCCTGTTGCATTTCTAGAAGCAGTGACAAGACTCAGTTATGATGTTGACCAAGCCACGTCACATCTTACAGTATCTAACATACCAGTACAGACAATGAGTGGCCAACAGAGACAACCACCTTCACTGGAAGTCACATTGGGATCCAATCTTAGGATTTTGTGTAGAAGTGGCTAAATACTGAATCCCAATTGCAGGCAACACATAACCAAGTATAGAAACTAAGGCACTTGAATCTAGTAAGGAATAGTACAAAGTACCTTGAGAGAAGTGAAACAACACAAGTTTGCAAACCCTGCACAAGGCAATCATTCACTAGTAGAATCAGAATATGAGACACAAGAGCGACAAAGTACAATTTCAAGCTCCAACTCAATATGGTAACTCAGAAACTAGAAGAGGGGTGGCACAATACCTCAAAACCCCCAATGCAGAAGAGGACGACCAGGAGAATTAGAAACCAATTTGACATGAAGTAGTAAAGAAGGATTAGAAACACAGATGCCAGCACCAAAAAGAGCACTGCTGACACTATATTGATGTCCACTATATCCTTCTCCTCCACATCTGACTCTGTTGGATAAGAATCTGCCCCCTCCTGCAGCCCCCAAAAACATATAGTTTATTAGGTTTCACACCAACAACCTGACCACATGTTCAGTGAGCTCAAAAGCAATATGTATGACAGTGACAACTACCATAACATCTGCACGGACTTCACCAGTTCCCACCAGTAGGTATAGGCTATTGTCAAATTGCAACCAACTTCCTGAGTTTCTATTGCAAATCTGGAAGTAACAGGAATGCTTAGCTGTGATGCTAGCTAGCTCACAAGCATTAAGGAAACTATCAATGTGATCGCAGAGATAACTCCACAAAAATATGCAAGACACAACATAGATGCAACATAGCTGTACCTTGAGGCGACGATAGTGCTCTTGAGCTGCCTCCTTGGCTGTCCAGGCAGACCAGAATGAGGCCCCAAGGATAGTGCCCACAGCCATCACCCAAAGGAACACCTCTGATATGTCTACTATTGGTCGCTTTGGTGAGAAGAGCAACACCCTGACTGCGAAAAAAGGGGGAAAAGATAGGGCAGATTCAGCTGAGCAGTATGTGGTCAGAGCGAGATCTTAGGACAAATCTCAAATGAGAGTCCATAGAACACTGAGTGAGCATAATTTACCTTCGAGACCATCAATGGTCCCCAGTTCTCTTCACAAAGAATGTGAATGAATCTACATAGCTATCAGGTGCACAAAGCCATTTACACCCTTGTGATACCTCACTAAAGTGACAGCAGTTTCTTGGTCAAAGATAAAGCTGATAATTTTCACAAAAGGATTGGACTGCTTTCACCAATAGCAATATTTCTCCAAAACTCATGGAAAACAGTTGATCATGTCCTGACAGAATTCACAATGCCATGCAGAGAGTCACTCATGCAATCCCAAGAAAGGGGTTTCAACCCCCAATAGCACAATTTCTGACCGGACAGTGACCTCTAGTCTCACAAAATGGTCCAAATGCATGACAATAGAAACCTGACTCACATCAAGTATAAACCTGCAACAATTCTACTAACATTAATCACCCCCCCAGTGTCTTTTTTTATGTGAGTGCAGTAGGGTTAAAGAATGGTCATTAACATTTTCACACTAAAGCAAGCAATCTAGATATACCTTCACCACGAAGCATCGCCTTCTCCAAGCTTTCTCCAGCTGACTTTGGAACCATTACTGATGGTATTGTAATATCTGTGTATGTCTCATTCTTTGAGCACACCATCTTGTACAGCTCTGCAAAAGATTAAAGAGTACACCAAGGAAACAATGATAAGTCTATCTCATTGTCTGTTCCTTAGTCCCTTGATTGGACACAAACAAGCAAAACACACAAGGAGATTGCAATGGTTTAGGAGGGTGCAAATTCAGAACAGTACTTTAAGTGAGGTGTGCACCAAGGTGTAAGTGGGAACATCAATTCATGGATCAGAAAAGAAGGGATTTAAGATTGCATAGACTAAGGCCTATAACATCAACCATCTCCACCTTTATTCTCCTCTAGTTAGAACAGTAAAGAATGCCCTATGTCACAGGTTATTAAGGACCCCCACAAGCGTGACCCAGTCAAAGGAGAGACTATGCCATTTCAAGTGCATATATTCCACCACGCAAAACAAGTCAGCTTGCATTATATGCTTGACAATTCACTATCTTAACCAACAAGTGAATGCTATGTATGCTATGTTCAGTCTCTGTTCACAAACCTTCTTTATCATTCACAATAATGAGTGACACTGCCCCTGCAGCCTGTGCGATCCGGGCCTTGGTTGTAAAAGTGCAATCCCCTCGCCACACCAATGCAGCATGGTTAGGCACCTGCACAGAACCCAATGCAAAAAAAATTGTCTTGGGAGAGAAGCAATACTGCCACCAATGTGCTTGAAATTCAAAAGTGAACAATCAAGAATAGCCACATATCAATGAGATTGCAGAGAAATCTCCACAGAACAGTTTGAAGATAACACAACAACAACTGAGCTCATAACCTCGTGAGAGCCACTCACAAAGTTTCAGACCATCACCTCAGTCTACACTGCAGTCAAGGCAGTGACAAGCTGCCATCACTAACCACTGACTTCATTAGCTCACTACAGTGAGTGTAGATAAGTCTAGAACAATCCGCCCAAAATTTTGGGCAGAAACTTCTACAAAATCTGCATCCTGAGTTTCCATCACATATTCAGAAGCAAAACAAAGACTCAGTGATGATGTTGGCTAGCACTCAAGAGATATAGCTAGTCACAAAAGTAAATAGCATCCTCATGCAAGCTGCAACAGCTAGAGGTAAAGACACAAACCATTTTCACTGATTCGTTGCAGGAGTTAAGAGGTTCAAGCATTGCCAATGGAACACTATGAGATTCCTCCTCACGCTCAGACACTCCTTGACCAAAGCGAGCACTGACCCCCACATATTCTGTAGATTCCTCCCCATTAATCCAGTTCCGAATTTTGACCTGCAATTTCAGTGGCCACATTTTCAACTTTGTGGTCCTCCTTCACAAAAATATTCAGTGTAACATCCTTCGAAATGCACAGACAAATACAACCATAACTTGTATACGATTCGTTAGGGGAGAGAGATGTCCACATCAAAAGGTATGCCCTTGCAAAGAAGCAAAGGAATTTGAGCAGCAATACTTGATCTAGGGAAGTCAGCAAAGCACAAAACTGCCCCAAATTTGAAGTCCTACAATTCTAAATCACCTTTTTTGCAAGCAAGGAGTTTGTTCTCTCAGGATGGCCCTCACTATCACATTAAACCAAAGAAAGGACGACGATTTCAACAAATGCAAAGAACTCACATAAGTCTGTGTCCCCTAATCGCCACATCCAGGGAAAAGAAATTTAACAAACATAGCACCGAAAAGGAAGACTCTGTGAGATTTGAGAGGCAGGAAACTGAATGCCGCGTTCACAAGTAGGAAATTCTCACAGGGCTCTTGGAAAAAAGAAACCCTAATGAGGATTCCATACTCACAAAAAAATCCTTGGAAACTCTAATACCTAGCAATCGCCCGCCAGCAAAACCCTCCAAAGTCAAAAGACAAAGAAGAAGACGAAGAAGTTGAAGTCCCACCCCTGACCATGCAAACAAGCCGAGAAACACTTCTCCACTAAAAACAATTGCTAAGAGTAGGGAGCAGAAGACGAGATTGATGAGTTACCAGAACGAAGCTGTTATTACATCCCGGCTGCTTAGGCTCCTCTTCGTCGTTGTGCACGATGTCATCTCCCACACACAGCTGCAAGAAAAGCAAGAGGATGACCAACCTACCGACCCAAACCCCATGGAAGCGCATCGTGACGGCCATGGCCAAAAATCCGCCTACAACAGCAGAAGAAACCAACCGCCTACCCACTCCAAAAACAAAAAAACACCACAAACAACGATTCTACCGCTTTGTCAGCTCCATGCGGCAATCAATCTTCTCCTCCTACTGACGAGCACCCATTCATTTCACGAAGGAATCACACCCACTTAACGCAAAAAGCGAGCCGTGTTCTTGTCTCGAAGGTCGGCTTCAGGTGTCGTGCATACAGCGCCAAAAGGTCGTCGTGAGCTCGAACCCTGATACGGTCCGGACACGGTAAGTACCAAATTACTTTAGTGTGCATGCCCAGCTGCCGCCCTTGGCACTAACTCCGAAGCCCTTTTGGGCTAATTCCGGGCAGGGCAGCAGGAAAAAAAATATTTCTTGTAAAAAGAAGGGTGCTTGTGCCAGATTATTTTTTTATTGCTTTGGATTGGTTAATATGCTATGCTTTAGTAGCATATCAACCATAAACATAGGTTTGGATTGTCCTAAATAGATAAATAAATTATGCAAATTCACTATTATTCAACACTATTGATTATTAATTTTTAAAATTCAACACAAAATGTTTAGTTAATGTCAAACCAAAATTGATGATAACATCATCATTAGTAATGCATAGCATATCAAAACCTTATTTACTTTTTTTAAAATTATTTTATAATAATTTACTAATAATAGGTAGGTTGAAAATAGGTAGCTACCTACCTACCTACCTACCCCACCTATTCAACCTTACCTATATAATTTAGTTTAATACCTAAATTAATTAAATCTGAACTTAAGCTACTTAAGGTAGTCCTTAAGGTAGCCCCCTAAGCATGTGAATAGGTTATAAATCTAAAAGTTGAACCCTTTCAACTTCATAAAAATAAACCAAATTTTTAACCAATGAACCACAACTTTTAAAAATTAATTTTTTTGTCAAATTATTCAATTGATATGTTTATTCCAAATCAATTGATACATAAAAAA
>Ga0209208_10002094_pt1 | contig 28500 bp, 17 predicted proteins | sample S1TSphfallax_3_FD_187694 | JGI IMG/M metagenome (GOLD analysis project Ga0209208, IMG submission 187694) | Host-associated microbial communities from peat moss isolated from Minnesota, USA - S1T2_Fd - Sphagnum fallax MG (SPAdes) (version 2) | ecosystem: Host-associated > Plants > Peat moss >...
AAACAAAGCGTACTCTAGGCTTCACTTACCCTACAGTATGTGATTTTTCAACACATGTCCACACACAGACAAAATGGGGCCAAACTTCCATCTGGAACAAACTCCAGATGCAAAGAATGCTTACAGATTTCAACCTGTACTCTGGATACAGCAAAGTCTACACCATGATATCATCAAAGGAAATTCATGCCAGAAACAGCAACCAAGACAAAAAAAATTCTACAAACCAATCACACCGAGAACAAAAAAACATCAAAAGAAAAAAAGCATAAAGGAAACTTGTCAATCGGAGTGCAACACAAAAAGTTTCCACTGGAATTAATCACAAACCAGGCAGATGTAGCAAAGCGTGAAGAGCAAAGAGAGAACAAGAAGAACAGGCTGCTGCGTACCCGATGCCTCGAGTACCACCCGTAACAAGCGCCGTCTTGCCTTCCAGACTCCATCGTTGTAACACCACAGAGCTCGCCATGTTTTCCGCACGAAATCTCTTGAGTCTATTTTTGTGTGCACACTGTGCGCGCGCTCGTGTGTACTTATTGTGTTTTGAGGGATCTCTAGAAGCAGCTCATTCTGGATGGAATGGTACCAGCGATTTGGAGAAGATGACAATTCCAATCGTGGAATTGTCATCTTCTCCAAATCGCTGGTACCATTCCATCCAGAATGAGCTGCTTCTAGAGATCCCGCAAAACACAACAAGTACACACGAGCGCGCGCACAGTGTGCACACAAAAATAGACTCAAGAGATTTCGTGCGGAAAACATGGCGAGCTCTGTAGTGTTACAACGATGGAGTCTGGAAGGCAAGACGGCGCTTGTCACGGGTGGTACTCGAGGCATCGGGTACGCAGCAGTCTGTTCTTCTTATTGACAAGTTCCCTTTATGCCTTTTTTCTTTTGATGTTTTTTTGTTCTCGGTGTGATTGGTTTGTAGAATTTTTTTGGTCTTGGTTGCTGTTTCTGGCATGAATTTCCTTTGATGATATCATGGTGTAGACTTTGCTGTATCCAGAGTACAGGTTGAAATCTGTAAGCATTCTTGGCATCTGGAGTTTGTTCCAGATGGAAGTTTGGCCCCATTTTGTCTGTGTGTGGACATGTGTTGAAAAATCACATACTGTAGGGTAAGTGAAGCCTAGAGTACGCTTTGTTTGGGGAGTATAGAAACAGAGCTGCCTTTTTTGAGTTTCTGGAGACTGCAACACAATGTGAATTTTAGGGTTCTTTTCTCTGTTTTATTTCCTCTCTTCTTTTCTCTGTGTTTCCCCTTTTGTGTTGTCTTGTTTGTTAGTTACGAGTTTCTGTTGCAAGTCCGGAAGCAACAGGAAGACTCAGCCATGATACTGGCTAGTCGTCATAAGTGGGGAGCTTTGAAGTCCACTTGGTCTTGTTTGTTTTTCCACTGTTTTTTGTTTTTTGTGTGTCTGTTTTGGTTTCCCCTCTTCTTTTCTCTCTGTGTTTCCCCTTCTGTGTTGTTTTGTTGTTAGTTGCTAGCCAATATTATGGCTGAGTTTTCCCATTGCTTCCAAACTTGCAACAGAAACTCAGTACACAACTCAGTACACAGGTTAGTGGTTACACTAGCCTATACCCACTGTAGGGAGCTGATGAAGTCAGTGGGGAAGTTGTGATAGATAAGTAGCCATCATACCTGTTACCGTTGATGGTCCTTGAACAATTTAGAGACTGTCAATTTTGTTCATACTGTGCATGTGTGTATTTTTTATTTTTCCATTCTAGTTTTGTCCCTTTTGTGTTGTTCTTTCTTCCCAGTTCTGTAAGTCCTTATCTAGAATCTTGCTTTTGACTTAAAGGAGAAGTTTTAACCTTGTCTTGGCTTTCTTAATCATGAGTATGGAGAATTCTTGATGTCGATGAGAGTTAAAATTTAGATTTCTGTAATTGGATCTTTTTGCCCTCTGGTTTGGTGGAGATTGGGGATGCTTAGGAGAAAAGTATCTTGCTATTGCTAGCAGTTCTTGTGACTTGCCCCTGACTCCCGTTGTTCGGAGTTGCAAGTGATGGCAATTGATCATTGCCATACATGATCAAGTTGAAGGTACTGACACTTTGTGTCAACATTCACAACATTTAGAACACATCAGTGCTGTTGAAGGTACTGACACTTTGTGTCAGCATTCACAATGTAGACAGCATTGGTGCTATTGAAGGTACTGACACTTTGTGTCGACTTCTGTAATGTTCAGACTGCAACTGTGCAGTTGAAGGTACTGACTCTTTGCAGTCAGTTTTAGGTGCAACCTTGACAGATGCAGTAAGTCTGTCTTTTGGTTCCCATATGTGTATCAGTAGGTTTTCTCTCTTCGTGCACATACAGGTCTATGAAGGGTTAGATTTTCCAGTCACATTGTCTCCTTTGCTTTACTGCTTTCTCACAGGATTCAGCATTTTCATAGTGTTGTTTGAAAGTGTGGTTTTGATACTTCTTTTTGGTTTTTCTCTTCTGTTGGAATTCCCCTGAGAATTTAACTTATTCAATTTTGGGAGTGTCTTTCCAGACGGGCAATTGTGGAAGAGCTGGCCACATTTGGAGTTTCAGTGTACACATGTGCAAGATCTGCAGATGATCTCCAAAAATCCTTGGAGACTTGGAGGGATGCAGGTTGGAAAGTTGAAGGCTCGGTTTGTGACTTGTCTGTGCATGAGGCTCGAGTGGAGCTTTTCAGCAAAGTGGATGCCCATTTTGGAGGAAAGCTTAATATCTTGGTAAGCCAGTTGTACTTTTAACCATCTCACCATGCCAATGTCAGTATGCAAATGTAGTGGAGGCCTGAAATGGAATATATGGTTATATGCCTTTCTGCCATTCTATCTTTACATCCATTGTTTACTTTATTGTATTTTTTCTAGGTCTCTTGAGTCTAGCCAATATTACAACTTAGTCTTCCCATTGCTTCCAGAAATGTGACAGAAATTCAGGACACAGAGTTTTCTATAATTCTTTGCTTGAAAATCTACACCTTCTGTTGGGAGCAGCCAGTGGGCAGTAATCACAGCTAGCATTCATGATGAAAGGTGATGGTCTCGTACATTGTGAGTGACTCCCACTGGGTTATGATTCTTGGCAGGTTGTTTTGGTTTGGCTGGGACCTACATAATGTTTATCTTCAAACTGATATTTTGGAGGGGGTTTTTAATCTCTCAATAGACCAATGCCTTTGTGTTTCTGTGGATGTTAGAAAGATGCAATTAACATGTCTTTGTATGTGGCAATATTTCTCTATGCAGGGGAATGGAAAAGTCTTGTGGATTGCAGGATAAAGCAGGGTGTAGACAGGGTGAATAGGTTATTGGGTGTTTACTGAATTCTTGTCCATGTGTGGAATTTGACATAATGCTGGGAAGTTGAGGCAGACAAAGGACAAGATTATCAGTTACGAGTGTAACATCTACTGATGAAATGGAATTCTTTTGATGAATTCATGGATTTTACAACATGAGTCTAACAATTTTATTGGTTGATATCCCCTGATGGATACTAGAGAGAAATCTGTAATCTCAGAGTCAACACAATTTGAGTATCTACATATAGATTCTGGATTTTTTCCCAGGACCCTCTGTTCTGATTTTATCAAATGGGAATTGGTGTTCAGGTCAATAATGTGGGTACAAATATCCGGAAGCCCACAGTGGAGTATACATCGGAAGAATTTGCCTTTATCATGGCAACCAATTTTGAGTCTGTATATCATACATGTCAGCTTGCTCACCCATATTTGAAAGCATCTGGCAATGGAAGTATTGTATTCATATCATCAGTAGCAGGAGTCACTGCAATTGGGTCTGGCACTTTATATGCTGCAAGTAAAGGTAATTGACCATGCTTCTCTTGTTTTGACATTTTCTGCTCATAGTATCCTGGAGCCAAGACCACATGATTTTCTATGAAAAAAGTATTGCAGTCTTGATGAGAAGATCTCAGGATGGTCCCCATGAATGAGGGCAGAAGGATTTTTCCATGTTTTTGTTCAACGCTGCTTTGACTTACAGAGATGACATCTATGGTGCTGTCAGTTTGAGAAGTGGTTTTTTGAAGATTTCTAGCTATGTAGATAGCTCAACTCTGTGTGAAACTATTCATGTGACCAAACTGGATTTTCCTTTTATTTGAACACATAGATGGTCCATTTGTATTCTGTAACAACCCAGTAGTGTGACAGGGACCCAGTTTAGGAGTACAGGGAACATTGAATACATTTGAAAATTGTTCCTAGTACAATCCCACTTGAGGACTATCTATTTTGAGCAAATTTTCTTTGATATTCCAGAGCCTAAACATTTCGTCTTGGTACACCACCATTAGATGTAGGAAACTCTACTGTTGATTTCAGACATGTAGCACAAGATATCTCAGATGTGCTGCAGTCTTAGATGATTGGTTGTTGCACTGAATGTGTAGATTGAGCCAAAAAATACTGTTGGATGGCTGGGATTGTGAGGTTTGATCTGTCCATGAGTCAAGTATTTTAGGGTGCAATGTTTCCAAAGCATTTTTTGTAGTGTTGTCATGGATGCTTCTTGTCAAGTCAATTAACAGTAGACATTGTGTGTTCCAAGATGACATTTAAGTCAATTGACATCTTCATGTTACTGCACTGTGATTATGCAGCGGCCATGAACCAGTTAACCAAAAATCTTGCATGTGAATGGGCAAAAGATGGTATTCGAGTCAACAGTGTTGCTCCTTGGTATTTTAAAACTGATTTGACTGAGAAGGTGCAGCCACTTTTGAACTCTGTTATCTATTTTCCCTATTGTTTTCACCCTAATTTCTTGATCCCTGCTCTGCAGGCCAAATTATAGGTTGCTGTCTACTCACAATGATTCAAGTACCAGTGACAACCACACATCATGTTCTAGCACTGTAGGAACATATATATCCCAGATTTCCAGTCATCCTTAAGACCCTTATGTCCTGTATAGTTAGTCATAGGCCCTCCTGTTGTGTTGCACATCACTTGCTTAGTATTGTTGACTTGAACATCAGTCTTCATTAATGTATGTATTGATTCTGATTCCATTCAAGGACCTGGGAACTGACTTGTTTGTTTGGGCAGTTGTTAAGCGATGCAAAGTTTTTGGAGGATGTGGTAAGTCGGACACCACTTGGGCGTGTGGGAGAACCTTCTGAGGTTGCAGGGCTTGTGGCCTTTCTATGTATGCCCACATCTGCATTTACTACTGGGCAGACCATTTGCGTGGATGGTGGCATGACTGTCTACAGCTTTGCTCCGAGCAACATGATGTATAAAAGAAACTGAAGTTTGTTCAACCTCTAGAATTGTGCCATCTTCATGTCACAGATCTTCATGCCTGCGTTGGGTCAGACACTTCACCAAACCAACTAGCCAGTTAACAACACGGATCAAATTCTGCAAGGAATTCTACTCACAGTAGATATATTGAAATTTTCAATATGTAATTAAAGAAAGGTCAACAGCACATGATAATGGAGATTCTTGTATTTGATGCCCTTTCGCAAAAAACAACTGATATCTAATATTTCCTCTCTACTATTTCTTTCCATATTGCTACTGAACTGATGATCATTGTCTAGGTGACCTCTGTGTTCTGACCCATTCAACAGGTCCAAAGAACAAATGCAGACCTGGACATATAATTATAAAAATGAGGATATCATTCCATGGTTCATCTCATTGACAGGTGAACCCATAAAACATGGGGGATCCACAAATTCCAATGACTCAGTTGTATCGTATGAGAGTTGTAATGGACTGGTTTTATGACTGTTCTGAGGGTTTGTATGTGTGTTCAGATTGATCATACTGGCTTCTTCCAAATTTTACATTGACGCAACAGCAACCTCTAAAAGAGCCCCAAGATGGAATTGCTTGCGTTACCTGTTTGTGAACATTGTTCAAGGAGTAGGCTGCTGACATTTGGTACAAAACTCTCTCCCAACATCCATTTTTCCTTCCTCATGAAGATTTAAATAATTCTAAATATTTTAATTGCTAAAGTAAATTTTCATTGCAATAATCTTAATAGCTTGATTATAAGTCAAGCATGAATAAAATGTTTTTTAATGTATTTTTCAATTTTCCACTATAACTGAACTTCAAAGTATCATTCATCCACGTCAATTTATTAGGGCATTCCAAACTATTGGTGGATGAAGTGTATGTATACAAACCTAAAAGGCCATCTTTTCGTCACCAACTATTTTTATGTTTTTATTCTTGCTTTTTCTTTTTTTAAATATGAAACATTCGACATTGAATTGTTGAACATGAAAATGAAAATTGTTTATATAAAAATTAAGTTTTTTGTGTGGAACATTGCACATTGAAATTGTTGAACCATGAAAATTACTGATAATAGGTATTTGCTTGAATATAACAATAAATTTCCCTACATGACAAAAGTTGAAATATTCATTCCCACTTGTAACTAGATTGTTTTAATGTCTAATTTTGTGTGATAAAACAATGTTAAAATGATTTGAAGATGTTTTTGGGGTGGGGAAAGGTGAGGAATTTGGTTTGTGTGTGCTCTGTGGCAAATAATTGAAGGAATGTTTGGCGTTATAATGCAATGTAATGGAAGATTGTTTGGCATTTGTTTTTGAGAAATGGTCTTGTTTTCTACTATTGATGTTGTTCTTGCATTAAGAAAAGAGTAAGTTATGTAGGATTGTTGAGGTTATTGTTACAATACATTATCTTTGTACTTCAATGTACCAAATAATTTATACATGAAGATGTCAAGAACAAGACAAAAATACAAGAAAAAATTAATATGGAGTTGTCTAAATGAAAAAATCAGCCATGAACATGAATTAGAAGATTATATTTGATTGATCAAGGTATAATACGAAGAAACTTTGAACAAACCTAGACCCTCCTTGCATGTGTTAAATTATGTTTTAACAATTCCCTCTGTTAAATATTGGCAATCATAAGCTTTATAGGAGAATAACTAAATTTCATGTCTCCTTTAGGAATGTGTTCATGAACTCAATGAACCCTAAAGGAATCAACATCACATGGAATATTTTTAAAAGATCATCAACATTTTAAATTTTTTTGTCAAATAGGCTTATTAGAAACTTTAGTCAACTAGGCCTTCTAGAAACATTTTTTTAAAGTTTCATCAATTAAACCTTCAAAAGGTTTCCATTAACTTTCTTTTTTAAAGTTTCCATCAATTAAAATATTTTACAATTTATTGCTAGTTAATTTTCTATAAATTTTCACCAATTATATTTTCTATAAACTTTTATTAACTATCTTTTTGGAAGCTTTCATTAACTATGTCTTTTAAAAAGTTATAAACATATAATCCTTGGATCTTTCGAAAAACATTCTTTTGTCATTTGTTAAAGCTTCTTGCCTAGCTTAGACATGGAAATGTTCACAAGTTGAAACTTCATGAATGCATTTTCATTCTCTTTTAATGTAATCCAAGCTCAACAAACATACATGTTCTTAAGTGCATCATTTAATTTTGGGCAATTATTTGGTTTTAAAAAAATTGTCAAGTGTAGGTTTTAGACAAGAATGCAAAACCCACCATGGCTATTTTATTTTATTTTTTCATCTTTGAAAGACTTGGGCAAGGTTTCAAATTTTTGAAGAAATTAATTTCACGTGGTTTTGAAAGTGTCAATTCTCACACATTTCATACTAGTTGATATTCAAAGGTAGTTTTCACATATCAAATATCAAAAGTTTTATTTTATCAACATGATTTTTTTAATTAAAATATTTATGCAATAAAAGGTAAAAATAACAAAGAGTGAAAATAAAAATCTTTCAACATTTTATATGTCCACAACTTCATATCATTGAATGAACCTTCAAACTCTTTTTAACTCCTAAAAATCTAAATCATTCTTTATTAATTCTACCAAATTGGAAGGTGGTTTACAACCAATTCTAGGATCCTAGCCCAATTTTTGTGAACAAAAGTGAACTTTTCTAGATTGTCCAATTATAAATGATATATCCTCAAGTTTATAAATGTGCATGTTAAAGAAAACATCCTTTCAATCTTAATTTGTGATCCTAAGATGCTTGGGATTCCGCTACCCAAAAAATTTATAGTAGAAAACATGGCTTCATGTTTTCCCCACCATTGAAAAGGAGACTTATTTCCTTGGGATTCACTTGGTAATGTCTAAAAATCAACAGCCTTTTGGTGACAAGTTCTTTCATTGGCTACTTGTGTTGATAATCTATTAAAAACCATTGAAGTTGGAATCTTCATCAATTGTTTGCTTTGCACATCTAACTTCAAAAATTTCCATAGGATGCAAATGATGATAACACTTTAAGAGCATACGATATAAGAATCCCCTATCATATTCCTTAACAATATCCACACCTTTTTCACAACCAATAAATGAAGATATTATATAAAAGCTTTTAAACCTTAGGTCTAGCATGAAAGATGACACGTTATGAATTTATTTTAATATTTTTTAAAATTAAAAAAATCACAAACTTCCCTTCAATGTTGAAAGCAACCAAAACTAATTCAACAACCCCAAAATTGACTTGGGTTGCTGGGTTTGTAACTTTTATATAGTAATAATTTTGTGGAACTTTCATGTTTATTCATTTATATACATTTAATTTTTTAATTTTTTTAATTACAATAAAAATTCATTGATTATTAAGGTCCATGTAAATGTTTTTTTGTATACATGAATGGTTATGTATGATGAACGTTTTTGCGCATATAAATATTACACTTTAATTTGAATTTTTTTATAATTCTGAAATATAAGTCAACTTAATTATTTGTATGTTAATACATGCATAATTTGTTATTCTATCTAAATTCAATTTTAGTTTACAACATATCAAATAATGATACTTAGTTTTTTTTTTTTGGAATATGTTCAACACATGTGTAATTTATTATTTCCATGTAGATTAAATTTAAGTTTACAACATATTATCTAATGATACATTATTAATATTTTGTTAAAAATTTATTTTTATTCTAATTTTGGCTTTTAGTTCTATTTTTTTCATTTTATTGGAATTATTTATTTATTTATGACTTAATTTTAATAATGATTAGATTAATTAGTAAAGATATTCAATAAATTATCATAGAATTTTATAATTTTTTTAATTTAACACTACTATATTTTAAAATATTTTTTCCATATTTGTTCTTGTTTAATATTTATTATACCAGCTCATTTAATAGTTCCAAAAAATTAGATAAAAAATATCTTAAATGGTTGAATAACTAACTTAACTATTATCTACAACATTATTAATGTTGTTCTTGTAATTGTAATCAATAATTAATTATCAATAGTTTATAATGATTATTATAATTAAATTATTATTGATAATTTATATTTAGAGTTAATTATTTGTTTCATGAACTGTTAATAAGAATTTATAATGAATTTTGAGTTTTAAAAAATATCCAATGATAATTAATTACTTATTAGATAATTACATTTAATTACTGATTTTTAGAATTTTAACTAATCATCATATTATTTTATAAATGATGATAATATGTTTAATTTTTTAATTATACAACTATGCAATTAAAAATAGTTGATGAATAATCTTATATATTAAAGCAAACATGGTGTCTGTTTGTCTGTCTGTGGTGACAAACAAGGCAAGGCAGGCCAAGGCAAGGCGGCTAGGGCAGACACTCGCTCACAGCAAGTCATTTTCAATTACGCTTGCATTTCCAGGCCGTTATCTTCTAGCAGTGCCACACGAATTGTTTCCCGCTATGCCTACTGTTGAGTGCTGCCAATTTATTAAGCTCATGCAGAGCTTCAAGTCCAAGGAGTACGTCAAGGCTTCAGTTCTTGCTTGGAAAAAGGGTGGGTCTACTATTTTAAACAAATGGGTGTAGAAAATGCTGAAGAATAACTCCTGAATTGATTCTACCAAATGTCTTCACAATGCAACTCAGTAAAGCAGCATGAAAATTTTCAGATTATATAGGGATGTGTTATATGAACAACACAACTATGAGATCACATCAACAATTGCAAACCAGGTGAATCAAAAAACTAAATATTACTTTCCAAAATGTTATAAACTTTTATAAACAATTATACAGCGCCACACGAATTGTTCCAGACAACAGTGGCCTTTTTTTGTTGTTGTTTGTTTCTTGCTATGGCTGTTGCTGAGTGCTGCCAATTTGCTTAAGCTTCCAGAAAGCCAAAAGCTTCAAGATTCATACACAAACACAGACAAACAGAAAAACACTTTACATGATAGATTGCTTCTCATGACATTTAATTTGTAAGATTTACTGCCACAGGGCCTTTTGTTTTACAATCTACAACTGTGAGGCATTTTGATGTCTGATGTTGTTAGAAATGATGGCTGTGGTTTCCATCCCAGCTGTTTTGGTCATGCAAGGTGCCATAAAAAACATTGACCTTGATTTTGATTCATGGTAAGGCCCTCACAATGTTACATTTCCAAAAATTCAAGCCTGAACTCAACTCTCACCACACAACTGGCCCTTATTTGGGTAATGCCCCACTTCTATGGCCTGCCTTACACAAGATTTCCATAGGGTCCATCTGAAGTTTCTTCTGCAACCTCATGAATTTGAACTTTGAGCAAATAGGAATCGCAGGGATATGCTCATGGTACTCTCACTGATGTTTTCAGTTAGTGCTTTATGTTTGAATCTTGCACTGACATTTACTCAGCTACCAGCAAGGGAGCACTAAAACATGCATGGTTTCTAAATTGATAACTTCGAGGAAAATCTTCTTTTTCAAGAAACAGTTGAAGCACCTGAAGAGAATGAGTAATACTTTTATTCATCCCTCTTAGGAACCAAAACTGGTATTGGCCTCTTACTAGCAACAACTGATACTTTGATGTTGTGAAATTACTGTCCCCAAAAATCAATCCTATTATTGTTCATTAGAATTGTGTTGCTTTAAGAAGTTCTATTGGTACTTCTGTTGAAGATTCTGGAGCTCAAAGAATAAGGGTTAGAATATCCCCAAATGGGGTTGGAAAGTCACAAACTGAAGTTTATTGATAATTGGGTCGTGCTGAAGGATAGTGGATGCCTGATATGTATGCTCTTTTGAAAATTTTATTGCAGTTGGAACCCACCATGTGGTGAGTCAGAAAGCCAAAAGCTTCGGGATTCATACACAAACACATATAAATAGAAAAACATTTTAACAATTAGAAACTTTTTTTAAGCACTTAAAAATAGAAAGAAAATGAAAACATATAAAATTAACATATTTAAACATGAAACAAAAAGGGAAATACAGTAAAATAATCTTAAAAGAAAATTAAAAAATAGATGACAAAAAATAAGAAACAAAACAGAGAGCAAAAGAAAGAGAAAAAAGCCATACTTGAGGAAAAAATGAAGCCATGTGGTGAGTCAGAAAGCCAAAAGCTTCAGGATTCATACACAAACACAGATAAACAAAAAAACACTTTAACAATTAGAAACTTTTTTTAAGCACTTAAAAATAGAAAAAAAATGAAAACATATAAAATTAACATATTTAAACATGAAACAAAAAAAAGAAATATAGTAAAATAATCTTAAAAGAAAATTAAAAAATAGATGACAAAAAATAAGAAACAAAACAGAGAGCAAAAGAAAGAGAAAAAAACCATACTTGAGAAAAAAATGAGGTTTGTCTTCTTTTTCCAAACTTCAAACCTGCATCTAATCATACAAAAATACATAATTTTTTTTATAATTAATATATTATAAAACATATTAGAAAAACTATTTTTTGAAAAAGAAAATAGAATAAATAAATAAATGAACGCATAAAAATAGGAAAAAAATGAAGATAGAATATCCCCAAATGGGGCTGGAGTGGCGTAGCCACGGGTTACCCACTAGTTATTATAAATAATTAAGGTAAGTAAGTAGACTTGCATTAGGTAGATTATTAATTTACGTTTAGGCCTAACTAAGATTAAACTACCTTGTACAACTAAATTACAACTATTTGAATTGTAAATAGGTTGCAATTAGGTTATAACTAGGGTGGACATGTGTCGCAACCTTAGCTTTGGGCTTACGACCAAGGCAAGGGTTTACAAAGGTGCGGGCCAAAAAGGAAGCCTAGGAATCATATTTCATGCTCCTAGGAGCGTAGGATAGTGTGAAGAAATGAACCCCCACACTCCCGAATGAACTCCCACTTTGGGAATTAGAGTTCGATGGACTCCCGAATCTTCAGAGAGCGATTGCAAGGGTCAAAACCCATTGAATCGAACAATTTCTTGTATCATTGAAAAAATCTCTTTGAACGTAAATTGTCTAAAATGAGTTCACATGACCCATTTGGACATTTAAAACACAAGTTATGGGCAAAAAAACGGTTGGGAATCAAATTAGCAATTTGACTCCCGACCACTAAAAGTCGGGAATCACCCCAATTTCCTTATATGCATGTGGCGTGCCACGTACTGTTGGAAAGTTCTCAATGAAAGCTACAACTTGGCTTCAACTCATCTCAATCATAAGTTTGCATGCAAAGTTATGGGCCCCCAAAGTCGTGGGAATCCCAACTGTAGGAATTTTGAGATTCCCATTTGGGAGTTCCGGGACAAAATGACATTTGGGTGTTGGTCTCATGGTCAAGCACAGAGTATACTATAAAGGGGAAGGTGATGGCTTCCCCAAGTCCGGGCCATGGTGAGTCTTGTGAATCCGTGTTTTCTTATGTCTCGTCCATGCACCGAAGTGCTATAACTACGCACTAACCAACTCGTTGTTTAGTGTGTAGGTCTATGTGAGTAAATGAAGTGCTTGTTAATTTTCCTAGTCCCATCCCAAAACTTTAGCACGCCCCTCTACCTCCAAAGCGCTATGAACCAGGGAGCACACCCCAACTCCTTCTCCTTCCAATGTCTTCACCTTTGGATTTACAAGTGAGTCCATCAAGGAGCTCGAAGGTGCATTAACATGCTTATCACCAAACAATATTCTATCATTAAACATTTTCAAGTTTTCCCTTATTTCAAAACCAAATTGAATGTTTTTTATGTCATTAAAAACACAAAAGAAAAAACTACAAATGTTTACTAAATTTAAAAAAGAAATGAACAAAATAAAAATGTAAGAAAAGAAAGAGTGACATTATGTTTCAAATTTTGTTTCTAGACCCCTTTACTTCTAGCAACCATATTTAGTTCATTTTTCATTCATTTTGAACAATTTAAAAACTACAAATGCATTATTTCAAAATCTATAAAAAATTTATAGTGAAAAGATTTTTTAAAAAACTAATCAAAGAGCTTAAACTTCAAAATTATACCAAACACTTATGAAAAAAAAGCAAAACACAACACCCTTCACTTTGAAAAGGCATATCTTGTTCATCTTCCATTGGATTGGAACGTTTTTTATAAATTTGGATGCACCATGTGGAAGACTACAAAATTGTTTTACATTCCAAAAGAAGTAGATCATGGACAAGAAATTATAATGATCCATCATTAAAAGTGTTCAATGATATAAATGTCTATTTTAGGTTACAACTAAAAATTTTATCCCATATTGTTTGCCTTTCATTCCATGAATCCAAACTATTTAAAAGAATGCATTAGGATTGTTGAAGAAGATAATAACCATGAAAATGTAATAGCCATTTGGGATGAACCAATCAACAAGGTTCATTCCAAAGGGCTAAACTAAATGAATGTGGTTTAGGTATAAGCTTAATATAGGTGCTTAGGTCTAGCCCTGATTTATGCCTAAGTTAAATGGCCTATCTTTAAGTTTAAACCTAACTTATGTTTAAACATCATGTGGCCTAACCTATTGATGTGGATGTGCCACATATCATTTAATTACTTGTTGACCCCAAAAATTGTAATCATATTACATGTCATTTAACTATTCATTGACCCCACATTTTATGAATGTGCTTCGTGTCAACATCGTTGTCAATGTGCCACATGTCACCAAACCACTAGCCAAATGTGCAATTTACATAGTTGTAACATAGTTGAAATATTCAAATTACATAATTGCAACCTAGTTAAAATTGTAATATATTTCAGTTGACGTCATGCCTAATTAATGAAAAAAGTTCATCCACTAGTTGAATGTAGTTGACAAAATCCCTTTATTAGATTGGTAGAACAATTTTCAACTTGATTGACAAATAATGGTACATAGTGGCTATTATTATGGTGTTGACACATGGCATACACTTTCAATTGTAATTTCACCCTCAATTCATACTTGTCCACATGATTGGTTAACAGTTACAAAAAAAAAATCCCAATTCTAAAAAAATAAGTTGCAACTATATGTGTAATTTTCAATTTGGTTTGTAATTGAAAATGTAGTTGCAAAAAGGAGGGATTTTTTACTAGTGAGTGGAATTTACTTGCATGGGGGATTATGATACCCTTTAGGCACCCTTAAGTAGGGTGTGGTTTAGAATGTGGGATTTCCATTTAATTTATTCATGTTGACGCATGACTGAAATTGGTGTGTGAGGTAGGAAATAAACTATGAAAAACAAGTTAAAATTAAAATTATGTCACTACTAGTGAATGGAAAAACAATTTGGAAGCAAAGATGGAGAGTTTAACTGATGCGGCCCAAAGTTCCTTGTTAGACCCAAAAAAGGGTCCAACTATATTAAAGAGCGGAAATAGTTGGAACTTGGTGCCGCTCCCAGCTTCCAGCACTAAAGGGAGTGAGAGGGGCGTGCTGAAAGCTCCAAGATTAAACTAGGAAGAAAGACAACTTATTTAGTTATTCGGTCCTGCATCAAAAACCAACCAACAAGTTGGTTAATACACATTCAGAAACATTCTTGGTGTTGGGACAAGTCACATGCAACACAAACTCACTTGATTCACCACGGCCTGGACTCGGGGGAAGCCACCACCTTCCCCCATATAATATTCTTTGTGTTGCTCCACCGCACTCGCATCCGAATGGCTTTTAGTCCCGGGACTCCTAAGGAGGAGTCCCAAAATTGTCCTGGATTGGACTCTTGGGACTTTGGAAGCTCATAACTCTCGGTTCAGACCTCTGATTGGGATGAGGTCTAAAGCAAACTCGTAGCTCTCCTCAAGAGCTTTCCAACGGTGTGTCGCACTCCACTTGCACACACCGGGGTCGGGTCGATTCCCGACTTTTAATGGTCGGGAGTCAAACTGCCAGTTTGACTCTCGGTCCTTCTTTCGACCATAACTTGTGTTGCAAATGCCCGAATGGCTCATGCGAGGCCATTTTCGACATCCACACTTCAAGACCTTTCTAACAGTATAAAGAACACCTTAAGGCAAGGTGTTTTGACCCCTGGAATTGAACTTTGAAGTTTTGGGAGTCCCGGAGGACTCCAAATTCCCACTTTTGGGAGTGCGAATCTCATCTTCACACTTGCCTCAAAGTGGGGTTGCGACATTAACATTGTGCATGAAGGATATAAAAGAGCTATTGTTGGAAAAAAAAAACATGTGTGGTGGAGTGTTGGAAGATCCCTTGGGGTTGAAAAGTGGATTAAAAGAAAATCAATATTATGATGTCACCTTTTACTATGGATGTGCACATATGAGGTAATAACTTGAATCTCAACACACCTTATAGGCTTTCTAACTTACTAATGTATGCCTTAATGATGTGAAAGGAATGAGATAGCGCTTGGTGACTTGGTAGATTGTCATTTTCATGAAAGCAATGTATCAAGTGATAGACCACCTAGCTATGTAAGTGAACACACTTGAATGAGAAAAAATAAGTCACATGGGTCAATTTAGTGAGGTTGGTGTATGGATCACCTTGCTATGTGGATGACCATGCTTGAATAAAAAAAAAAAAGTTGAGATGTGTCGTAGTGATCAATCTTGTTTATGGATTCAATGTGGACATGTGCATGTATGGGGCAATGACTTCAATCTTAAGGAATAAGCTTTATGACTTAGTGATATGTAGGTTTTAACATGATATGAATAACATTATAATGTTTGATGATTAGGAAAAATTGTCACACTTTTACCAAAGGTAAATGTATGGACCATTGTTAACTCAAATTTTTAGTATGTATATAATAATTTGTTGAACCAGCTGGTAACCAACGAGGCAGTATAATTCTAAAATGATTTTAATTTTTTGGATAACATGTATTAAGTTAATCAATTTGTTATATGAATTGGTAATTGGTCTATTACAATAAGTGGTTGTTAACATAACATGTTGATTTGAACTTGTGACCGATAATTTTGTTATTTTAATTTTGAAATTTGTATTGGCTAATGACTATTTAAGTTGAAACAACACTATGAGTTGGTACAAATAGGAGGACTTAGAGTTGGATTTAAAGAAAAAAAAAATTGTAATTCTTGAATTTTTTTTGAATTTTCAACCAATTTACTATGATTTTTTTTGAAGTTTTTCATTTATGTTATTTGGAATGCAAGATATAAAATAGTTTGTTCTTGATGAATAAATAAGGGATTTTATGCTTCTTGTGTTTTGATATTTCAGATTTGGTGGAGAAAACCATACTTGTTGATAATTTAAGTAAACCAAAATTAGAAAATAGTAGAAAACATGTAAAATTAAAAGGAATAAAAAACACCCTTAACATTTGGTGACAATGTTGGGGAACAAAAGTGTGAACAATCACATTTACAATCTTTGGTTTATAACATTTATTTTGTTATAATATTTTAGGTTTGGATTTGTGTTAAATTTTACTATTTTTCTAGGATTATTTTTGTGTCCATACTTTTTTTCTACCTTTACAAACCAATAATTAAAGATTTCTTCAAATTTGCATGTTGATCCCCAATCTTTTTTAGCAACATGTTGATAAAAAAAACTTAAATTAGTGATTTTTGTGAAATGTCAATAATAGTCACAAGGGGCCTTAGAAGGTAATTAGAATTTGAAGCACTGTAGTATCTTATTTGTGAGGTGGTTTACCCACAAGAACAACCATGTTCTTAAGCCGAGGGAATACAACAATTGAAACTCCTAACGATGAGCTTCAACAACCTATTACAATAAACCTTTTCATCAAATACCAACAAAGCTAGAGGAAATAAGGAAATCACAAGAACCTTCAACTAGTCAATTTTTTACACCCTAACAATTGTTTCAATAATGGAGGTCAAATGCACAACCAAGTGGACAAAACATCAAACATGTTTAACATGTTGATGAGATAACCTTTACAAAATAGAAATGGTAATCTGTGACACTTGGTTATTATATTCCCAAAAATGTTGTGCCCTTTCAATTAGCACTGGTTGTTGGTCATTATACATCTGAACCGAATCTATTTTGAATCCAAACGCAACAAATTCAAAATTGGAATGCAACCAAATTTTAACCCAGTTGAAACAACTATGTAACTTGGAACGAAGACCTTCACATAGATCCGGTTTTCAATAACCTAAAGAACTAGTGGAAGTAATCGTGGCCCCTATTGTTGTTTGACAAACACAACCATTTCATCAAACTATTTGGCCAAATGTACCTATCATGGGAACCATTGAATGACCACTTGTTCAACGAAGTATATTGGTTACAACCACACAACCCATTATTGAAGTTGCATTAACATGTGCCTATTGTCAACAGGTTGGACATGAATTCAAGAATTGTCTTTTTGTGGATGATAAATTGAAGAAATTGATGAGAACCCCTTCCATTTCCTTGTAGTGTTTTCAACATAAATCCACATATCAACATAAAAAAAAGGTTCAAAATTAGAAGGGATAGGGTTTGGAGGTTGGTTGCTAGAAGATGCTACACTCAATGCATCAATTTGATAAAACAAACAATCGACTTCGAAGTTTTGGGTAGGTTGCAAAGGTGCCATGTTTAAGAAAGAATCATAATAACATAAAACACTTTGGAAAAATAATAGCAACAATTTCCAACTTTGTTGCCAATAATCAATAAACCCCAATTCTACTATTAGTAACTAGTAAAACCTAGGCTCTACATTATGGTTTGTAGACTACAACCAATAAACCCCAAAATTCTACACTAATAGTTTATACACCACAACCAGTGAACCCTAAAACTTTACATTATAATTTATAGATTGCAACCACTAAACCTTAAAGCTCTACACTAAAGAATGTAGTTTGTAGACTACAACCACTAAACCCTAAATTTCTACACTATAGTTTGTAGATTGTAATTGGAGTAAACCCTAAACCTTTATATTGTGCACTCTATAGTTTGCAACCAATAATCCCCCAAAACTTCTAGATGTTGGAGTGACACATTGACAAGTTGGGAATCTAGAATTTAAAGACATAAAATTTAGAAAGAATCAAACCTTGAAATTAATAAGATGTGAAATAATAAGCTTGATCAAACCCCTTACAACTTACCTAATTGAAGCTCAACGAAAGCCTTAGACCCTTCAATCACACACAAAACCATGAAGAAAGTTCAAAACTAAAAGCTACTAGAAAATGTTGCAAATTTAAATAATACCTCCATCGCTTGCCAATTCACCCAATGCAAACCCAAGATTGCAATCAACTCCAAAATCCATAATTGCAATTTGTCCATCAATAATTACTATTAAATCAAAGTATAAAATAATGTGCACACACAAACTGATGAACCACCAAACTCCAATGCACATTGCACAATGCAAACCACCAATGATCATCACATTACATAATACATAGTGTGCACATTGAAAACTTTAGAATCTAGAGACACAAATTGTAGCTACTAGCAACTTGCAAAGAGAAAATTAGGGCAACAATGAACATCATAATGGGTTGGGATTTGGGAATCAAGATTGTATTTCTCTAGAGTCTAATTGGACTTTGGCAATGATTGATGACAATTGTGAACCAATGATGACCTGAACTTGCAAGTTGCATAATGCAATGACACATCATAGGCTATATAGCCCTTCAATGCGCAATGGCACTCTATAGTTTGTAGTTTGTGATTCATAAATCCTCTCGACTCCCAAGCTTGACACAATGTGATTCTTGAATGATCAACTACATCATCAAATCCTTGAAGCCATGGCCCATGCCCCATTGCAATGTGCATAGTGCACATCATGAAACCAAATCCTAACTAAAACCTTCATAACTATAGAATCTAAGGAGCTCAAGCAAAGGGTCATAGGTGGTGACGGTGATTCGTACTTGAAAACAAGTAGCGAAAAAAAGATGATGGCCATCGTAGACTTTGGTGAAAGAGGAAAATGGTTAGCAATAGATGATGTTATTGGACGGCTTGATGGAGCCATTTGATGGTTGGGACTATTGTGGGCTCGTCATGCATGGCGAGAGGGATTAGGGCTTGTAGGGTTTTGCAAGCGAAATCCAATATGTAGCCTTTTGGCAATTTTGCCTCTTTCTTGGCCCTAGTTTTTAGGCATAGAAATAGAAGGTACTTGAAAGAAACAAGTTTTGACAACACAAGCATACATATATCGTTTTCAATCATATATCATATCTTGGGCATCAAAGTATGAGCTGCATTTTTTTCTGGTATTGGTTAGTGCTTGCCCTAGCAACTATCCAAATGATAATTTTTTTGACAAACATTGCTCAAACCAAAACCTCAATTGAAATGTGGCAAAAAATTTCCTTCAATTTTTTTCTCAAAAAGGAGACAATTTTTTTTCCCCTGAAAAACATGGAATTTGCAACAGAGTGTTTCCACTTCTGTTTTTTCTGGTTGCTAGTATGCAAAAGCTTGCCATAAAAAACAAAAAACCTTGTGTTGTCTTGTTGAAAATGATTTAAGATCGAACATTAGTGATGGTTAATGGGTATGGTATGTCATGTAAAATTTATGCCTCAGTTTACCCACCATCGATGTTTTTGGTTGTGAATTCTTTTATTCCCTCATTTATTTATTTTTGGGTTATGTTGATATGTAGTTGAACAAACACAAGAAAATGGCTCTTCCCAACCTTGGAGTTAACATAATTTTGTCTTTCAAAGAGCTTGACCCACCCTTTAGTTTAAAACTAAATTTCCAAGCTCCATCAGCACTTGCTACCAAGTAGTGGAATCTTTTGGACACACAAAAGACATAATGTTTTGAACCAAAGAAGAACCCTTGATGGACAATTGAAACAGATACCACACCTTATGCCTAGGTGCTAGATTGCCAAGCTACCTATTTGAGAAACTTTAGCACAAGATCTGATGCCCAAGTAAAAGGCACATGGTACCCAAGTAAACCTTGATGCCCAACAGCGTTTTTTCAAGAATTTTCTTTTGGAGCCACAGTGGCAACCATCCATAGAAAGATGTAGGAAAACTGACAATCATCCTAAGGAAGATTTAGCCAAATCTGGCTATAAAAAAGAAAGAAAAAAGGCTGATGCCCACCCAACTAAAGTAGGTACTTCATATCCAAGGCTGGACTACTTAGCTGACATAGGTCCACACTTTGAAGTTAAGAAGAAACCTTTTCCCCTTGTCCTTTCATATCTTTGGGGTTATACTAAACCAATTGTTCTCCTTCAACAGCAATTGTTGTTGAAGGAGAACAATTGATGGGGATCAACACAAGATAGTCTGCAAGAGAGCTCACTTGGGTAGTCCATTGAAAGCTTCTAAGGCTTCCAAATGTCAATTTCATGCAAAATACAGTTCATTTTTTGCTAGTCAGTCAAGATGATACCCAGATTTTGATCCTACTTGTTACTACCAGCAGGATTCTCTGGACCTGAATTCCCAGTGCCTAAATGATGTTTCGTACACAGATCCTCTGTAGAAATGTGACAGATATGTCACTATTGCTCTACAGCTGCCTGGATCTGCAGGTGATTGCCACTGGTTTCCAAAACTTGAAATGGTGACTTGCACTCTCCTGCAACATAACGGGATTAACCATTAAGCTCTCCCCAAGAATCTTCGCAGAAGTGCAGGAACTTATGAAGAGTTACTCAGTCAATCCCTGACTTCATGAGTGATTACAAAACCCATCAACAGTTGCCAATCCCTGGAAAGAAAACAGAAGCAACCTTTTTGACTGTAATCATATCACCAAAAGTCACCACATGAACACAGCCCATTCTTGAAGTGATGGAAGCGACGACTATCCCTGGCAACAATTTCACGGCCAGTGATTTTGGAGATGAACTTGGTGAAGGTATGACAGTCCGTACAAACCCGAAGATTCTTAATGATACGGATTGGTGTTCCAGAGGGCATATTGATGATGCCAAAAGCAATGGCTAGCTTCTCACTGTGGTAACAGAGTGCAATTTCCTTGAGCTTCTCATCTACATCATGCACAACAAAGCGAGTGTCTGGCACATACCCTGCTGTTTGTATCAGCTTACCCAATCTGTCTAGCTCTGCATATATCTTCTCTGACTGTGGATGTGATCTGTCTTCTATCATGAATGAGTGAGTCTGATCTCCTAACTCAATCCATGTGCGACCTGGCTCCTTTTTTACACCTCTATCTTTCATTGAATTTCTCACCTTTTCAACATCATCCCACAAACCAGCTGCTGCATAAATGTTTGAAAGTTGCACATAAACTGCAGCATTTTGAGTTTCTGTTCTAAGAAGAATTTTCGCAGCATGGTCAGCTAGCTTGACATTGCTGTGAATTCTGCAAGCCCCAAGAAAAGCTGCCCAAATTGAAGCATCTGCTTCAAATGGCATGTTCCTTATGAAACCCTCAGCTGCATTCAAGAGCCCTGCACGACCCAGAAGATCCACCATGCATCCATAATGCTCCACAGTTGGTATGATGGAATAGTCATGGCACATGGAATTGAACAATTGAAGGCCTTCATACACAAGCCCTGCATGGCTGCACGCAGAGAGAACACCCACAAATGTGGTGCTATCTGGACTCAGCCCTTCCTGTTGCATCTGATTGTAAAGTTGAAGAGCATCCTCACCAAGCCCATGTTGAGCATATCCTGTGATTATGGCATTCCACGACACCACATCTCGCTCATGCATTTTGTCAAATACTTTTTGTGCATCCACAATACTGCCACACTTGGCATACATGTCAACAAGCGCATTTCCAACACAGATATCTGCCTGCAACCCAGCTTGGTTAATGATGGCATGCACCCGCTTGCCTGCTAATAAGGCTGCTGTACTCGCACATAACTTGAGGATGCTAATGAAGGTGATTGTATTTGGAACAATTCCTTCTTGTTGCATTTGATTGAAGACACTAAAGGCTTCTTCACCATCACCATCCTTAGAAAACCCACCAATCATTGCAGTCCATGAAATGACATTTCGATTTGCCATACTGTCAAAGACTTGCTGTGCATCCTTCATGCTCCCACACCTGGCATACATGCTCACCAGGGCATTCCCCACACGAACATCAGACTCTAGACCAGCTTTAACAATGTGGGTATGGACCTCTTTGCCCTGGGCCAAAGCTGCTTTGTTATTGCAGGCATTCAGAATGCTCAGATAAGTGATGCTATTAACAGTGATATTCTCCTGTTTCATTTGCTTAAAGATCCTAAAAGCCTCTTCAGAAGGACCATGCTCAGCATATCCACCAATGATTGTATTCCATGAGATTGCATCATGGCTGGCCATGTTGTCAAACATTTGTCTTGCTTCCTTGATACTTCCGCACTTAACATACATGTTGATAAGGGCATTTCCCACACGTACATCAGAATCAAATCCAGATTGGGCAATGAGTAGATGGAGCTGTCTACCCTGCTCCACGGCCGCTGGGCTGTGTACTGCAGATAGAATGCTAATGAAAGTGACAATATCTGCTTTTATACCCTCTTGTTTCATTTTGTGAAAGGCTTGAAAAGACTGGTCACTGTTACCAAGCTCTGCATAACCACCAATCATTGTATTCCATGAGATCACATTTTTAGTCTCCATTTTATCAAACAATTGTTGTGCATCCTTCAAACTCCCACACCTCAGATACATCCCAACAAGGGCATTTACAACATTCACATCAGATCCAAATCCAGCTTCCACAACACTGGCATGAAGCTGCTTTCCTCCATTCAAGTCAGCAGGGCTGGAACATGCATTCAGAATGCTCATGAAAGTGATCCCATCAGGTTTGACCTGTTGCTCTTGCATTTCATTGAAGACTGCAAAGGCCTCCTGGTAGTGGCCATGCTCAGTGTATCCTCGGATCATCACAGTCCATGAGATCACATCTCGAGTTGCCATTTTGTTAAACACTTCTCTTGCAGAAGTAATGCTTCCACACTTTGCATACATGCAAATAAGAGCATTTCCCACTCGTACATCTCTTGTATATCCAGCTTTGTTGACATGAGTATGAACTTGCTTGCCCAAGTCCAAGAACACTGGGCTCGAACATGCTTTGAGAATGCTCAAGAAGGTGACATCATTTGGTGTCTTGCCTTCTTTCAGCATTTGATGATATACATCAAAGGACTCAGCATATTGACCATGTTCTGCATACCCTACAATCATTGCATTCCAGGAGACGACATCTTTGATATCCATGTTATCAAATACCTGCTGAGCCTCATCTAAACTCCCACACCTGGCATACATGCTGACAAGTGCATTCATCACACGAACATCTGAGTCAAATCCAGCTTTGACAATGTGCTCATGAATGTGCTTGCCAGAATTCAGAGCTGCTGGGCTGGAACATGCTTTAAGGATGCTCAAGCATGTGATCCTATCTGGCTTCACACCTTCTTGCATTTTACTGAAAATCTCCAACGCCTCCTCACCACAACCATTCTCCACCAAACCTACAATCAATGCAGTCCACGAAACCACATCTCTCTTCTGCATTTTCTCAAAAACCTCGCATGCATGCTTAATACTCCCACATTTGGCATACATGTAAATGAGAGCATTCTCCAGAATAATATCTGTTGTGATTCCTGTTTGCATTATGTCAGCATGAACCCTCTTGGCCTTTCCAAGAGCTCCTAGACTGGCACAAACATTCACAACACTAGTGAAGGTCATCCTTTCAGGTGCAACTCCTTGCTGCTGCATCTGCTCATAAATTCTGAAAGCCTCATCTGCATGTCCATTTTTGGCATATCCTGTCAACATCATATTCCAAGTGAATGTATCTCGCCTGGACATGTTGTTGAATAATTGGCGTGCATCCACCAAATGAGCACATTTGGTATACATAACTAAGAGAGTGTTGAGTATGTAAGTGTCTGATTTGAATCTAGTCTGCAAAATGTGGGCATGTATCTGCTGCCCTACAACCACATCCTTCATATCAATGCATCTCCGTAGAAGACGGACATAAGTGGAGGAATCCACTGGAATACCTCGCTGATGCAAAACATGTTGCACATCTTTGACTAGTCCTTCCCTACTCAATGCCCTAGCACCGTTTGAGTAGCTCTTATTCACACCCTCTGTTCCACCTCTTATTACAGTGGTCTGATATGTACAAGTGCTATGTTTAGCACCAGTTGAACTTTTCATGAAGACCTGTGTCCTGTTCCACAAGAAAAATGTGCCAAAATTAGGAAAACCTTAAAAAACAAAAGAGTGTTCAGAATATCGAAAGAGTTCTCATTGATGCTCAAGATTCAAGTCCTCTACTTTGAAGAGAATGCTCCAGTGAAAGATATATGAATGAAATCACACTCAGGAAGCATGACCTACAGAATAGTGTCCATTGTGATCTTGGCCCGCTGCTTCACCATGTATGCAAGTGGTGAAGCCATCGCCAGATTGAGCTTGCCCTTGTGGTAAGGCAGTTAACTTGGCCTTCTTCTTCACCCATTTACTATTTGTTGTGAATGACTCTCCATCATCCATAGGGCTTCTCCTTCTGTGCAATTATGTTTGAAGTCTGGAGAGTCTCTGCACCTGTCTGTATTGATGCTGTGCAGCTTATCAAATCATTGAACTTCAAGCAGGTGCTATGATTACAACCAAACTACAACCAAGTTGCCATCGTAAACACTAAACCCTAACCCTAAAACCCTAAAAGCAAGCAAGCAAGCATCTAGAATGCAAGCTCGTACAGAGCAGAAGATCAAGCTTCAGGACAGGAGCGTTGAATTCAGCGAGCACCACAGCAGAACAGGACTTGTCTTTTGAGGCTCCCAAAAAAATGAATACTCCAAGCACCTACTTCTCTAAGATCGAGGTCAAGAGCTTACAGGTGTGTCCCCACAATCTGAACCCTAAACCCTGCCACAGCAACAGATCTTTGCACGCTGCATGAATGCCAGAAAACTAGCGACACCTTCACCATTCACCATTCACCATTCCTCAAGAGAATTGTAACATAAAGCACACCCTGAATGCAAAAAAAGCTTTTTCCAGAAATTGGAAACCCTAGGCTCTTGATGTAGGCAGCAGTAGATACAGGGGCCTGTACCGACGTCCTTTTCCTACGTAAAGGAGCGCTAGGGTTTTTTTCACTTTTTAGAAATAATGACAGGCTCGCTGGTACCTTCCACAGCAGAAGATCCCGCTTGCTGCAAACAAGTTTCTTGAGGGAGCTGAAAATACAAAGGAAAAAATCCAGGCAATGCTTTATGTTTGCAATAGATAGGCTACGGATCGTACCTTACAACAGTAGTCCAAAACAAAGAGCAAAAAGAACCCTAAACCCTAAAACCAGCATCAGGGGAAGAGTGTGTCTGTGCAATGCACATTATTGAGCTTGTTGTTTTCTTCTTCTTCTTCTTCTTCTTCTTCTTCTTCAATGGCATCCAATATTTAGAAGAACTACAACAGAATCCAAAAGGACTCTAGTATCTTTAAAAAAATGACCTCTAGAGGGTGTCACACACTGTGGCCTTGCTATTTACATTATTACAAAGTATCTTAAGGCAAAAGAAGAAGAATTATGGAAACTCAAATATTTCACCAATGCAAAAATATACTCTTCAAATAATCCTCTCAAAGAAACCAAAATCCTTCAAGATATTAAAACTCCTTAGAACTAATCTCAAGTTTCAACACAAGCCAAAATATCAGCTTTCAAAAATCCCCATATAAAAATAATAGACCTATTATTACCTAGGGCCCAAATCCCTTGAGCTACTATAACTCTATAATGAATCTAAACACAACAATAGCCTTGCCTTGGTAGGCAAGGCCAACAAATGTCAAGTGAGCTCAAATTCATTTGTATTTGCATGTGGTGTTGTTCACACACATGGGGTTTATCGATTGTCCCATTAGACCCTAGGTCTAAGTTATTCATGCATATCTAGCCATAGGTCATTGAAATTTTGCTAAGTCCAAACATAGTAGGTTAAAGTTTGGGCTTCATGTCAAAAGCCCAAGCTTGATGGAGAAAGCTTGGACTTAGTGTAGAAAGATCAAGCCCTATGTCCAAAGCCCAAGCCAAAAGGTCCAACCTTCAATTTATCGGCTTCAATGAATAGGTTTTTGCAAAGAGATTTGATTTCTAATGAAAATTGTTCTTGTTTCTTTGAAAAAATCTATTTAATGAAGTCAATAAATTGAAGGTCAGGCCTCTTGGACTTGGGCATGGGCTTTTGACACGAGGTTCAAACTCAAGCTTTTCAAATGGAGTTCAAGCTTTCTCCATCAAGCCTGGACTTGTGACATTGGACCTAAGCTTTTTACATCAAGCTTAGGCTTTTGTTATATGGGCATGTTTGGACATAACAAAATTTCAATGATGGAGGGCTAAATATGCATGGACAATTAGACCTAAAGGTTTGAGAGAGCAATTGATAAAATCCCATGTGTGTGATCACATGTGAATACAAGTAACTTTGAATTCACTTAACATTTCTTTGGTTTAATAGTCATTTTTTGGGATATATTGAATTCTTATTGGGCCAAGGCTTAGCACAAGCATGACCTTTGTGTTATTCCATAAACCTTAGATTGTAGGGACAACCAAACTTTGGCATGTTTATAAGTGCATAAGGATTGTTGTTGAAAAATATGTTACATGTCTTACTATTGATCATATTTTCATATTTTTGTAACTTGAAGAATTATGCCTAACATAATATATTATAAGATGTGCTTATGTCATAAAAGATGATGTCAATATAATTTTGCATCAAAATTTCACAAGATTGTTTAGTAGTGCCAATTACAAACTTTGATTTATGTTAAGTCTCTATAAATTACATTGCCAAAATTGTCAACATGATGATGATCAAATAGATTAGCTAAATGTAGCAATATTCAAATATGCATATAAATGTTTTATCTCTCTAAACAAAATTTTGCATCAAATCATTAAATAAAGATTTGCACTATTATAAAGAATTTACATGCTATTAAAGCTATTCATTTCTCTTGGACATAGTTAATTAAAAAGATCAAAATAATTTTTACAAGTTCAATTGTGTGGTATTGTAATACAATGTAAATGAGTATTGTGATTTTTCTAGAGAAAGGAATTGTGATGATCATGTTCAAAACCTTTTCCAAGGAAAGAGTGAAAGTGACATAAGGTTTGAGAAATCTATTTTAGAAGGAGGATTTTCAAGGCATATTGAGTACGTTAGAATGGTTAACATTAATAATATTTTTATCATAAAGAAGTAAAAATTGGTTAGAAATAAAAATTCAAACTTAAAAACATTTTCATGCATGACAAGTTGTGGCATTTTGTGTCACCAAACTCTAGTCAAGCAATTAGAGCTCCAATGGATGATGTAATTACAATTTAGTAAAAGATGCAGACATTATTTATCATCAATTTTTTTGTAAAAATGAGGTGATTCCTTGTATTGTACGTGTAGATGAATCGGAAGAATGTTGGATTTAGTTGAATAACCTTAACAAGTCCAACAACACAACTAGAAGATTGATGTTGAAAAAACCATTTTTACGATATAAAGATGGAAAAAGGTAGTAGCATGAAAGAGTTTTTTCTTGGAATGAAAAAATTATCGATACAAACTGGAAATATTGGTGATTTAATAAATGACAAAGATGTTGTCTTAATTGTATTAAACACATTGCCATCCAAATTTGAAACTTTTGTGTAAGGCACTATTTTGCAAGATGAAAGGTCATCATTTTAAAAAAATTCAAGCAAATTGTTGCAAGAAAATCAGTGACCAACCTTTTGTTGAGAAAAACACCAAGAAGACAAAGCTTTAATGTTGAAATTTCAACATCTTTCAACCAACAACAAAGGAGGAATGAAGACATTTAAAAGACTCGACAATTGTCACAATTATCAAAAACTAAGACATTGGGTTCAAAATTGTAAGAAACGTGCAAGTCTTAAAAATTAAAAGATTTCAACAAAAGAAAAGAAAATTTGAATAACAACATGAATAACATGCTAAAGGACAAGGAGAATCATATTGTCAACATTTTGTTTGATGACAAAAACAAGGGTCCGGAAGAGAAGGAAAGTTATGAAGATACGATAGATTTGTTTGAAATTGTAGCTACTTCCACAAAGGTAGAACAAACAAAAAAAAATAGTTGGTACATTGATTTAAAAGCAAAACAAGCATGCAACAAGCAACAAAAAATCTTTGAAGAAATTCAATACATATGTAAAAACCTCCTTCATTAAGTCAACATGTGAGTAGTCCCATGTTGT
>Ga0209208_10002096_pt1 | contig 28488 bp, 22 predicted proteins | sample S1TSphfallax_3_FD_187694 | JGI IMG/M metagenome (GOLD analysis project Ga0209208, IMG submission 187694) | Host-associated microbial communities from peat moss isolated from Minnesota, USA - S1T2_Fd - Sphagnum fallax MG (SPAdes) (version 2) | ecosystem: Host-associated > Plants > Peat moss >...
TGGAGGGGGGGAGGGGGCGGGGGTGTGGGGTTCTAGGGGTCTTAATAGGTGGAAGTGAACTGGAGTGGGAAATGCAAAGGACCGGGTGGGGGGGATCGACAGGGTGCATTATGCACCGGGTTCACACTAGTTAAAAATGAAAACATAGACTTGTGATGCAAATCCACATGATTTACTATGACCCAAATTAGGGTTGATGAAACCTTAGTTGGATGAAACATTATTAGATTGACCACCAAAAGTCAAAAAATGACAACTTGAACGATACTTGATGGTGGTTGGGGGAAAGGTTTGTGGATAGTTACCTTGCATCTTTTTGTCTTTGTTTTCTTATAGGTTATGGGAGACAAACATTGTTATTGTGATTTCTAGCTTCAACAACATTCAATGTTGGCTAATACTATCTTGTTCTTGATATTGAAATGCGCTATACTATTGTTTGGATGATGCGAATTATGGAGCTTTGAAGTGTGTTATATAAGTTTGGTGCTCTTGATGTAATGCAAATGAAACAACAGAAATATGTTTTTTTTCCTTGGTTGATTGTGTGGGTTGTGTGGGTTGTTTGGGCTATAGAAAGCGAAGGTGAAAGTTTAGGAACAATAAAAGAATAGTGTGGGAAGAATGCCTTACATTATTGTTTGTTTTACCTTTAGAATTATGTTTTTCTACTATGCCATAAGCTTCAAAGGAAAGGAGATAGATGTGACAATAGTGCTTAGGGCTCACATTAAGGGAAATCATGAACATTTTAGGAGTTTTGGGAGGAGTTAGAGTGGGAATTTGAATTGTGATATGTCTAGGTGATTCTTGAATTTTGTGGGAGAAGGTTTTGTTATGTTTTAATGGGAGAAACATCCACAACATTAGGAACTTTGAAGGGACATTTTGTTTTGAAAAGGGATTTGGTGTGCTATGGGAAACTCTATTGATGATATGTCTAGATCATTGTTTTTTATTTGTGCAACTTCTTGAACTTCAATATGTACATGTTATTCATTGTGTTAGAATGTGTTGAATTCTTTGTTTTGTTCAATTTCCTAAGTTGTTCTATGTATGGGGATATGACCTTGATGGGAAACAATTTCATGAAAGTTGGGGATTGATTTTGTAATGATTAGAAATGCCACAAAGATGACTAGTGGGCTCATTGAGAATGAAATTGGAGTGTGTTTATCCTTTATGACGTATAATTTAAGTTTGATTGGATAGGCAACAAGTATCTAAACACTAAATTATACACCTTCATGATATGAAGGTGCTCCTTATTTTTTAAATTCTAGATAATTTGATTATTGCAATAAAAATTTGCATTTGAAGAGAATTATTTCCCATTATTTTTGGTGACATTACCACTTGAAGTTACATATCAATAAATGGGAAATTATGGACCTTTTGCAAAGACATAAAACTTATTGTATCCACAAATTAAAAAAAGAAGACATAGACCCTTTGCAAACCATAAACCTCATCACCTTTACAATACAAAAAAGGAAATTTATAAACCCTTTGCAAATACAATTGATAGAATTCAAAGGGGCTAAGATTTTACATTTTCATTCGATTTTCACAAGGTATACTATGTGTGCAAATGTCATTTGTGTCATAGATAGCATCACACGTCTTTGGGTAGACTACACCGTAATGAACCCATGTATTCTCATTATTTGAAACAAATGAAAAATGTTTGATGCAATTTTTATCGTAGTTAAAACACCCACTTCATATGAATTTGCTCATGGTCACTTTGTAGTAACCCACAAAAGGACCAAAACTCATAATTTTGGAAAGCATATGCAATGTTACAATACCAAGTGTGCAATTGACCTTGGTAGACTTTCATTGCAACTATGAAATCACAAATAAAAATATCTCCATTTTGAACAATTTTTAAAAAAAGGGATTGCATGCTCTCCATCAACGACAAAACATAAGCAAGCCCAAGTTTTCTTGTCACATAATCACAAAATATTAAAAAGGTGCATTACACATGGGATGCAAATTCAAACATAAAAGTACTTGTGGTTTTCCTTGTGATTTTGAAATAGGTCAATACTAATGTTGGTTGAATCTAGGTTTTTGGTTGGATCTAGGTCCAAGTTTGGGTCTAAGAATCAAGCTTGGTGGGTCTACAAGATTCACCTTAAAACCAGCCCCCATTAATCTACATGAAACTAGACTCACATAACATGAACCTGACCCAATGGGTCGACATGAAACCAGACCCAACTTTAAAACCAACTCGTGAGTTTGAATGCCCTTTTTCCAAGGTCTAGTTGCTAAAGCCTTTTTAGGAGGGGTCTTACATCCTTTTTCTTTTTGGTTTGAACTTGAAAGGTCCCAAAGAAGACCACTTCTCATTTTTTCCTTTTGATTACTCATCATTGTTACACATGCATCATTGTTCTCAATGTATCAATGCATATTTGCTTTTGTGTATTTATATTGGTTACAAAAGTGGAAGTGAAGACAATTGATATGGGATCCATATCCTCTCTCCCAATACCCCCTCCCTAACTCACCTCACTTGAACTCTAGTGCTTCCTCTCTTTCCCTTGTCCTCCATCCCTGGCACAAAAGTGGCACAAAATTTGAGCCTTTTCTTGTCTCACTTGCATAGAGTTTAGATTTTTCAACTTTTTGGCTCGACCCATCAAAAAGAGATTACCACTAGTTTGAAAATGAAAATTTACATTTGAGGGTTGTCTAAAGTTACAGAAGTTGAGATTTTTTGGCACCAATCAAGAGTCAGAACCAGTTCTGATATTTGAAACCCATTGGTGGAAAGGTAAGAACTGGTTTTCCAATTTTTGAGAACACTGGTAAAGGGTCAGAACTGATACTTTGATGTTTGAAAACAAGAGTCAGTGAAGGGCCTATATATATATATACCTCCTGACCCTCACCCACCCACCAGTTCTTTCTTTGAAAAAAGAGAGAACAACACAACACTGGTAAAAAAGTCCAAGCAATGTTCAATCTCTAATTTCAAATCCGTAAACCCTAAACCCTATTTCAAATCCTATAAGGTTAAGAGCTGCAAACACACACTGATGAGCTGAAACTTGCCCACCCCCAACAAGCTGCAGCTTTGTTTGTCAGCTGCCTTCTTGTCATCATCCCATGCATTGGAATAAAGTGTGTATTCACCAAATTTTAAAGGAGGTTACTTTGATTGGCTCATTACTTTGTTTTTTTGGAATCATTGGGTACTCCCAAATGTTGAAGCACAGAGAGGTGCTGCATGTATTCTATAAACTTTCTGCTCTTGGGTGCCTAGTAGGTAATTTTGTTTGACTACTTTAAGCATGAAATTGACCGACCTAACTAACTCATATACTTGGCATTTGGCAGCCTTCCTTTCTGTGCCGTGTGATCATTTTAACACTTTGCTCTTCAACAAAGATTTGTGACATTCTGCTATTGTGGTTTTTCTGCTTTCTGATACTTTTCAGTGTTGTTTTTACAGAGATTTTTAGAGCTTTTAGGTGATTGATTTACAACTTGTTCCCACTTTACCTTGCCTACTACAATGTGCCTGCAAAGTGAGGCTATGGAGCCATGCACACTGCCTGCCTGCTTGCCACCCACCACCTGTTGTTGTTGCAGGCTATGTGAATGGCTCTTTCTGATTGGATATCCACACCCCAGTTATATCACATATTAAGCTGCCTGTATATGATTCTCGGTGTGGATGAAAAGTGATCCATATTCATTCTATGTATGGATGAAAATATATCCTCATCTACCTCCTGAGGAGCAATTTATAGGTGTAAAGGGTATGAGTTATATCCGATAATTCGTTCGAGGGTTAACAGGTTACCATGCCTCAGCTAATTTTTGGAAACCAGTTATCTATATCCATTCTGTATATGGATGAAAAGTGAACCTCATCTACGTGCTGAGCAGCTTATGGATGTAAAAAAATGTCAGTTACATCCGGTAATCGGCTTGAGGTTGCTGATTACTCTGCCTTGGCTATATAGTCCATATAGAGTCCAGAACTTGGAGAAGGTTGTTCGGTCTTGAGGGTTGCTGGAGTGCATTTCAGGGTTGTTGCCTCATAACCTAATCCAGATGTGGCAGAACAGACAACTCTAATGAGGTAGCCATATCCTATTTTGCATGTGTAATGCAGGATTTGTGTGTTTCCAAGTTGGCTTGTTGTAATGGGCTGAAGGGGGTGTGTGCCAAATTGAAACTCATAACAACTGCCCTTCACTTAGTACCACTGTTGGGCGGGTATTTAGAAATTGCACCAACTCCCCATCCAGTCATCAGGCCAGTTCTTCCTAAGGTTCATAACCACGGTTCTCAAAAATCAAAGAACTGATTCCGAAACATAACTTGGGTTCTCAATTTTTTTGGTGAAAATGTCTGATGAATAACCACCCAAAAACCATCGGTTCTCTACCAGTTCTTTTTTTGGAATACCCGCAAGTGGAGGTTCTTTAATTCTGACCCTTTTTTTCCTCAAAAAAAAACCAGGAATGGGCAATTATTTACAAAAAGCAAATACATGGCCAACACCCGTAAGTACTGACAAGCTCTGTCAAACTCCTTATCTGCCATGTATTCTTGAAAACATTTCCAAATTTTACTATAAAGAAGAGAACATGTGCTCCAGTCTAGCCTCTTTCAACAACTTTGTCTAGATGTTCAGGGACATACTAAAACACCCTCTTCCATTCCAGAGTCCACAACTAGTACTTGCTGGTATGTGTACCAATACTAACTACCTCCGGGCCAATATATTTACAATTTAATACTACTACCCATTGATGACACTTTGTCCATATGTGATCTTGTGGATCAATAAGAGGTGATGAATTTGGTTTCCATCCAAGGATGAACCAAACCAAACCAAACCAACCCCCCCATGTTAGGATTAATGTTGTAAGCAAAACGTGGGAACATTAAGAGCTGGCTCTTGCTTCTCTTTTGAGTGAAAGAAATGGATTGGATGTCTAACAGCAAACATTTGTTGGAGGTGTTGATCAGCTTCATTGTTTGTTTGTGTACGTATTCTTATCTCTTATGTGTCATAGCTTGAAGTGTACTAACATGGAAGACTTGGGCAAATATTCAATCTACCTTGAGTCTTGCCTTTTTGAGTGACCCACAATATCATTCTATTGTACCTTCAGGTAGATCAAGATGCAATAGCTTTAGTACTTTGATTTGGAGTTTGCAAACTCGTAATTGTCTACCAATACACACAAATTTGCATATGGATTCCAGATGATGACCTTGTACTAGACAAGTTCTTACTTCAAGGAAGTGATACAAACCACTTCCATTGTTTACCTGGGTAACATTACAAAAATATTAACTATTTTTCTAGCTTGAAAAGCAACATTCACAACATAACGTTCATGTTTTATTATGAACAATTCTCCAATTTTTTTCACAAATTCTAATACCAATAATGGGGTAGGCTATCTTCCATGAGTTCCTAAACATGAGTCCACCTCTCTACCTTATTTGCCAAGTGTTTTTAGTAGCTCTCAACATTGCTTTTTGCTTGGCCATAATTGCTTTTGATGGCCACATTAGTATCCTGATTCCAAAAGGAAAAGTTCTTGATTCTCATTATGCACATTTTATTCTTTAGCTTGAGTTCACATAGTACAATACAACACTAGTAGGGGTATGTTATTCATGAAGATCAACAACATGAGCAATGCTCAGTACATATGAACCATGACTATATTTCAATTAAGAAAATGTTGTGTTTTGAGTAAAATCATGTTGTTGTTTAACTAAGAAACATGGTTGTACTTTTAGATGAGTATGTTTAAGTAGAAACATATTTTGTTTCTCATATTTTGAACTATAAGATGCAATTGATGTTTAAATCAACATTATCAACAATGAAAGCATTGGGATCCAATAGGCCTTCTAGTCTTGCATTCTTCAATTGATGACAATTATCCATTGTGAAATAATATTTTGCTCTTTTTATAATGTAATGATGTGAATGACATATTTAGTTCAATAAGTTCACCACCCATAATTTTAGTCCTTTGAACATTATTCTTCTCTATTTTTATGCAATATTTTCTACTTGTTTTATGGATGTCTTGTTCACACATAAGTATATTTTCAACAATGCTTATTTAATTCCATGAGTTTATGGATGTAACATTTGTTCTTGCCATTACATCAAATCAAATGGACCTAATCTTTAGTTCTTCACCATGAAGTCCTTTCAATGAAATATTTTTAGTGAAAATGCATTTGCAGCATAGACCATGCACAAATTTGTTTTAAACATTGATACTTTTTTTTCACTATAACATACATCAAAAATATTTTTTAAAAGATAGAATTGCCTTCTAGTGGAAATATATTAATAACCCTTCTTCTCAAAACCTCCCTTCTTTGATGGTGTTTTGCATGGACCATTACAAATGTTATTATTTAAAGCAATCTTTCAAGTTTGTTCAACTTGTTTTATTTGTAAGTTGTCTTAAAATGAAATCTTGAAAATTTATCATATTAATTTGTGACCATATTGGCCATTGTACCAAATTATGTGTAACAACAATGAAAACATATTAAAAGCTAACTAATCAATGATGTTACAATGAAAATAGAGTGAAAATAAACATGAATTTTATAGAGTTGTAATGCATGACAACATTTATTGGGGAAGAGGTAATTAATCAAAGAATTGACAATATATATATATATATATATATACACACCTCAATTCATGACATGACTTGATTATAAATTATTGCTTTTAGGAATCTGATTAGGAACACAAGTTGTAAATGCATAGTAATTATATACATTGTTCTTATTTTTTATATATGTTAAAAATAAATTTTTATCTCTAGTTACTTAGTTATGCTAGTAAGGCAACTTGATAACTTTAAAAGTTATTAGTAGTAGGTTTATTTACTACCTTCACTAACTTAAGAGTTGACCCAACTAGTTTAGCTAGTTTTTAGAAGGTGGTAGTTGGTCAACTTGCTAATACTAGAAGTAAAATGTAGAATAGGCTAATTTGGAGAGTTTGGCTAAATTGTAAGAGGTGGAAGTTGAGAAGACTAAAATATTTAGAGGACAAGGATCTTTTCAAAATCTTCTTCTTTTCATTCTTATTTTTATATTTCTCTCTATCTTTCAATCTTATATGTTCTACTCTTGATTATAGTGGGTGGTTCTATTTGGAAAAAAATTACCTTGTGCAATGGATAGGGTATTGGAAGATGTGTGGGAAAAATCAGAAGGAATTTTGTGTATGTTTTTGGGGGTGAAAAAAAAAAAAAAAGTTCCTTGGATGTAAGGTGGTAAACAATGATGGGCACTTTGCCTTCTCCAAATATAAGTCTTTGGAAAAAGGAACAAAGGTATTTCAAAGAGGATAAATACCCTACATTCTACCCCCTAGTGTTATTTATTGTCTTTATTTTGATTCTAGAGATATTTTTGGTGCCAAACAAATTGGTACTAGGTGGTAATTATGCTAATTTTGTTGTAGGGTAGAATTATTGCTAGTGGGAATTGTTGTTACTTCTCTTTGTAAGAAATCTGATTATTTTCAATATAATTTGAATAGTTGCAATACTTATTAGTTTTTATTTTTCTTTGTTCTATTCAACAATTGGCAATTACTAGTGACCTTGGCACGAATTCTAGGCCCCTTAATTGGCCATAATATTTACAATAATATCATGCAATTGTATGAAATAAATATTGGAATAAAAAGGAAGTTATGCATGGATTAAGATGAGAGGTCAATTGTGATTTTGATAAAACAAAATTCCAATGATGAACACATGTTTTGGCTTTTTTTTGCACTCCTTTCTATGAATCTACACCATGCATTTTGTTTGTTGTTCCTCAACATTCTTGAAATCTTGATTTCAATTCCAAATAATGTAATGCAATGTGTATTCTTCACAATCTTTTTTTGATTTTGGACATACATTTTCTAACCATTGATTTTTTTTCCACATTGCTATCAAATTCGCTTAAACCATACGCATTGAGTCACATAATTCAAGTTGAATGCTCAAAATATCTAGGTTTGAAAAGTTTCCTTGATTGCATTTGGGTTTTTGAACTTAGAATAATCCAAAGTTAAAAAAGTCTCCTTGATCTTAATGGGCTTTCAATTTAATCTAAATTTTCCATTATCCATAAGTTTGGTTTTACATCATGTCATTTGTGAACTACATCATGATCTCAATGGTGATCTTGCCAATGATTGCATAAGTATTTCCCAAACATGAATTTCTTATGTTTTGGGTGCTTCATATTCATTTGAAGTGAATTGAGCATTGAAACAGATTCAAACATGTTAAAGGACATAATCATGCCAATTGTCATTTTCATTTCATGGGAAAGCTCCAAATTGAGCATCCTTGATAAATCTTGTGCAAGCCCTCCATTCCATGTGCAAATTATTGAATTACTCTAGAACATCTTGACACCATTTGGAACCATACTTCGTTCAAGTTCCTTTCACAACCATGGGGGCTTGTGAGATCTCCTTTGATCATTAAAGCTAAAACATCACTCTTATGTTTTCCTAGACGCTTAGAAACATTATACCTTGCATGACATCTACAACCAAAGATTGAAAATTGAAAAATAAATCATGCATGTAATGTGCATGACCAACACAACAAGATTTTGCACATGATAACCAAGATAAAAAACTCTAATACTTCAAGAATTTACACTTGATAATCAAGATAATTTCTAGATAGTAACAATTTTTTTTTGCATCCAATAGTAAAAGAATCATGAAAACAAAAAGGGGTCACGTAAAAACAATGAGAAATTCATTTGTGGGAAAAACCTATATATCCACTAGAGACATCATCATCATTGAAATCATTGAGTGCAACATTGATTACAACATGTGATATGCAAATGATTATCTTGAAGTAAAGAACGTCAATCATGAACTTTGTTATTGGGTGAAACATATTACAAGGGGGTCATTTTAGGCAAGAAAATGTACTCTTTTTTTAATATATTTTGTATTATTTTGGGGGCAATTTTTTTTTGATTTCATCTAACATTTTAATAAACATATAAAATTGATTTTGATACAATGGCCTTAACATAATTCTTGTTATCTTTCATTTGAAAATAATTTTTCAACAATTGTTTTTCTCAACATAATTATGTTCAAGTTTGAATGAAAAATCTCATTGAGATGTTTTTTGTGAAATCACATGAGTGGAATTTTTCATATGAAATTGAAATGGTACAATCAACTCATATTCAACATATGACTAAGTACTTCATCAAGTGTTGTAATTATTTTCGTCATTTTAAAAATATGTTTGCACTTTTAGCATATTGGTACATGTATTAATTTTTCACAAATATAATCTCTAATCAGTTAATATCAATAAAATTGTAATTTATTTTTTATTGCATTATTTAGTAGTTGAATTACCTTATTTTGAGTACAATTTATGAAAAGCTTTTTTAATATTGGATTGGTGGAAATTGGAAGTCACATAGTTTCAAAAAATAGTATTTGTGACAACATTTTTTGGTCACCATAGTGTTTTGTCACCCTATTGCACAATGGGAAGTGAGAGAAAAATTAATTTGATTTGTTTTGGAGAAAGCAAAAAGAAATTTGGCAAAAACTAAAAAGATGCAAAATGAATTGAAAAATTAGATTTCATAGTATGTAATCTTATGAAAGATTTGTAGGTTAATGTCAATGGCACATACAAACATAGAATATTTTATTAACACTATACCTATGCTTGATGTTAAACAAAAAAATAAGTCACAAAAGGTTTAACTGAAAAAAAGAAAAAAATTGATATTTATTAAAATTGTTGAAAATTGAACTCTATTTTCTAAAATTTCATTTGTTGAACCTCATTTTAAAAAATAATTAATATTCAATGAAGAAATATATTGATTATCAATTGTAGGTATGGTTCAATGCATGTTGTAGTACATGGACATCCTCAAAAACCTTATCATGTTCTATGTCTATACCATGCATCTCTTAAAACACTATGACTAAGATGACAATGTTAGCTTTGTTATTGATGTTGTAAAACCTTAAAAACTAGATGTTTGAAGTTTAGCACTTTGGGCAATTGCACACTACATTGTCCATTTTTTGATGTTATAAGACAAAAACTAGTACCTCTTGCTATTATAATTTTTTCTAACTTTGATTAATAGAGAAACTTGTTAAAAATATTCATATTTATAATCTATATTGTTATACAAAGCTAATACCAAACAATAAAAACCAAATGACTATTTTTTGGTCTTTGGGGGATTTTAAAACTTGTGTTTCATCTTGCATCAAAGTCCATACTCAATTTTAAATGGACTTATAATTCTTGGAATATTAAATCAAGTGTTTTATGTTGCTTTATCATAGGTTGATTAAAATGAAAATGAAAATTCTTATTGGGGATATGATTGCAAATGGGAGTAAACATTTACATATTTTCTAGAGCCCCAAAATTGTGGGAATTCGTTAAGCCATTATCAATGTGAAAATTTTGAATTTGACGAAAGTTTCTTCATTCAAAGTATTAAGAATGGAGGGCAAGAAATAATTCTTGCAAAAAATTGATTTCTAGTAGACATATTTATAGTGAAGGTGTTGATAACACTAAAAATTATGCAGAGATGGATTCTTATTGTGACATTTTTGGTCCATTTTATTCTGCAACTACCCCTTTATAAAAAGTTATCAAACACCTCATTAAACATCCCATGGTCATGACAATATGAAAACATGACCATATTCATATTCATGGGCATTGAAGGGGATGGAAACATGCACTCACTAACATGAAGAAAATCAACTACTTAATCCACATTTAGTAATCATTTGGAAGCTTTGGATATACAACCCCCTCCTTTCCCTTAATACCATTTTGCCAACATTTTTTTCTTTCATTAAATTTCAAATGGGGTTTTTGTGGAAGAAATCTCGTGTGATTTGTTGTAGGTAAACCATATTGTAAAATGTCTAGCATATATTTCATCACTCATAGGCATAATGTGCTATTTACACCATGATATTTTTCTCCTAAGGAAATCCCTTTGTTTTGATGCTAATCACATTTCATTTTAGAAGGCATTTTCATTTCATGTGTTGGATCATAAACAACCAAATCCAATGTGCATATATACACACAAAAAAAAAACCCACAAAGAATGAAACCGTGTAATGCATTTTAGCCTTTTTTTTACTAGCAAAATTTCACTAACAAAACGAAGCAAAAACCATTTTTTATTGCAAAAGCATCATTGCATCAATGATTTTTAGAAATATTTTCTAATGTAGTGTAAGTGGTAATCATCCTTACAAAATTTAAGCAAATTTGACTATAAACTAGATATGAAATATGTGTTTTTTAATCAACCTTCTATATATTTGTGTAGAGACTAAAAACCAATTATAAGAATATAATGATTATTATGATTATTATTCTCACTAATGATGATGGAAGCCTTCCAAAACGGGGAACCCCAATTCCAAGGGGAGTGGGGCAAGTTGCACAAAGAAAACATCCAAACAACCATCATCCAAACAATCATCTCCAAATCTTTTAAGTCATATTTGAAAAAAATGGTTGGTGAGAAAAATAAATCAAAAATCCATGGACCTAATTTTTAACCATTACATCATACAATGTTTATTTTTTAAAAATTGGGATATCATTGATAATCAAATTGTTTGTCATAAATTGAATATAATCAATGTTTTTGAAAAAATAGTTTTTAGTTGGGCACTTGCCTTGCATGAGCATCTAGACTCTTGTTTTTTTAAATTATAAAATATCCAATTTTTAAAAAAATATTTAATTTGTGATTGGAACCCAATTTAGTATGAATAGGGTCCAAATATTTTGGTGTTTGGAAGGTTTATTCTTGAAGTGTCAATTTTGAAATCTCATTTTTTGTGCTACAAAAAGTACTCACCTGCAAATTGCAAGAATCTAAGCAAACACAATGAAATCATAAACTTGTTGTCAACCATGCCACTTGTTCCTTTGAAATTTGTGTGCATGTTTTCATATGTATGATTTTGTTAGTTTCAATAGTGTTGGGTGCCAATCTAATAGCACATGACAGTGGAGATTGATGGCACATTTAATTTGTTTCTCATGTTCAACGCTTGTCAGTCCACTTTTGGTCGAGTAACTACAATCTAAAGGCCAAATGCGAGTCCCTTTTGCATTCTTATTATTCACAAACATTAGAAAACATATTTCATGAGCACCATTGGAGTTCATTAACCTAAATTATAAAGAATTCCAAATTCAAGGGTTTTTTCATCATATACATCACTTACAATAATCTAAAGAATTTCAAATGCAAAGGGGGTTTTTATTATTATTAATGAATCATGTATAAAGAGGGATTGTATAAATCATGTATAGTATTCTAGAATGCATTCACATTCCAAATCCGACCTCTACAATTTTGTGAGCTAATTATTAGAACCGATCAATGTGAAGGCTGTTGCATTGTGGTTGTTGAGAGAAGTTTCTGAAGGGACCTTGAGAACCTGATGCTAAAGAAGTATTTTATTGTTTGCAGTTAGTTGGTCTCCTTCACTCTGAGCACTTGTTGGTGGTGTTGTCAGCAGCATCCATAGACCTGTCCATCCTTGCATGTGGCTTTGCCTTCACCACAATGTGCAAAATCTGGTGTAAGAACAAGTCCACAATTTTCAATCACAATTTGTCATTCCCCCAACCAACTTACAAAAGGGATTGATAAATAAATAAATAAATATAAATTGATTCTTTGCAAATTTCCCATGCAAATTGTGGCAATCTTGTGTGCTCAAAATAAAATTGCATCTTAAAATTGACAAGTTATAGCTTGTGTTGCTAGAATGGTTTGAAATTCAAACTATGTAAAGTTTCAAAATAGGCATTAGATTAATTTTGAACTAATTTAATTTTAGCATTTCCAAAACCAAGGTTGATTTGCAACATATAATTATTATTTTTGAAAACCAAACACTACGCATATTGTTTAATTGATTGAGTTTTGTAGGATTGCAATTTTAACCTTTTACTTTGAACATTTAAAGCCTAGAAGGGTTTTTGGAATCATTGCATCCTAATTCCAACCGAATTCACAATTTAATACCATACCTAGTATATTGAATAAATTTGCACTTTTCAGAACTTTTGGCAAAGAACACATTACTGATTTCCAATGATGGTAAATGGAAATATGGAAATGTTTGAAAATATGACTTTGGGGGTACCCCCACTAAGTGCCCCCCAAGAATGACATTACCTAAGGGTGGGAAAAGGTACATTTATTAAATTAAATGACCTCATAAAAACAACTAGAACAACTTTGAAGGACCCTAATCATGACAAAACACCTTGTAGAGCTTCATGCATCAAAACAATAAGTGCAAGAAAGTGATGAGTTAGGCCCATAATATCTTTGACAACAATTATGATACATTAGTGACATTTTGAACCAAAGAACTATCCATAACAATATATGTACAACATGCACACATGCAATCATACATACACGATTTATACATTGTAGTTTGTAATGTTCATATATCATTGGCCAAAACACGTCACCTGCATTGAAAAATGTCCACCACAAGTAATGTCACCACACTTTGGTTATTGGCAATTGTGGTGCCAACATAACATTTGGTTGGGTTTGTCGTATGAATTGGACATTGGTCATCATGGAAAAACAAAATGGCAGGTAAACGTCTCATTGGAAGGACATGGGCTCACACTCCATGACCCATGTCCTATCCCGTTGTGCTAGATCCAATTGGCGAGGAGTTAAATCCACCCAATTATTGCAGTTTGACCATTCTTTCCAAGCCTAGACCAAAAATCTCATAAAGCTGGACAAACATATCCAATATTATTCCATCATATTGGAATGACATTTGTTGGGCAAAAGCCCCTTTTTCCATTCCATATCTAGTGTCATAAAATAAAGGTCAATAACCATTATGCCTTGCCCCTAAACCATCTATTTGTAAGTGCAGATGTCTATATAGTATGTGTGTAAGTGTTGGTGTGTGGATGTGAGTCTCTCTCTCTCTCTCAAGCAGCCTTTTCTTCAATGGTGGAATTTTGCTGAAAAGAGAGATTAGAAATGAAAAATGAAAAAATCATGAAGTGATTTTTTAGGTTCTCAATAGCCAAAATTTGATAAAAGGAAAGAAATGACAGATTTTTTAATCTGATTCCCAATACTTTAGCAAAAATATAGAAGCATGCTTACATGTTTTTGATTTTCATATGTCATTTATAGCCAAATTTGGCTAAAATCTTCTTATGGACAAAATCATCGGTTTGGTTGGCATCACAACCAAAAAGCAAAATAAAAAGGCTACAAGTATCAAGGGCACCAGGCTTGTGGAAATTGGGTTATGAAATCCATCCTTGATGTCCAAGCTCATGTGACTCATGATTGGGAAATTGAAGCATGCAGACCCCACCTCTCTTTTTGGTTGATTCCACATCTCTCTTTTGAATGATCACCTCCCCATGAAGTAATCAGGATGTTAGCCTACTTGTGCACTTTTCTGGTGAAATAAGTGTGACCCCTCTTTACTTCTTCTCTATGTACAACAACTCAGTCAAGTTTTCATGGAGGTCAGGTCAAGGTGGGTAGTAGGTAACATGGATTGCTTGATACAATTACACTGGTTACCTAATGCAACATTATCAGCAGATCAGCTAGGCTATTATATTAGCATCCTTCCCCAGTTTGCAATTTGTTAACGACTTCTTTTCGATAGAATTAGAGACTTAAAGAAGAAGTAAAGTGATATACTTTACCACCCTCCACAATTTTCATGCATAAATCTCTTTTGCAGGCTGCTCATCATCACTCTAATAATGGTTTAAATCTGGTGACTAGGTGTTCTTGCCTTAGTAAAGAGGAACTTCCAGCTTCTCTCGATCTAGTTTGGTTCTTCACAAAATTACAAAAGTGGGTCTGGTTTGGATCTGGTTGCGGATTGATTGATCCAGGTTCCAGTTATGGTTCTTCTTTGCATTGGTTCTAGTTATGGTTCTTTGCATCATTGGTTCTCTCTGTGTTTGCTCCTGATGAATTAGTGAATCATCAGTGCAGTTGCATTCCGCCCGGTGGCACTTGACACCAATAACTTGAGTTCAGTTCCAGTTCTGGTTTCGTGGAATTTTGCACTATTGCTTTCTAGTCTCAAACTGGTTCCAAAATTTATGTCACACTCCCAGTTCAGGGTCATTACCAGTTTAGATTCGACTGACTCAAACTAGAACATGCAGTTAGTTCTAACTCACCAAAAGTGTAACCACCAAACACTGGTTGCATTCTCCTATTTGGTGGGTATTATTGTTTGTCCATAGCAATAATGGGTTATCTACTACTATCCTTGTTATGCTTAGGCCCACTTCCAGGTTGCCTTTTCCACTTTCTTTTGTGGTTCTTTTAATTTAAAAAATTTTACACTTTTGATATAAGGAGTGGAAGGTATTGAATTCATTGTAGTTGTTGAACCCAAGTTGTCCACACATGATTTCAAAAGTTGCACAGTTCCAAATGTCTAAACCCAACAAATTCCAACTTCAACACAACACACACACGATGTCAAAATACATAGCAGAGTAAACAAGCATACGAAGCAAACTGACATCTCTTACCTAAGGCATACATGATTAGGTTTAGTAGTCATTAGGTATAACATACATAAGCTACAAAGACTAATAATTTCTTAATGTGTTTTTTAGGAGTTTTCCCAATTGGGTTTTGTAAAGAATTGTTGTGAGCACACACACGAACCAATATTCCGGAGTATATCAAAGGGTCGCTTTTGCCCCTTGCATTTGCAAAGTGATCAATCATTTGCATCTGGGTTCCCACCCCGCCCCTTATTAGTGTGCTTCTTCTTGTTGCTTTTTGCATGCCATGTACTACTAATGGACTTGATAATTGCTTGCACGCATCTCACGTGTCATCATCATGGCTCAAAATGTTTCATCACTTTAGAACAATTTCATCATATGTCACTTATCCATTCTGTGGTGACCATATCATCAACCATGGTCTGGTCCAGCTTCTTTTTCTCCTGAAAATTTTTGTTGTTATTTTGAACCAAAAGAATTGGATTTTATTTTTTCTAGTGTAATTTTTTTATTAAAAAAATTAGGGGGAAAAATCTCCAAATTTTCAGTGTCACAAAATGGGGGGGGAAAACAAAACCCCTATATGGTCATATAATCAAATGGGAGAATATTTAGAATCAAATTCCTTACTTTGAACTCATGATGTCAAGAAAAAGAAGTCCCAAAAGAAGTCACAAAAGAATAATAATAATAATAGTAATAATAATAATAATAATAATAGATAGATAGCTGATTTTGAACTCATGAATTATGATGTCAAAAAACACATCCAAAATCCAAAATCAAATACCTTATTTTTTAAACTTTCATAAATTCAAATTTTCATAAACAGTGTAAGTGACTTCTTTGAGCAAATAAAATCCATTACTCTTTGTGCTGAAAGGAAGGAACAAGAGCACCAAGCAAAGTGAAATCTTAAAACCTTAAGTAAGAAAATTTATTGAGGTTTGCAAACCAAAGTGCTCTAGGCTATGGTGGTTAAAGTGAGCTTTAAAAAGCCTTGGTTAGAACAATTAAGGTTTACAACCAAAGTGGACCAGGCTATGGTGAAATTGGTCTGGATTGTGGCTAAAGTGGGCTTTTAAAACCTTAATTAAAATACCAAGGTTTGCAACCAAAGTGGTCTGGGCTATGGTGAAAGTGAGCTTTATAAAAACCTTGGTTAGAATATTAAGGTTTGCAACCAAAGTGGTCCCAGTCTAGTATGGCCGGTTATTTGAATTTTTTTTGTAACCGCCAGGCAGCTTATTTATTACTAATAATAAATAAATAAATTGGATGCCAATTAGGTTATCAATACCAAAACAATTTGAGTCCAAGTTAGGTTATCAATATTTTTGAGTAATACCTGCCTGTTAATAGCCACTTATACGGTCTTTTACAAAGTTTTTTAAAAAATAAAAAATAATTAGTTCCGTTTCTTTTTGTTTTCTATCATACAAAATTGTTTAGTGTTCTAGGATTGAGAACCTACCTGGACGATAACTAGGTTAATCCAGGTAGGTTATTAAATCAATGGCTATCAATTCTAATACCAATCAGTGAGGTTATTAAATCGACGGCTATCAATTTTAATACCAATCGGTTAGGTTATTAAATCATCGGCTATAAAAAAAACACAGTAACCGGCTGGTAGGTTATTAATGGCTGGGATGATAACCGGGTCCAAGACTCAAATAACCTGCCAACGCTGGTCCGGTCGGGTCTAGGGGTTGGTGAATTCAGTGATCATTTGAAACCTGAGTTAGAATAGTAACCGTAGTTAGAGGGCGACCGCTTTCGTCTGCTTTCTTCTTCTTCATCTTCTTCTTCGTCGTCTTCCTGGTCTTATTCTGTTTGTGTCTGTCTCTTCCGGAAACGCCGGCGATGGAGTTGCGGCTGCTCGCATTCTGGGGGCTGGTTTTTTTTTTTGTCTTTTTGGGTTTTGTTACTCAGATCCAGATCCTTCCAGTATGATCATCACTAGTGCGCTATGATGTCTATGTTGCGTCGGTGTCTCCAGCTTTACAAGAAAAAAAAAAGCCCAGAAAGAAACCCCATTCGATGAGAAAGCAGTAATGAGAGAAGCTGATCATGATGCAGCAGCAGCAGCAGTAGCTGTAGTATTACTACAGAGAGAGGGAGGAAGAAGAAGAGGACCAGCAGCAGCAGGAAGAGGAGGAGGAGGAGAATGACATTAACAATAGTGTTGTAATCTCTGGCTGCTCATGTCTGCTGCTGCTGTTGTCGATCGATGTGGTCGGTTGGTTGTTTGGTTTGGTTGCCAGAGAATGAATCAGTTTGTCACCTAGTTCGAGTTGGGAAAAAGTGCTTGCAGCTGCATTCACTACCCCTGGCCTCCTGCAACCTCACCACCTTCACGTGTTGGTTGTGTTTTTTGTTTTTGTGATTCATCTGATCATCTAAGGAGGAAATGATTGTGTCCTCCTCCTGCAGCAAGGGAGCTGGACTAGAGGAGTTTCGCTGTCCACGATCAGCTTTGATCTGAAGCTCATGCATGCTGCTGCAAGTAAATTTTAGTTTTCAGTTTTTTTTTCTCTTTCTGGTCGTCAGCTCATCTACTGCATTCATTTCTCCACACACTCACACACAACACTCCGTCGAGCTAGCTGCTCAACACGGGTATATTGTGCAGGAAGTACTGTAGAAGTTTGATGCCACGTCCAATGATGAATCGCCTGCCTGACTGGTCATGGGATCGATCGAAACAGCTTGGTTCCAGCTCCACTTCCTGCTTTCCAATGTCTCGATTTGTTATTCTGTCTTTGTTTTCTTGCAGTTACGTCCTCGTACTAGCTAGCTAGCTAGCTGCTGCATGCAGAGATCAAGATCTATAAGCTGCTGCATCAGATCGATCAAAACCACGTACTTGTTTGCAGGTGGGGAGATCAGGATTGCTCGGATCATGAATAGTGATGGATTTCATAGAAGTGGGGTTTGTGCGTGTTGTGGAGATTAGATGCAATCACTTGCAGCAGGGATCACCAGAGGAAACAGATCAGAACTTGGGAAGTACAGTACCACTCTCAAGATCTGCCTCCAACAAAAATCCGGCGAGAATCTTTCAATGTTGAAGCTGCTGGCCCGAGTCGAATCTAGCAAGCTCTCTATAATACTTGAGCAGGTTTTGTGAAATTTTGTTACAAGTTTGGAACCAGAATTTGATCAAGCAACTAGACCATGGACATGAACAAGCTGCTACTGTGGAAGAAGACTTGGAGACATTTACAAGACAAAGTATATGTGCTGTTACTGCTCCAGGGACTTTGGCTTCACACTACTAGATCTGCAGTACATGGATTATCACAGGAGGGTGAAGCGCTGTTGCAGTTCAAGGGAAACATAACAGACGACAATCTGCTTGCAAACTGGGTGGACACAGATGTGCTTCCTTGCAACTGGACAGGAGTCACATGCACAGGAAACTCGGTGACTGCCATCAATCTCTCAGATTTCCCTATCTCAGGCCAAGTTCCACAAGATGTACTGGGTAAGTTCAACAAAAAGCCTCTGAAATCCACTGAACTTCTTCTTCTAAGTTCTTCTTCTTCTTCATACTACATACACTCTTCTCCAACACCTCTCTTTGCCAAGCTTGGACCCTTTCAAGTTCCCAATGCCATGTCTAACCTAAAATCTCTCTCACATGGCTTTTTGGCTTTCAAGATTTTGATCAAAACCAATAATGTCTTCATATGTTTTTCAGATCATCCCATTGTCAAGAGTCTAAGAATTTTATTGGAAACAAAAAATTGCATCTTAAGGTTCAAATGATCAAAACTTCTCTTCATATTTTCAGATCATCATCCCATCTTTGAGTCGAAGCAATTTGTTTCCAACAAATTGCATCTTTGAGGTTTGATCAAAGCTTGTCTTCATACTTTCAGATCATCCCATCTTTAAGGTCTAACCAATTTGTTGGAAACAAATTGCATCTTGAGGTTTGCTCAAAAGTCTTCATAATATTTTATCACCCCATCTTTGAGTGTTAGCAATTTATTGGAAGCATGCTGTATCTTGAGGTTTTTTTAAATCAAAAGTTCTTCATTTTTGAGAAGCAATTTTTTAGGAAGCTTCATATTCTTGAAGTATTTTATTGTTGTTGTTTTCTCTTTTGTCTTCCTCTTTGAGTTTCTGTAAATTTTCCTTTTTAAAAGAAATATCGGATCGGTCTCTTTGTTTCTTGGTTTCTTTGGTCATCTCTTAAATCTTGCTTTTATGTTTTTGTTTGGTGACTGGAATCTGTTTCCTCCTTTATGTTTTTGTTGAGCTAGCTAGTTAGTATCATGGCTGAGGCCTTCTTCCCATAAATTATTACTGTTGGTGTTGGTGGCCCATCTTTTTGTCCTATTTCAAGAAGCTGGACATGATTGTCCTCATGTGACAAAGCTTCTTATCACACTCACCATTTTAACCAGCTTTTTTTAATTTGGGTTTTCTTATTCTTTTTTCAGTAAAATTGTACTCACTAGGAAACTTAATCAACATGGGTGTTGGATTTGTGCATTCAAATTTAAGGGTTTTTTTTTCTCTGCCAATCACGAAAAGCAAGATATTCCAAAATCATGATGTCTAAACCCAGTAATGTATTGAAACTCCAAATAAATTCTAATAAATCTCTTCTTAAGCAATTGTATGTTTTTTTCCAGCTGAGGGTGGGTGAACTGGTTGCTAAGGGGGTGGTCAAGAGACTGCTACAGTTTGTGGTGCCTTTCATTCTTTCCCTTTTGACTTCTCTTGGTCTGTTTGGTTGTTCTGAGCTGTTTAAGTAGAGCTATGTAATGAACTTTATATCAGGGGCCAAATATGTACTGCTGCTTTATTCTTGTTTTATGTTACAAAAGTGCAAAGAGCGCGGAAGGACCCTCCTCCTTGTTGGTTCCTGCTTGTCATACTTTTCTCTGGGAATTTGATAACTTTGATGATGTACAAAGGGTTTCTCAAATCACATACTGACCCATTTGAGTCCAGTTACATCTGAAAATTAGCTGTCAAAAGTGAGGGAAATCTAAGGCTGTTGAAGCATATATTTCCACATAAATAAAAATTTTACCAGCCCTAATTCTGGTCTCTCTTTTGTTAGCAGTGATTGTATCCCTCCTCTAAGTTGAATACCATTTTTAAATTGCACAGATGGGTACATTCACAGTATAATTTATCACCAAAAAACTGGCTCAAAAACTTAATGCATCTGGCTACATGGCTGAAAGATAGTGCAGATGGGTTACATTCACAATATAGCACACCACAAAAACTGCTTGAAAACTAATAGTGCAGATGGGTACATTCACAATATAGTGCACCAGCCACAAAGATTGACACTGTGGGGGCGGGGGGCTTGTGCTTTTGACTGCTTGCTTTTGCAGGGCAACTGAAGAATCTCACAACTTTGAACTTGGGAAACACAAATCTGGCAGGCTCCTTTCCTCTGGATTTACTTGACTGCAGCAAATTAGTGAGCTTAAATCTGAGTCTGACATACATGGATGGTCCATTACCCACAAGCATTTCACAGCTGACAAATCTGGAAATTCTGGATCTTTCCTACTCAAGCTTTGCAGGACCCATTCCTGATACATTTGGAGATTTACCCAAGCTACAGCTGCTGAATCTGCAAGCTGCAAATCTATCTGGGTTGTTGCCATCCAGCCTTGGCAAGCTCACAAACCTGACAGAAATCCATCTGGGACTTGCCAATTTCACAGTTGCACCTGTGCCCTCTTGGTTTGCCAATCTCACCAAGCTCCAAATCCTGGACCTGAGCTCCAGCAACTTCACGCAAGGACCCATCCCAGACTGGATCCGCTCGATGCCCAGCTTACACTACCTGGATCTCGCAGTTTGCAACATGACTGGCACCATTCCAGACTTCCTGGGCAGCTTGGGGGCTCTTGAGACTCTGTACTTGAACGAGAACTCTCTCTCCGGGAGCATACCTGAGAGTCTTTTCCTGAACTTGACAGAGCTGAGAAACTTGGATTTATCGCAGAATCAGTTCACGGGATCCATTCCTTTGAGTCTGATGGAGCTTAAACAGCTGGAAGTGATGGAGCTCTACTCCAACCAGTTGTCTGGAGAGCTTCCTGTCACCATTGGAAACCTCAAGAGCTTGTCGCAGATGGATGTGTCGCAGAATCAGTTGACTGGGTGTGTGCCAGAGTCCATCGCCAACTTGACAAACCTGTCGATCTTCCATGTCTGGCAGAATGCGTTCAATGGGTCCATACCATCGGGTATGGCTGAGCTTCCGGAGTTGACGGAGTTTGTCCTCTTCGACAACCGCTTCACTGGAAATATTCCCGAGAATTTGGGTGCGAATAGCAAGCTTTTCCGCTTCGATGTGTCGACGAATCTGCTTTCAGGAGCTGTTCCGGCGCATCTTTGCGATGGACAGCAGTTGAATCAGCTCATCTTCTTCGAGAATATGTTCTCGGGTGTTATCCCTGATGTGTATGGCAACTGCAGCAGTCTCAGTCGCGTGCGTTTCGAGAGGAATCAACTGTCGGGTCCCATTCCCGATGGTCTTTGGGGTGCACCCAAGATGCAGATTCTCACAGTCAACAACAATTTCTTCAACGGAAGCATAGCTGCTTCCAGCATCGGATTCGCTTCCCAGTTAGCCACTCTCGACATCTCTAGCAATGGGTTCACAGGTCCGCTCCCGCAAGAAATCGGCAAGCTTGGTCTCATGCAAAAGCTGGTTGCATCGGACAACAAGCTCTCGGGTTTCATCCCTCCAGAGATTAGCAATCTTTCTCACCTCAATGGGCTTGATCTCAGTCAGAATAGCTTCACTGGGTTGATCCCAGCAACACTCGGCAACTGTACGCAGCTCAGCACTCTCAACCTCTCGACGAATCTCCTCTTCGGGGAGATTCCCAGTGAGTTTGGCGAGCTTAGCAGCCTCACAGTCCTCGACCTTTCGCACAATACTCTCAGCGGTGATGTCCCGGCAGCGCTCAGCAGTTTGCCACTCGAGAATCTCGACCTCTCCTACAACAATCTTTCTGGAGTGTTGCCGGCGGGTCTTCTCGATGTCGCAAATGTCAAAGGAAATCCTGATTTGTGCGAAGAGGGTAGCGGCAGCGGCGACTCGACGACATGTGCAGGAGGAGGTAGCAGCTTGCAACCTGCTGCAGCGACGAGCAGCAGCAGGTCTAGCAATGGAGGAGGAGGAGCACCCATGGTGTCTGTGGTGGTGGGGGCTTTCGTTGCGGCGACGATCATACTGGTGGTCGGTTCCTGCTGGTTTTACCGCAGGTACAAAACCTTCCAGGAGGAACGCTGCAAGGGACTTGGCACCTCGTGGCGACTGACTTCCTTCCACAAGATGGTAGTGCGGGACTACGAGATAGCGGAATTCTGCAATGATCCCGACAATGTCATCGGAAGCGGTGGATCCGGCAAAGTCTACAAGGCTGTTCTTGGCAACGGCCAAGCCGTGGCTGTCAAGAAGCTGGGATGGGGTGAGAGCAAACCTGCAGGCGATCATGCAGCAGTACACGATCACGGATTCAAGGCTGAGGTAATAATTCTCGACTGTAGGCGCCATGCAGGAGCTCAGCTGATATTCAGTTCCAAACTCTTCCTAGGGTTACATTCTTCATCATCACTCTTGCAACAGAATCTGATCCTCGATGCGCAATCGCAGCTGCTTCTTCCGAGTATGCACGCAAAGTTCGATGGATACACTACAGCTTGCGAGTTGTAGAAATTTTGTGATCATTTACGTGATTCTGATCTTTCTTTCTTTCTTTCTTTCTTTGGGGGGTCATGAATGCAATGCCATGCAGGTAGAGACTTTAGGGAAAATCCGCCACCGGAACATCGTGAAGCTCTTGTGCTGTTGCTCCAACGAGGAATCAAACCTGCTCGTCTACGAGTACATGCCCAACGGCAGCTTGGGCGACATCCTGCACAGCACCAAAGGCGGCACTTTGGATTGGGCTATGCGCTACAAGATTGCACTCGGCGCAGCACAGGTAGTAGCCAACCCCTAAACCCTAAATGAGACTTGCTCGTCGAGATCTGCACGACCCATGTTTTTTTCTCCGTTGCTGTATGTATGTCGCGGCGCGGAGTACTGGATCGATCTGCAGCACAACTCTTATGCAGAGAGGGACGGGACATGTTTTTGTTTTTGTGGTGTTTTAGGGTTTGGAGTACTTGCACCACGACTGTCTGCCACAGATTGTGCACCGTGATGTGAAGTCCAACAACATACTCCTTGATGCCGATTACGAGCCGCACGTTGCTGACTTCGGGCTTGCTCGCGTCCTGGAAACCACCACCATTACGACATTGAAGGGCGAGTCCATGTCCGCAGTTGCAGGCTCTTATGGCTACATTGCTCCCGGTAACAAACCCTAAAACAAGACCCTTGCTGCTGCTATGCCTCATACCGGATCAAGGATTCATAGATTGATCATCACTGTCGTTGTTTTCGAGCTAACATTTCTTGTTGTTGGTGGTGTTGGGATTGACTGCTCATGTAGAGTACGCATACACCTTGAATGTGGGGGAGAAGAGCGACATCTACAGCTTTGGCGTCGTGTTGTTGGAGCTTGTGACAGGGAAGAGGCCAGTGGAGTCGACCTTTGGCGAAGGTGTTGATCTGGTGAAATGGGTGATGGACAAAATTCAGAGCACTGATGGGTTGTATGAAGTTCTCGACCCGCGTCTCGGCAGGGAGTCGCACGACGACATGATCCTGTTGTTGAGAGTGGCGGTGCTGTGCTTGAGTCGACATCCACGCAGCCGGCCGTCCATGCGTGAGGTGGTGCAACTACTCGTGGAAGCCGAACCCAAAAGCTGCGGCGAGAAATTGAACAGAATCAGAAGCATTTCCGGATCGATCTGGCCCACTATGAAGATCAAGAATGCGAACTTAGCCGACCAGATCAGGAGCGAAACCACGACCGCCGACGATGATGACGACGACGACAACAAGGCAGTTGTCGAGAAGCCGAACTTTCTAGGATTGTAAAAAAACACAAAAACGTCGTCTCGCGGTCTATTGCAGCCTAGCTCCTGATGGGTGCCCGGCGCCTTTGTGTATACTAGATTAATGTGGACATGTCGACTCTTAGTAACCAGTGCGGATTATAACTTGCTCATGCATGAATTCTAAGCTTCTGGTGTCGAAAGCAAAAAAAAGCATCACAAAACAAGAATCGATGACGATGATGAAGCGGAGACTTGAAGATGAATGCAACAGCTGCACACTAGTACTAGTGGGGGAAGAAGATTAACCAAAAGCTTCCCATTTTTCCTACCGATTCAGTAACCTGTCACCCATGATGCGAGCTCAAGAATTCTTGTCATTCCTTTCTGATCAAATTTATCAGAAAAAAAACAACAAAACCCAAAAAGGGATTGACGAACGGGACCAAAAAATTCATGACTGGCGGCGCAGATCGTCTTCGCATGGGCTTAGAGCTCTGCCGAACAGAAAGAAGAGCATGTGCGTCTGCGTATGTTCTGGATGCATACGCGTACGCGTACTTTTCCGGTTACATCTACGTACACGTATGTCTGGGGTGCCTAGTATGCGTTCTCCTATGTTCTGGATTCGTATGCGTACGCGTATGTCTCGCTTCATACGCGTATGCGTGTGTGGGTACATACATGTATGCGTATATGGGGTGCATATGGGAGTGTCTTTTTGTTCAGGAATTTTGTGATGTTTAGCCAATCGGAAAAATTCAGCAAAAGTGGCAAATCATCCATAGGAAGATTTCCGTGATGTAGCCAAATCTGGCTATAAACCACATGTGAAAGTATAAAAATCTGAATCATCGTTTTACATTTTTGGCTACTTACAGGATCCAAATATCTATATAGATCTTGTGATTTTTACTCTTTTTTTGTTTTTCCCCCATTCTTCTTCTTCTGGGACTTTTGGCGATTGAAAATGGCTATTTTTCCAAAACACTATTTGAAAAGAAACAACATTTGTATTCAACACCACATATGAACATTATCCTTCCATTCTGTTGATACCATACATGAACTGGTTTTTATGAATGATGAATGATGATGATGATGATGATGCTTGGACTCCCAGTCCACTTGAGATGAATTTGAAGCAATTGTAAAAATCACAAAGTTTTACTTCACATAGAAATTATGGATTGAAATCACAAACTTTACCTCACATCAAAGATGGATGAAATCTCACACTTCATCTAAACTAGAAATGGATGAAATCCACATAGTTTACCTACCTGACATAGGAATGGATGAAATCCACAAAGTTTACACACCCGACATAGGAATGGATGAAATCCACAATGTTTACCTACCTGACATAGGAATGGATGAAATCCACATAGTTTACCTACCTGACATGGGAATGGATGAAATCCACATAGTTTACGAACCCTAAACCATAACCCACAAAAGTTTACCTCACAAGTCTATATCAGGAACCATGGCTCTATCTCAATTTTTTTGGCATGGCATGCATTTTATATTTCAAGGATTTTTTGGCAACTTCAAAAAATAATTAATTTGTGCCTAACCAGGCTAGCTGGAACTAGGGTATATCAGAGAATGGTTTTCTCTGCAGCAGCAGTAGGGCATGTGGTACATGACACATGCATGAGATAAACTTTGTGGTTTCATCCATTACAATGTAAAATATGTGATGTTTAATGTGACTCAGATTACACTAAAGTAACAAACATTTGTCACAATATTATATTTATATTCAATCACTTAATTTTTTTCCAAGAATCCTTCACTCTGAAAGCATTCCCAATAATAATAAAAAATAGAAATTCCATCACAATATTACAGGCTCAATTATGAATAAGGCCAACTTAAATTCCTCCATCTGATGCAATTTACTTAAATGTGATTGTCTTGTGTAATGACAAGTCTCTGAGAAATCTCGTCTCAAAGGCCAGGATTGATGATATCCTTTCATCACAAAGGCCAACCCTTCCTTTCAAATTGAAAGCATGATGATGAACACAACCATGATAAAAATGTCTCTAGAGATTTAATGCACACCCATAAGCAAATTCATGTGTAGATTGGAATGTGTAGATATATGTATATATGTATATATATATATATGGTTATCCTTATCCTCCTCTCAATTCACACTTTGTTTTTTGTGTGAAGAGTTTGTGTCTTGGTTGAAGTGGGAACATTTTTATTTTATTTTTTGAAATGGAGAGGTTTTGGAGATCCAAAGGGAAGGAAAAGTTGTCACTTTTTCCATGTATTTTGAAACACTCAAGGATGTTCAAAGACTAGTAAACTACTCACACTGTTGAGGGGAGGAAAGTTGGGAGGGTCATTATTGCAAATATATATATATATATATATATACACATAAAAGAAGGTGCAAGAATACTACTATTCCAGCTGCCTTGGCAAGAGAGTTTTCAAAGCAAACCTTCTTTGTGGTTTTTTGCTCAACTAAATTGAACTTTTTCTAAAGAAACTTTGGTGGTCTAATGGGTTACACCGAGTTATGCCTTGAAGAGTTGCTTGCCTCTGGCTGGCCTTGAACCAACTTTCTTAGTTGAAGCAATTTGACATACCCATATTGCCCTTGCGTATCTACCAGTGTTTTGTGGGTGTATTGTTTTTGATATATCTTAGGGTAAGGGTATATGTGTAAATTTTTAATTTGTTTACCCTAGGGTAAGGGTGTATTATGTTTTTTGTTTGTTCCTTTAGGGTCGGGTCTGCATAAACAAATTTTGTAATTTTGGGTAGATGGGTAGGGTCCAGGTAATCCTTATCATATACCCATGGTTAGGGTAAAAAAAGGATTAAAAAAAAAGGTAAATTATTTTTAATTATTTAATTAAAATGAGAATTGTTTTCACACATTGTAATTTATTTAAAGAACCATCCCGTCCCTAAATGGGGTGAGACAATGCACGCATGTGATGTCAAATTAAAATGATAAATTGCATTAAAGTATTTCAAATTTTTAATTTTTACTTTAAAACTCAGTCAACCTGAAACTCAGATTGTGGTGGTGGATTTAGGGTTTATGTGAATAGTGGTGGTGATTGTAGGGTTTAAGTGAGATAGTGTTCATGATTTCAAAGTTCAGGTGAAACTTACCCTAATAAGATTTACCCAGGTTTGAGAACATAATCAGGCTTGGGTACGAGTATTTTAAAGATTATATGCAAAGTTATGAAACATGTATATTTTTTCAAAAATAAAGTAAGATATATATATATATATATATATATATATACTACCCATACCCAATGGGTTTATTTGGGCAAATGATATAGGGACATGAGGTAAGAATAGCAGCTTCATTCAAGGGCAATATTACTTTCAATATCAACTACACTTGCCCTAAGGTTATTTCTTGTGTCCATGATGTAAGGGTAAAGGTTAAAAAATAATCATTTATCCTATGTTTGCCTTACATGTACCCTATACACAAATTATATGTAAATCCAAATCTGTATAATTTAAGTTTACAAATACGGCTTATTGGGTAGTGGAGAAAGACAACTAGATGTGAAGTTAGCATTGCAAACATGAACATATGATATAATAGTGAAGTTAACATTGCAAACATGAACATATGATATAATAAAATCAACAAAAATAGAATGAAGCCATTCAGCATCTTTCGTAATGCATTTTGGGCATTCCAAAACAACAAACTATAGGATAATCGTGAAGATATGGTAAATGGTTCTAAGAGTATACGGTTAGAGTCTTGTTCAAATTAATTAATTTGATGAATGAAATGGCATGTCAAAAGCATGAATTAATTATTAGTTAGTCATCATAATTGGGGAAAATCTATTATAACCTTAAATCACATGCATTGCAAAATATTGAAATGCACATATTC
>Ga0209208_10002097_pt1 | contig 28483 bp, 16 predicted proteins | sample S1TSphfallax_3_FD_187694 | JGI IMG/M metagenome (GOLD analysis project Ga0209208, IMG submission 187694) | Host-associated microbial communities from peat moss isolated from Minnesota, USA - S1T2_Fd - Sphagnum fallax MG (SPAdes) (version 2) | ecosystem: Host-associated > Plants > Peat moss >...
GGTAAAATTAGGTAGGTAAGAAACCTACCTAGGTAGGTCAAAAAGTAGGATGCAATCATTGACCTAAGTAGGCAAGTAGGTAAAAAGGTAAACAAGTAATTGACTAAAAAAATAACAACATATATACGTCCATTTAGTTTTATGTTTTGCCATTCAAGGTATATTTTTTTCACACTATACCAAATTGGCAAGATTATTTTTTTGAATTAGCAATTGGAAACACGCCTTGTGATATGAGAGTAAAACACAAAGCTTATGGGTTAAACGTTTTAGTTGCAATTTAAGTTAGGTGAACAAGTCAGTTTTTCAACATGTTAAAACTCAAAGCTCAGAAAAATTCAAGGGCGAACTCTATTGTATATGTTGTCCATAAAGAAATTGAAGCTCTCCTCTTGGCACATCTGCAACAGTAAAAATTGTGGAAAACAAATTGGAAATGAGAAAGTTATGGGCCCCCAAAGTATGGGGGGTCAAAAAGTCCAAAAAGAATCACAATATGAAGCCATTCTCCAAACGCCCAAAAACTCCTTGGATTTTGTTTTGTCGCCTTAGCGTTCAAAGATGATTGTAAATAAGAAATCATTTGATAATTATATATGTGAATTATTACCTAATAAAGTAACTTATTATGATTATCTGAATTAATAATTTGCAATAATGATATGGATTAGTTATTTGAAATTTTTATTATTTGAATTAATTATATGAAATAATTATCTGAAATAATTACCCAAAATAATTATCTGGTAATTATTATTTTTGAATTAAATTTCTAATAATTAATTATCTGAATTTAGATGTTAAAATTCAAAAAATTAATTATTTGATATTAACAAACTAATGAATTATTTGAACTAGTTGTCTACATTAAAAATTATAATTCGTCTAATTTGTTAGTGAGCTATTTCAAATAATTAATTATTTGACTGCAAATAATTTATTACTAGATAATTAATTAATTGAATTTTAGATAATTAATCTTTATTAGTTTAATTTCAAATATTCATTAGTAATTATTTGAAGTTATGTAGGGGCTATTGAATGCAAATAAGCTACATAAGAGGTAAGTGGGGGTTACCTAAGTTTATGTAGACTAAATAGAGGTCATGTTAGTGTTATCTAAATGTTATTTAAGCTATGTAATGATTATGTAGGAATTACATATAATTACATATAAGGGTTATCTAAAAGTTATGTACATGCTACATATGGGTACATGGATTACATAGTTTATGCAAACACTATCTAGGGGTTATATATATGTAAAATTTACCAAGCTATGTATGTAGGGTTATATAGTCTCACCTTCATTTACCTGGGCCTATCTAAAGGCTACTTAGGAAGAATTTAGATCCACCTAAGCCTATATTTAAAGGTTAGTTGGGACTTACATATAATGTTTATCTAGGCCTACTTAAGGTTTACCTAGATTTTTTATCCTTTTTATTTAGCCTATTTACTTAACCTAGCTTGTTTATTAATAGCCACGAATAGCCATTAATAAAATAACCATCAATAGCCACCAATAGAATTGATTTCCATACTAGTTAGTTAATTAATTAGTAAGTGAATGGTTTAGTAAATTAATGAAACAACTACAACAACTAATCCTTGTTCAATAGGGGGTTAAACAATTTCACCAAGTAAAAATGTCTAAATTCATTCAAAATCTGATGAAACCCATAGTGAATTAGGACACATTTCCTAATAGTGTTATTATGCATTTATTGCTCAAAAAGTGCCAAAAAAAATTGAATGGATTTTCAACCAAAAATTTTAAACTTTTACATGGTCTTAAATTAGTTGATGTGTATCAATATCATTCACCACAAAAAAAATTCACTACAAAATTCCACTCGTAACTTTAATTTTCAGTATATATTTTTAAAAATTCATACTTTGTGACATATTTATTTTGACACAAATATAATTCATATATTCAAGTTCATAAATGTTTATTGAAGTTTCATTTTTTAAAAAACTGGTTTAAATCTACAATTAATGAAAAATATACTTGAAATTAACAAAAATAATCCAAGGTGTGATGTACACATCTACCAAAAAAAACCAAATGTATAATTTTTATGTTTGTGACTAAAATTTTTGGGGGGCATAGTGTGTTTTCACCCCTTTATACAACAACATCACACATAAACATTAAAGAAGGGGAGGGTGAACATGATTATAATTCATATGAACATGCTAGTGACAACCAATAGTGGGGGGGAAACCTATAGCCATAGAGCTTTTAAAATATGATTAATTCATGGTTTAGATGTCAGTTGCAATCCTATAATTGAACTAAATTTATAACAATGTATTACTATGTGGATATATATGCATAGTAGCCCTATTATTATGGTAGTTGAAGAAGGAAAGATGTCATCAACCTATATGATTTAATGTTAATTTAAAATAAGAAATCAACACTTGAAAGGATTTAGCTTAAGAGGTGATGAGTTGCCACAATTTGTTGTCACAACCCCATTTACTTGCAAGATAGATACGAGTAAAAGAAAAATTAGTAGATTATTCACAATCACATGTTGTAACTTTTGCAAATATTTGAAAATTCTTTTAAAAACAATGCATAAAGCAAAAACAAACAAAACTAGAAAAATTGAACAAAAGGAGAGTTAAAAAAAGGATAAAAAATAACAAAAATATTATCTATGGTAGAATGCACAATTCGAAGAAAAGTTGAAAGACATCACATGCCATAGATTTTGTCAAATTGGTTTACAACAAATGTAAAAGAAGTAAGTGTTTTTTTTCACAATAATTTTCAAGTTGGCTTCCAAGCAAATCCATTCAAATATATGGGTTGAAATTTGGGAAACACAATAGCAACGCAATGGGAGGCAACGCAATGGGAAGCGAGACAACATGCAAAAGAAAAATGCAAAAGCAAGGGCATGTTGCAAATAGGTTACACCTTTTTGACCTATAACAAACAAAATAAGAGTTTGGGGGTGAGTTTGGAGCAAGGATTGAACCAAGAAGAAAAACATCATGAGCAAGAGCACCAACATTAAGAAGAGGAAGATGATTAGATCAGTAATAATGATCAAACCAGGAAAAAAAAATTCATGAAGAGGAGCACCAACACTAGGAGAGGAAGATAAAGCTTGCATTTCCACCAATGTCAAGTTGCTTCACAATTACTTTGGTGAGAGAAGGAAACTTTGACAAAACTTTGATATAATAAGAAGATCCAGAGACCAAGGAGGTTCTAGCAGATAAATGTACAAAGCAGGGGTTTTGAAAAAACACAACTACCATGCCCACAATTTTTTACATCGCATATGTATGTTAGGAATTTTAGGGTTTAGCAAATGGTTACCCCCATGTCCATTGATTTTGTACTTGATTTTAGTTTAAATCATAACCACACACAAAATTGTGAATGTTTATTTAATAAAAATTGTTCACTTTGCATGCTCACGGTGTTTGACGATGGGATAGGTGTCGGATAGTTGTCAACTATTGGCTCTTTGGTTATAAGAGACCCATTCACATAGTTTCATGTGTTTTGAGACTTTCCATTTTCAACCAAGAACTCCCAGACTTTGCACGCCCATATCTTGCTCATTTCTTCATGGATTTTGAATGATTCAACTTGGGTTGGATGCACCAAGAGATAAGCTACATGTTCTCTTTGGTGGACACCATTGTGATTCCTTCACTCCCCTAAAAATTCAGAGAACACCGAGCTGCTATTCATTCCGACACTAGCCAGCTTACCCTCGCGATAGCTGTGCATGATTCCAAGCAAAATGGAATCTAATGAGGCTAGTTCTCTAAGAAAGGTGTTGCAGTCTACACTAATGAAGAAGGGGAGACTCTTTCACTGAAAGCCAGGATCGTTGCGAAGGCGAATTCCAACAGAAATTCGTCTCCTCCCTCAACAACATTATGTTCATCCATCCAGCTTATCATTCCCACAACTACACGAAAGAATCTCGAGCTGGTCTTTCCACAACGGAAAATGATATTCATCCAGCTTTCGTTGCCAGGGAATGTCCTTTTACATCCCCACTCTCATGGCTCGTTCTCCTGACGCTCCCAAATGAAACGGGGGGACGGGGTGGGATTCACGCACACTGCACCTTCGTCGTCGTCGTCGTCGTCGTCGTCTTGCAATTACGATGTCAGCGGCGTGCGAAGACATTGCTCATCAGCTTCGCGAGCAACTGAAAAACGCTAAGCGAGGAGCTCCGTAAACAGCAAGACCTCAACAGAAAAAAGCAGCTTCAGAAATGTGCAGCGATAGAATATTGTTCAACAGCGTGGATTCGATACTTACTACCTGCGGAGCTTTACAGAAGTATCTGAATGAACAACAGAGAGGGGGGTGGGGCGTCACGGTTTCCTATTCCTTGGATCCTCGTAATTTGAAGGTGTTTCGAACTTCTCACGTGGATTTTCTGCACCCTCTTCCATCTGCATCCTGCATTCCTATAAAGGTTTAGGGTATGGTGCATTCCTTGAAGGGTTTAGGGTTTTTATTCAACATCGCCAGCAACCAATAATCTTCGCTTTGATCCAACAAGCCAAGCTTTCCTCAGTGTGGGTGGGTGCGTGGGTATGAGAGATGGCGGCGGGGCGGCAGGCCATCATGCTGGATCCCTTGCCCATGAAACGTTTACTGGCTCTTGAAGAATCCGGCACTGAGCATCTCCCGCCGTAAGCTTCTTTCTCTGGAACCCACGATACGTGTTCCTTATTTTGTTTTTCGACGTAGATTTGTAGGGTTGCTGGTCTAGTGCTGTAAGTGTCATCGTCCAAATTAGGGGGTGGGTGATTGATGGCAAAATCTATGGGTGGGTCAGAGAACTCAGCCAGGAAGAGAAGCCTCTGGCATTGCTTGGGCGAATTGATTTTGGGCAGGAGGCGAAGAAAGTGAAGAGTGAGAGCAACGGTAGCAGCAAGGAAGAAGAAGAGGTAGTTCCCCCCACGTGGCCATGGCAGGGACTGGTTGAGCATTTGCAGCAGGCGGACCAGGAGCTAGTCGTTATCCTTGACTTAATCAGCCAGGTTTGCTTCAGAAAACTATGTGTTCGTCTCTGGTCTCTTCCCCTTCACCCTCACAAGGTGGCCGTTGTTTGGAAAGAATGGAACTTTCTCCTCTTCTGCACTGCTATGTGAGTTTCTTGTTCTTGTCTTGGAATGACACTGATTTCAGAAGCCGAACATGAGCAGGTGGAAGCAAATGAGGCAGTGACTGTAGCAAATGTGGTGCGGCCAAAGCTGCTTCCACAGGAGACTTGCTCAGATCTAGCACTACGAGCCTCTTCCAAGCTCCAACACTTCCGGGTGCGTTTGCTGCCCTGCATGTTCTGTGATCAATACTCATTACCCTACCAAAGCTCAGCAAATTTTTTAAAACCTTGATGTCCAGGAGGAATGCTGTTTGCCCTAGCTTTTGTCTTTCAGGGTGTTGCATTGTCTTAGCTTTAATACGATAGTGTCATGGGTGTAGAGAATGACCATGCTTGAGGGGGTCTACTGCACTTTGTTGATGAGAGGCAATGGGCAACTTTGTTCTAGGATGTTGGAAAGTATTTGAAGCGATCTGCACAAGCATTGGAGCGCCAGGTTGAGAGGGAAGCAGTCTTTTATGGGGCACTGATGAGGTTAGGGGGCCCTAAGCCTTCAATTCCCACAGGCAATGTTAATGCTACATGCTAGCTCTTCAGATTGTAGGTGGTTGTGGTCATTTTAAGCAATTTCAACTGAATTCAACCTGTTCTTTTACCTTATTGATTTTATAGAACATGTTGCCCAACAGAACTCTAACTGATTTTGTCTGGGAGCCTGAGGGTTAAGCAAACTTCTGCTGCTTTTCTATTCTGAGTTTCAGTGATTGGACGGTGAGACATTAGCTTGCTTATACAGCAACAGGCTAAAATGAAATGAAGATAACCCTCACAAGCTTGTTGCAGTTTGAATGAGGATACTATTGAACTCTTTCTGGTTAGCTGTGACTCTTGAGTAGTAGCCAATGTCATGATTGAGTCTTTGCATTACTTCTGGAAGTTTGTATAATGGTTTGCCCAAAATTTTCGGCAGATTATTATACAGTTCCCTATACCCACAACTGGGAGCTGATGAAGTCAGTGGGAAGTCATGGCAGTTCATTGCTGCTATTCATGAAATTCCTGGAGGTGATTGTCTGATACTTTGTGAGTGACTCTCATAAGGCTATGATTGCGCTTATTGTCATTTTACCTTGAAAGTGGTGTATTTATAGTTTTCTCTGCAATCTCATAGGTATGATTGTTGATGGGGTGGTGCTGAAGGCTGCAGCGTAACTGGAAGGTGAAAAGGCAACGAGGGATTGCAGCAGGTCCAGGGGGAAGTGCAGGGTTCTCCATCGAGGTGGGAATCACTGAAGGTGCACCATGTGGTGTGATGGTAGACCAGGATCCAGCGGGCCTGCTTGTAGCCCGTCCTGCTACCTCACACCCTCTTGCAAGTCTACATGTTTCCCTCCATTCTGCTGCTCAGTCTTTTAAGCTGCGGAGAGAAGGGAACTTAGTGGGCAGGCCTGTAAGCACAGAAAATGAGGAGAAGCCAGAAGCAGCAGCTATGCAAGATGCACCTAAGGGAGTGGACAGGGGCATCGGAGAAGGGGTGGACAAAGGGGCAGTGAGTGCACAGGTTGTGCTCCGCCGAATTCAGGCATCCAACTTTGATGAGCAAGTATGTACTCTAACAACTAATCAAAATCTATGCAGATTAACTTAAATGTCTGGTGCCATGACTTGTGAGGGCTTGAGACAAATTGGAGAGGTGGTTTAGTGTGTTGTAGATTATGTTGAGACAGTCAGGCTTTATGCAGTCACTTGGTATTCCAGTGGGTACTACTTGTGTAGTGTTTTTAGCTACCTTCCTGTGCACATATGAGTTCAAATTTTTGGGTTGTGTCATCAAGTTTAAGTCTTGTCTGGTTTTTCTTTCTAAGTAATTATTAATACGCAGGTTTTGCACAATCTGTTACTGATATCTCTTATTTCTCCGACTTCATTATCTAGGCAAGGACTTTATTGGTGGTGGCAGAAAACCCTAATTCATTCTGTGGGCTTAATTTCCTTCTAATGGCTTCTCTTGCAATATCTTAAAATCCAAAAGGCTTAAACATTGACATTGCAAAAAAATTCAGCCAGAATATATGGGTATTGACATGATTTGTATGCCTCAGGATAACATTTTGGATTCTGCCAAATTTGGAGGAGTAGTTTCTTAAGTTTTTGTAGAACAAATGAGTTCTTTATAGCTCAAATTTTGAGCTTAAAGTGGTCTCTTAATCTACAGTGAGGAGATTTTCAAAACACACTTTGTCCTCAAAAGATCAAGCTTTTAATGTTCTTTGTGTTGTTTCTCTCTTTGCTTCTGCCTTCCTTGTTTGGTCTTTTCTTTTTCTTTCTCTTTTTGTGGTCCTCTTCCTTCTTAATTTCCTTGGTCATCTCCTCCTCTTTTGGGTTTGTTTAGATAACCAGCATCATGACTTTGTTTTCGCAATACTGCTGGTTTTGTGATGGAAACTCAATGCATTTGTATATGTATTACATGAACCTCTACCCACCATTGGAGTTGATGAAGGTGGTGGAGGATGTTATTGTAGCTGGTCACTGCCATACACAATGTTGAAAGGCTCTGAACATTTTCCGGTGATCAGAACCTCCTCAGGTTGTCTTTAGATTCTTTGGGGCTAAGTTTCCTGTTTGCTGATATGTTGCCAGATCTCAAATCTCTAGATTACCATGTCATCTCTCAATTCTTTTCAGGTTGACTAACTGTAAGTCTGAAGAAGCTCCAAGTATTATGAAGATATTCATGGTGAATAGGAAGCTCATAATTTAGTTAGTGGGCTAGTGACCTCCATCTGGATGACTGTTGCCTAGTAGAGTTTAGCCTGAAGGATAGATGTGATTGTGCATAACCGTACACAATTGGATGGTCATCATTATAGATGATCTGTAAAAGGGGAAGTTCCAATGTTTGATGGAAGGTTGCTATGTTCCTTTGGCTGCAGGTGTTTGAATGGGTTAGTCAGGAGGCTTTGCTTTTAACACCAAGCATCAATGTTACAGGCCTCAGTGACACGAGCCTGCAACTTAGTCTTGGTCATGCCACCACACTGAATCTTCACCTAGCTTCACAGTCTCCTGATGAGCTTCACACTCAGGTGGCTGATCCACAGAACTCAGGGCCCACTATAATGCCACAATTTGACCATTTTCAATCACCACAAACGGAGGCAAGTCTTGGCATCTGTTTACAGCAAGCCTTTCATCAATTCACATTTGGAAGATTTGATGGCGCATCTTCAAAGGCACCAGGAAATCCTAAGGAGGGACCTAGTGAAGCAGCAGGAATGTTGAAGCATTTGTCTGCTATGATGCGGCACAAGATGTCTTGTGCTAAGATTTTTGCTGAGCTTGAAAAGCAGGTCTGTAAAACATTAAATGTCAGCTCTTGCCTAGAAATTGGAGAAATCATGATGCAGTGGTTTGTGTAGTCTACTTAGAATGTCTAGTGGGAAGTATGGTAATAGATCATGTATGGCATAATGGTGTGAAGAAGAGGGCTCCATGAGCACAACTAGGTTCATTGTAGTCTATGCTCTTCAGTCTCTCCTGTCGGCTGTACTCTCCCAGTTGATTTGAAAACCCTACCAAGCATATTGATAGTTGTTTGCAGTTTGTGTAAGCATCACACTAGACAAACTCTGCTTGACTGTTGTACTCAGTTTTGGATTGTTTCCCTACTGGGGTGCAGGTTCATGGTATTCCCCTGTTACGGTTGTCAACTCACCCCACATGGCACTCTCGAGTGTCTGCCTGGGACCTTTGGCTGGATATTCCTGAGACTGCAACAGTTGGTAGGTGGCAGGCCCAAATTCTGCTGCAAGAGGATGCTCTCAGTGTAACAGTACTGCCAGCAGTGGATGGCCTTAAGCAGGCCTTCACTGCAAGTTGTACTATTTCTGAGCTCTCACCCTATCTGTTGTATCAGGTTTGTGAAACCAATACTTGGCTTCTCTGCAATGTAGATGTTGGCAGTTGACCATGCCATTTTATGATTCCATGAGGTGGGTTGAAAAATCAAGGTACATTTGGATACTATATCCAGTCACAGAAGGAAACTCCAGTTCTGCGTCTAGGATTTATCAATGCATCTTTCAGTCTGAATGGGGTTGACAAGTAGCGTATCCTTGACAGCACCCATGGTAAACTGATTATCCCGGAGTTGGGATTGCAGGTAGCAGGGCAGCTGGTGGCATGGCTGCATTCCAAGGCAATTGGCATGGGTGCAGCTGTTGAGCGTGATTTGCTTAGTATCACTTTTGAGTTAGAGGACTATGAAGATGTAGCCTTGGTAGCTTGTCCAGATTGGAAATCATGCACTGTGAATTGGTCATTGAGACTAGCAGGCAGTAGGATGGACGATTCTGAGGACTTGGAGCGATTTTTGGGACCACTTGCATTAGATGATTTACATGGCATCCTTGTTGACCTTGTGAATTGGAAGATAGATTCTAGAGCACAGGGGGACTCTTTCATACAAGGAGACACCCAGCTTGAACCTGACAGATTTCCTCGTCATGCAGGCCAATAACCGACATGGCCAGTGAAGGAGACAATGATTTGTTCAAACATAATTTTGGAGATGAAGTCACTATGCACCAGACAGGCCCCAACCATAGAGCCAATGAGTTAGCTAGTCTGACACTTTGTGAGCAACTCCCATAAAGTTGTGACCCCATTTGTTGTCATGTTGTTATCTTACAAGGTGTTTTGTGAAAGTGTTTTGTGGAAATTTCTCTGCAATCTCATAGCTATTGATGCTTGATTGCTGTGAACTCCAAACTGGACATTTACCACATTGACCCTCACACACCATGTTGGAGTTCCCGCTCACCTAATTGGAAGCAACAGGAGCAGGGGCGTCACACAGGTTTGGAAGGCAAGGCCACCATGCAAATACTGCACCCATTCAAATTCCAATTATTCTTTCAAGTTGAGGAATTATAACAAATTGCAGTTCAATGTATAGTAGTCAATATCAAGTCGATACATAGGTCGCCTATCAAGTGGGTTTTGAATAGTGAAAGGCCTTCCTTTTTTTCGTTATTCTTTCCTTATGATTTCGCCTGTAAAAGAAAGTAAAGTAAAAGAGTAGGTAGCCATTGTGTAGTAGACTATGACAAGCTACATAGGTTGCCAATGGGATAGTGACCAAAGACCAAAGTTAGAATGTGTGAGGTTACTATGGTTTAGGATGTGGCTGTTACTATGGTACTAGTCTCAACCTATATATTCAAATATTATATGTACCAAGCATGTTGGGGTATCAAGGGTATCATTGGATCACAATATGGGAAAATAAGTTTATCATAAGAATATTACAACAAGGTTATATCAATTTGGTCAATTTTATAATATCAAGATGAGTATCAATCTTTACACTAAGGCCCCATTGATATAACCATTAGTATTGACACCCATGTTTTAAATTGGAATTGCCAAAAATGTTTAAAGATTAACCCCCCAAAAAAGGCTATTTGGTAACTCCATTTTGAATATCTAAAATTTCAATAGTTTCAAAGTAGTCCATGTCCTAAATAAAATAATGTACATTAAATGAACCCACTTCCTTTGGAGCCCATATAAGGCCTTGGTTTGGGCCTTGTTTAAAGACACTTTTTTTTCATAATGGTGCAACCACTTCATGAGGATTTTTCTTACATGTGCTTCTTCCTAAACACATGTTTTAAGTTGTAATACCTTTATTGCTTGCCAATGCATTTGCCATATCTCATCCAAAGCTTTCTCAATGGAGTAAGAGAGATGTGAGGCCAGTTCAATAATCAAATTATGCATTGTCATTATTAATGAATTTGTACATAAAGACATATTTGACATTTGATAATGGATTTTTTTGAACCAAGGATTGAGAAAAAAGTTAGTAGAAACTTGTGGTACATATCCCCATAAATGTTGCTAGGATTGCAACCCCATGTTGTGACAATCGGTACAAGATGGAAATTAAGTCTTTCCAAGAGAAGGCAACAAAATATATTATAACTGAAACTATTTCGTGGGTTTGGTTTGACATGATGAACCAAAATTTAAAAGGTATGACAAAGGTGGATGGCACATTTGGTGGTTTTGATAAGGACATCCTAACATTAGATTTTCTTCTCAAACATCAATTATTGAAGAAGACTTGCAAGATGTTTATGATGGTTTAACTCAAATTAGTAATGCACCTTCAGAATTTATTTTGTCCATAGTTCTTACATTTGGCATTTCCATCCACACATGCAACACTAACATTCAAGGTATCAATGCAAGTGAATATTTTCACACAAACGTAACAAATTTTCTAATTTTTTTTGGCAAAGTGATGGCAAGGAAGAAATGTAAATTGAATGATGACATGACAACTGATTTTAAGAAATTAGTTGATATTTTTGAAATTTTTGAGACTTTGAAACTTGAGTTGTAGAGGGAGGCAATTGAAACTATGAAGTTCATTGCTCAATCTATGATTACAATGGAAAAAGGTCTACATAAGATAATAGAGAATTAACTTTGCAATTGGCACAAATTTTTGTTATAAAACTTAGAGCTAGACATCATCCTAATGCTAAAGTAACATAAATATGTTTTGCATTTCTATTATGCATGAAATAAAAATTCACATAACATTCATAAAGATCAAGAATTTCAATGCAACAACATTATGTTTATTGATTGGCATGCTTTGTCAAGGTTCAATCCATGTCACATCATTTTCCTAACTTTCTTTCTTCACATAAAGAACAAAAGATATGGCATGAAATATTGCAACACAAAAAAATTACATCCACCATTGTAATTAGCATGGGAAGGAATTTAACATTGACCTTGGGGATGAATGTTAGCAAAAAACACTAAAAAAACAAGAAGAAATAACATCTAATCTTGAGCCATGATATGTTTTCAACAATTCTAAATGAGAAACATGAAATTCATTTGGATATGTGTGATGTTTATAAAAAAAATTGGTGAGCTAAATTTATATTGACCATTATAATTGTATTTGTAAAAAAATTGAGGTCAAGTGACCTCAAAAAACTTAAAACTAATTATCATGTAAACTAAAGGGTCAGGGGAATGGTGTGTCACCTTGCCAAAAAAGATTTTAAATAAACAATTTTTGAGAAGTTGGGAGGACCAAAAGGTAAAAAAATGAAAAAGGTTGGGGTTGACCCCAAGCCAAAAAAATGGGACAAAAGCTAGTTGAGTGATGAAACATTAATGAATTTTAGCCACTATGTTCACCCTTAACATCAAATGGCGGCTGTGAGCTCAATAATGTAGTCAAGTTGAAGAAAAAAAGGCATGTTTGTAGCTTGAGAGGTATAGGTCAATGGTAGAAGAAGATCGAGTAAATAAAGTTGCATATTAAAAATAAACAACCATAGATCAAAAAGTAAAAATGCATGTGCATAGTGATGACCATGACATCTTGAACAATTGTAATATCCATTTAGGGATCTAACAAGAAGTGGGACATAATGCAACAATTGAGAAATCCATATTACATTCCTACATGCTACTTTCCTTCATAAAACTCCACAAATACCTACATGCAAACATGATAACTCATTGTCAATTTAATGTTCAAAACCATGTAAACTTAATCACAAACAACTAATGTGTTAGTCACATTGAGTTATAAGATCACGATGACCCTAGTCCTATCAAAACCTAGGGAGGTTCATGGGTTTTTCGAGATCAAACATAAGGAGGTCCATATTATTTTCCATTGGCAACGAAATTGGCTCCATGGCTCTGGTCTTCATTGATAGCTCCACATTATCTAGGGGGGTAACATGTTAGACCCCAAAATCAAGGCCATATATGAACACCTTTCATCTCTTTCGCACTCTACAATCCTCCCTTGGCCAAATAGAAAGGAGAAGATTGAGCTACTATTAACTTCTAAACACATGCTCACATTGTAAAGCACATCCATAAAAGTGATAATGTTTACTTACTAGATTGTAATTTAAACAGAGAATTAATATCATCAATGTTGAACAATTCAACCTAGCCATGTGAGAAGTTCAATGAACAATAATAAGCCCCAAATTATCTCAAACAACTTACAATCCAAGCATCCCAACTACATCCCACAACTCCAACTACTTCTTCCTCACCCTTTCTTTGTCCCAATCCTACAACACAACAAAGATTTGGCCAAACAATCCTTGTATGCTTAGAGCACCTTATAGCAAGGCAAGGAATCAACTTACAAGAATTGTTAGAAGCAATAAATGAAGAAACATGCCACTTGTGGAATCAATAAACCACATACATGAGGTGAATATTCAAATTGAAGATAAGTACATGCAAACATAGGAAGACATTTTGCACAAAATATTTCAAACTTTGCAACAAAAAAAATGAACAAAACATAAAGGGGAATGGTTTGAGCAATATTTGGTCTCATAAAATTGACCACATATCATTTGGGGTTCACAAACCACTTAGATATATTATGTAATGAATTGGTTTTTTCTCCCACAAACCATTAGTGTAAACTAAATCCCTAGAGTGAAGGCATTCCCAAAATAAAATGCCCATTAAGATGAGGCAATGGTTGAATATGGTAATATGACAAAAAAATGTGTATGTTTCTTAGTGTGAACTTAGGCCAAACGAGCATCTAAATGATACAATGACCTAATGGATGAAAAGTTGTGTGGATTTGGATTGGCAAAATGTGCCAAAACAATGGACAATTGGTCATCATGAAGCTTTGAGGGCACATCTATCTTTTTGTTGCGTGTATCCTATTTTTCTTGTGTTGTTTGTTGTTTGTAGGTCATGAATTTTATTTTGCATTTCTCATGGAATGGGTGGCGCTTGGTGTTGATAAACTTGGAGTGTTGTGTTGTCTTTGGACAAGATGCATAATGGAAGATAGTGGATAACAAATATAAGGCGGAGCTTCCAATTTGGAGAAACTAAGTTTTTTGCTAGCTATAGTTTTTGAGTTTTAGAAGGAAAGAAGTATGTGGCTAGGATGTATGTGTGCTTAAGTGTTTTGAGTTTTGCAATGCAATTTGTCAAAAGTTGTGGAAGGGATGAATGCCCTTACCATTATTTGAAATTGCCAATAAAAGATTGTGTTTTCTTTTTGTTGCGCCATGCTTTTTTTTGGAGTTTAGATAGACTGGATGGACAAATGTAGGAACCAAATGAGGAAAGTGATGAAGGTTTGAGGGGTTTCGAAATCAATTTACATGGCAATTAAGTCTGTGGTTGGGAGTATTGTCATTTGTTTTGGGATGCAGTAAGTTTTAGTGTTCATGGAGGGAATACCCACAACGTATGTGGGAGCTTTGAAGAGGAATATTGGGGGACTAGACAACTTTGGGGTTTATCCAGTCTTTTTTATTAAAAAGACATATGGGTTCTTATTTCCTTTTTGTCCAACTTCCTTGAAGTCATATGTCGTATTTGGGTGGGTTTCATTCTAAAAGATTGGGAGTTGTTGGTGGAATTGCCATGCTAGACTAGTTGGGCTCAAGAGAGTGGAGTTAGAAAGACTTGATTCCTTATGGTCCATGGTTCAATATGATTAGTGTAGACTAAAGGATTATTGACTTCAACTTTGTTTTGCCATTTTGTGTTAATTAAAAATTTCTCATACTCACACTTTTTCATTGTTTTCTTAGTAACGAAAATAACATTAGGTAGCCCTTTCTTTTGGTATCAGAACAATTCCAATTAGAAAAAAAAATTATTTTTATTCAATTTTAGGGTAGAGCCATAACTACAAGATATCAAGGTCTAAAAATAGTGAATTTGTGCAAGAACTAACCATTCAAGAGATTTTTGAGCAATAGATAGCTTGTAGATTTTTAAGACCAGGGTTTGATCAATTTCCAACTATGGGAGCTCTAATACTTTGAATATGTGGGTTTAGGGTGGTGCACATAATTGGTATTGACCCTAGATAGGCAAAAATTAGAGTTTTGGTCATGAAAATCAACCACAACAACTTTGGAACTTATGCCCATGTATGGAGCAAAGTTCATGATGGAGTTGGAAGGTGGAGAAATGTTGCACAATTTTAGTGCATGTTCTTTTTTACTTCCTACCTTTCCTAATGCTTTTTCTTCTATTTTTGAAGAGGAAAAACAAGTTCCAAGAGTGGACAACATCTAGATACCAAGTTCATTTTCATCTCCAAACCATTTCATTCGATTTTTCATATCGGGAACTGAACATATGTTGCAAGTAGGAGACAAAAACTTAAGAGTGGAGGCTAGCGGAAGTTTATCTTGACTTGTAAGCTAGAAATTGTGTTAGAAATTGGACCAAAAGTTTAAATGGCAATTTGAAAATTTTGATGAACATGCATATTTTCTTCAAACATCTAACATTATAAGTCTTATAATGGAAGGAAGTTAGGTTGATATATTCACATAAACATCCTCTTCATTGTAAATCATTTAATCGTGCCTACTATGAATCATGAATAGATTGATACAATCGAGAGTTTCAACATTTGATGAAGTGAATTTCCCTATTGAACCTAGCACTATAACACTAATATTGAAAATTAATGGGTTTGCAACCATTCTCATTATTGGATTTGATCCAACAATTGCATAAGTAGGAGATGTTGTTGTGGGGTGATATAGGCAGGATTTTTCATGAAGGCAACTTTGTGGTTGAAAATTTCATTAGATTATGATGAAAGGCAGTGGTCAATCCTCTTAATTTCAAAGGCCAAGTCCTTCTTGATAAGTTTTTGGCCTTTCAAAATGACTTGAAGTTCAACATGTTATAGAAAATATCATTGTAATAGGGTGAATGCACACGAAGGTGGTTCACTTTTTGTCCCTAAGTTGTGGACTTTTTGCATTGAAATGTACTCTATTCAAATGCCACAAACGCATTATAAAATCATCAATTTGACCAAAATATTATGGATTAAGATTTTCAATTTGATCAAAAATATTTATTTAAGGTTGAAATTCAATAAACATGCACCAATCATATAGTAATGGACTTTTAAAATGAGCATATGGACTATGTTATGGGTTTTGCATTAACATTCAAATGCATTTTTTGTTATGATTTCATCTCAATATTTTTTATAAAGATTCAATATATGATACATGATGGAAAAAAAAAAATGGATTGAAAAAAAATTACAACAAAAACTTTAACTAACAAATAACTATGGATTTTTTAATGACCAAATTTGGAGCTTATTTTCCTAAGTCCCTATTTTGGTCATTTTTTGTTGGATTTATATATTTTTCCTCCTAACATGTATGTCAAAGAATTGTTTGGATGGGTAGCCTTTCATATGGACTTTATTAGTTGATTAATCACCACATAAGGCCCATTCAAAATTGGTTTTAAACTATTTCTTTTATTCTAATGTTAAAATATGGACTTTTGAGACTAGGACTCTTGTCGCTTTTGAACCACCTTAACTTGCATCTACATATTACCAAGATTAGGGGATGTGTGGGTACCCATATATATTGGCATAAAAATTGTTGTGCATAGTTTTATAGGCTTAAGTTAGATAGGATGATTAAGCAAGGGAACCGCATTTTGAGGATTGCATGTACTAAAGGCATGTCTCATATGCTTTGTTGATTTTTTTGTGTTGATATTTACGATATATTAAATTGGAGATATGCTAGTAGAAGTGACTTAAATTACAACATAAAGATAGGAAGCAATAAGCTTCAAATTAGTATGTTTGAAGAAAAGGAAGATGAACTAAAAATAAAATAATAGAACCTACTAATTATGCGAGTAATCAAGTTTTCAAAAAAAAAATGGACTAGTCCGAAAGGGATGGATGAGCTCTTATGGGGCAAAGACATGGAGGATGTATTTGATTGGATAGAAAAACTACAATTGGCTAAAAAGGTCCAAGAATTGGATGAAGAAAAATAATTCAAGATTGTAAAACTCAACTTGAGAGGAAAGGCTCAGGATTGGTATTATTGACTTGATCCTATTCCGCATTATAAACATTACTTAACCATAAGTATGGGATTTATTATGAGGATGAATTGAAATTGAAGATGGATGTGATTTGTTAGGAACCAAGACAAAAGGTTCAACTATATTATGACAAGTTGGAGAGATTATTTGTCAAAGGCTACATTCTCGATGTAGAAAAGTGAAGACGATTTTTAGTTAGACTGATGCTTAAATTGAATAAGTTACTTATGGTAAGGACATACTAGGATATGGATGAACTTTTAATTGTTGCAACTGAAAGAGAAGTTTTAAGGCAGATAGGAAAAACTCCATATGAGCCACAACAAGAAGAAAATGAGGAGTTGGGATTGGGAGAAACTAATATCAATAAGCATTTTCAAGTGTTAAATGCACTACTACAATTCATGGTTCTTTAAGACGTTCAAATTGATTAACCTGTCATTTTAAATAATGGACATGCACATTTTGACTAAAGGCCAAGGGCTTGAATGATGCATGTATTTGTTGATTAATCAACTTGACTATAATAGTTTATTTGATTAAATACACATAGTCAAGTTGTACAACCTTAGTCAAAATGGCTAATGGTTTTTAATCAAGTTGAACATTTAGTCAAAATGGCAAATGGTATTTAATTAAGTTGAATATTTAGTCAAAATGGCCAATGATCTTTAGTAAAAATGACTAATGGTTTTTAATCAAGTTGAACATTTAGTCGAATTGGCCAATGATCTTTAGGCAAAATGTACATGTCAAATTACCCTATGTATCTACCTCTTACCTATTGACCCACCTATTTATTTAGTTAGCTACTTACCTACTTATTACCCATCCACCCACCTACATATTACTTACTTACCTACCTACTTATCTACCTATACCTTTTCACCTACCTACTTATATTTCTCACCTTCATATAACCTACCTACATATTATTTACTTCCCTATCCACCCACTTACTTATTTAATTTTAACCACTAGGTGTAACCATTATGTTTAGCCACTAATTTGGCACTAGGTTTAGCATAAGTTGAAATTTGAACCATTCAATTTCACCAATAGGTATAGCTTAAATTTAAATATTAAGTATAACCATTAGGTATAACCTAGGTTTAACCATTATGTTTAACCACTACATTTACTGATTAAGTTTAATTTAAGTTTACCCATTATGTTTAACCAAGGTTTAATCATTATGTTTAGCCATTAGATTTTGCCACTAAGTTTAGCCATGAAATACATTTAGCCATTAAGTTTATTGATTAGATTTAGCCACTATGTTTAACCATGAAATTTAGCCACGAAGTTTATCAACTAGGTTTAGCCATTATATTTAATCATGAAATTTAATCAAAGTTTAGCCATTATGTTTAACAATTACTTTAAATCATTAAATTTAGCTGTTATGTTTAACCATTACTTCAAATCACTAAATTCAGTCATAGGTTTTTCCATTAGTTTAAGTTGATGAGTTTAACCATTAGGTTTAACCATTAATTTAAATTGGTCAATTTAGTCACAAGGTTTAACCATTAATTTAAGTCGATGAGTTTAGCCACATGGTTTAGCCATTAGTTTAAGTCATTGAGTTTAACCACTAGGTTGAACCATTAATTTAAATTGATGAGTTTAACCACTAGGTTGAGCCATTAGTTTAAATATATGAGTTTAACCACTAGGTTGAGCCATTAGTGTAAGTCATTGAGTTTAACCACTAGGTTGAGCCATTAGTTTAAATATATGAGTTTAACCACTAGGTTGAGCCATTAGTGTAAGTCATTGAATTTAACCACTAGGTTTAACCATTAGTTTAAATCATTGAGTTTAGCCATTAAATTTCACCATTAATTTAAGTCAATGAGTTTAGCCACTAGGTTTAACCATTAATTTAAATCATTGAGTTTAACCACTAGTTGTCACCTAAATTTAACCATTATGTTTAATGATGTGAAAAAAGAACTTGATAAAAGTTGAACACTTTTGGTGGTGTAGTCCATTGGTAAGCATTTGGTTTATCATTGTGAAGATTTGAGGTTCAATTCCTTATACTTATAACCTATGTGCATGCTTAGAAGGCTAGGGTAGCTAGGTTAAAGGTAAGGTTAAGTTTGGTGGGCTAGGCTAGCACCTACCTACTTAAGTGCCTTTTTTCAACATGCATAAACCTATTTACTACCTACTACTTATTAATTTTTAAAATAATATCCAACAAACGATTTTAAATTAGGTATAAAATTGACCTAGTCAAATGGTCCACTATCTACTAGTCAAATGTTTAATCATTTTGTTAATCACTTTGTTAGTCAAAATAATAAGGTTCATTTTGACTATTTAGTCATGATGGACATGGCCAAAACGACTTCTCTAGATTGACAAGGTGGTTTTTTTGACACTTATCACTTGTGGGTATTTTCTGATTAGAAAACCTAGTAAAAAAAACCATGAATTGTAGTAATGATGATACATTAATCAATTATTTTGGAAGGGGAACATAAGGAAAGATGAACCATAATTTGGGAAACCCTTGCATTATTTAATGTCAAGTGTGTAGGTCAAAAGAGCATATTGCCTCTGCATTCCTAAACTTTTTAATCTAAGGCCAAAATGCGCCACATGTGGTGGGGGGCATAAAATAGAAAATTGTTGTTTGAAATGTTTTTTTTGTTCAAGCATGGGGCATGCTGAAAACATGTGTTGGAGAAAGAATGGTGAAGGTCCATCTACATTTGCTAATTTCTTGGAAGTTTTTGTCAATGATGAAAAAGTTACACTAGCAAAGTTAAACTACCTATGTGGAATCAAACACAATGTATTCTTTGGTGTTAGGATGCCCAAGAGAAGGATGCATGTACAAGCTTCCACTTTTGGAGGAGTAACAAAGGAATTACTTGAGAATGAAGGTGGGGAAGCAAGAAACTTGGGACTTGGTAGAAACATCAAGTCCAAAATGTTGTCACATTTTGTTAGGGGTAAATTTTTTTTGACACCCATGGAGACTATTTGAATAGTTCCAAAAGAACTAGAATATTGGGAGGATTTGATCAAGCTAGCCAAAAGAAAAAAAGATACAAAAATAACTTAATGACAAGTTATTGTTGTCATACCGACACCAACCATTAGGAAGGTTTGCATCAACAAGACTAACCACAATAAGACGTTGCATCTGGTAGTTGAAATCAAGAAGGCCTTGCTTGAAGGTTTGGTTGATATTGGGGCATCAATGTTTATTATGGTTACAAGTGTGGTCAGAGAACTCATAATCATGCATCTAATTTTAAGGCATGAAACCTACAAGACTACTTCTAGCATGATTACACAAGCCTTTGGAAGAATCATTGATATAACTATGATGATGGGCAAGGTGGTTTGCCAAATGATTTTCCTAATTGTTGAAATTAACAATTATGGCCTATTTTTAAGGTTGGATTTTTTTATGAAAATCAAAGTTGTGGTTGATGTTGAAAAGGGGGTTATACAAGTTCGAAATGGGCTAGGAATGGCAATTGAAGTTCTATCTCCAAATGAACTATCAACATGTTATAAATGGTTACAAAGACAAAGGATGCATGTGTTGACAAATTGGGTAGGAATTTCAACCACATTCAATTGGAGTAGTTATTTAAAGAATAAGCGAAGGCGGTACAACACCATTCAACATACCTTGGTTCTAATGGTTGCAATGATGATTATATGTCCAATGAATGAATGAATGAATAAGATGAAAAGGTAAGTGATAATTTATTGTGGATTTTGCTAATAGAAAATATTATGGTAGAAAAATTAAACAATCATGGGGTGAACCAAGTTGTGGACAATGAGGTTCCAATGCAAATGTTAAATATGGTGTTACAGGAATAATAATAGAAACTATTAAAAGGACAATTCACCAAGGATGATGATTATGTAGACTAGATTCAACATGTTCAAAAGGAAGAAGACCAAATAATCAAACAATTTACAAACAAACCTACTAAACTTGCATCCTTCCTTTTTCATGTTTAGATTGAGGAAGAAAGACAACTTGAAGAAGGAGAAAAGAGGTGGACAAAGATCAAGGCAAAGATCAAGCTCAATATTAATCTTGATATGGAACAAATTAAGGCATTGTGGCTCTTGTTGGAGGAATTTTAGGACATTTTTGCATGGCATAAAGGTGAGTTGGGCAAGTCCAACATTGGTGAACATACCATTGACACCCAAAGATTACCACCTTGTCGAATGAGTTCCAGAAGACTATCTTGTTGGGAGGAGGTTGAAATAAACATCCAAATACAAGCCTTGGTTGATCTTGGCAAAATGTGTAAAAATTCATCAAAGTATGCATGCAAAGTAACATTGTTGATGAAAAAGGACGACATTAGGTGATTTTGTGGTGACTACAAGCCACTAAATGTGCAAACATGGTAGGACTCATTCCCCATGCCATTGATTAATGATGTGTTGGACAAATTGGGTGAATTAACTTTGTTTCTTGTTCTAGATCCTCAATCTAGGTTTTGGTAGATCCCAATGGCATTATAACACATTAAAAAGATAGCAGTTATTATTAAGTCAAGGTTATCTGAATGGTATGTCATGCCATTTGGTTTGAAAAATGCCATTGCCACTTTTTAATAAACTATGGCTGAAGTGTTTAAAAATTAGTACAACTTTTTAAAGGTGTTTGTTGATGATGTGAACATCCATAGTTTGAATTGGAAGGAACATTTGCAACACATCCAAATGGTGCTGCAACAACTCGGAAAGGTTAGTTTAAAGTTAAACCTTAACGAATGTTATTTTGGAGCCCAAAACATTACTTTTCTAGGGCATGTAGTCATCATTGAAGGTTCTTATTTGGATCCCAAGAAAATAGATGTTGTGGAGAGCTTTCCAATCCCTTAAAATAATGACCAATGTGAAGGCTTTTCTTAGACTCATTGGTTACTGTCATAAATTCATCTACAGATACTTAAGAATTGCAAAACCATTGTTTGGTTTGACCAAAGATAGTAAGTTTTCATGGACACCTATTTTCCAAGGAACATTTGTGACTCCAAAGAAATGTTTGGTAGCATCTTTAATTTTGACAAGACTAGATTTCTCACAACCATTCATTCTAGACATAAATTGGTCCATAAAAAGGGTGGGAGCTACCTTATTGCAACAAATTGAGAGACATGAGTAGGTTATAGCATATGCTAGTAAAGGATTTTTTCCTATCCAATAGCACTTCCATCCTATGGAAGGAGTGTATTATGCATTTATATGGGGCATAATGCATTTTTGACAATATCTATACCATACTTTTTTTTTTGGGGGGATTTAACCACAAGCCTTTGGATATGGTTGGCAATTGTTTATAACATGTATGGGCGCATGGGTAAATGGATCTTTATGTTTAGGACTTCCATTTTAAAATTGTTCGTTGTCCAGGAGCTAAACATGCCAATGTAGATTGCCTAAGCATAAACCTAGTTGGCAAATCCAAAGTAGATGAAGATTTTGGCAATGATATCCAAGATTTAAAAACAATTACTCTAGAAGGCTCCAAATTTCATCCTACCAAAGGAAGTGAGATTGTCATTAACCTGTTTATTATGTTGATCAATGATGAAGAGAAGCACAACGGTGAACACCACATAAAGGAAGGGGAATTCATTATTTACAATATTAAGGCACAACCTTGAGTTGATGTTGTATAACAACTTGCAGTAGAGGAAAACCAATAAAGTCATTGGCAGTTGGCCTATGAGGCACAAGTTTTCATTGATAAGGCTAGAAAAAAAATAAAAATTTAACAAGGTATTGATGAAGATGTACAAAAAAACCATTTAGACATTTGGGAAGATGAATTTAGTATGAAGTTGTTCATTGGTGGCTTGTTCGAACAAAATGTTTGTGATGTTGATGACATTGAGAAAGCAAAGAGGAGAGTTATGCGATACCATTGGTAGGAATATACATTGTATTTCCAAGATTTAGTAGTGTTTAAATTTTTTAAAATAAACACAAATAATCAACAAAATGCATGATGAGATAAGCCATTTTGGAAAAGCAAGAACATTCTTTGAAATCAAATGACAATTCTTCTAGCATGATAGGATAGAGTGCATCAAAGAATTTATCAAAGCCTATGACAACTAGCTAGACAAATTGGTAATTTAAGGTCTAGTGTGGAAGGTATGAAAAGTATACCAATGTGTGATATATTGTATTGTGTTGCATTGGACATTGTAAGACCTTTACCTGAGACATCTAATGGCAACAAATACATTATTGTTGCTATTGACCACTATTCAAAATGGTGTGAAATGCATCTTGTAAAGGAGCAGGATGTGGCTATTGCAACCGTATTTCTTGAAGAGGAAGTCATATGTTGATTTGGAGTGCCCAAGTAAATCCTCATTAATAATGGCAGTGAATGGATGAAGGAGTTTGATGCTTTATGTTAGGACTGCAACAATATGCATCAATTCATTGCACTAGCCTAACCAAAATGCAATGGGATGGTGAGTGATTGATACAAACTATCAAACATGGGTTGATTGTTTTTTCTTCAATGCACATACAAGGATGAGATGTTCAAATTCCAAGAATACTATTTGAATACCATTGTGGTGTGTGAGCTAATACAAGATACTCACCTTACATGGTGTTGATAAGGCATAATCCACGGCTTATTGTTGATAACAATTTAAATGGATTGTGTGATGTAGTTGATGAATAGGTGGGACCAAAGGCAATGGCTAAGCAAATGATGTGGAAGATGTAGCTTGCTTCATGCATTCACAAGTATTTGCTTGAAAATGTTGATTAGGTTCAAAAGAGATAGTGCAAAGTTATGCTTATTGAAAAGGGTTGTAGATGTTTGAAGGTTTTGAAGGGGAAGGCATTAAGGTTAATATGTGTAAACTTGGCATTAAAAAGAATCTAGTAGGTAGTTGGGAAGGACCCTATGTCTTTGTTGTGTATAAAGATGGGAAGGGTTTTCAAGAACAAAATGAAGGAGGCAAGACTTGTACAATAAAAGACATGGACAAGAAACATTGGGAGTGGGTAAAAAAGGATCTACAGATCTACCATTACGTGGGTTGATGACAGAATCTATGAGGTCATAGAATTTTTAAAAAGGAGTGGTGACACATGTGACAAAAAAATGTGTCTGCATTTTTCAGTGTGAACTTAGGTCAAATGAACATCTAGATGATACAATGACTTAATGGATGAAGGGTTATGTGGATTTGGACTGGCAAAAAGTGCCAAAACAATGAACAATTGGTCATCGTGAAGCTTTGAGGGCACTTCTATCATTTTGCTATGTTTTTTACTTTCTTGTGTTATTTGTTGTTTATAGGTGATGAATGGGTTTTTGCATTTTTCATAGAATGGGTTGTGGTTGGCATTGATCTACTTGGAGTGTTGTGTTATCCTTGGACGAGATGCGTAATGGAAGATGGTGGATGGCAAGTATAAAACAAAATTTCCATTTTGGAAAAACTAAATTTTTTGCTAGCTAAAAGTTTTGAGTTTCAAAAAGAAGGAAGGATGTGACCATGATATATGTGTGTTTAAATGTTTTGATTTTTGGAATGCAATTTGTCAACAATTGTGGTAAGGGATGAATTCCCTTACCCTTGTTTGAAATTGTTGATGGTCACAAACATGATGTTAAGGGTGGATTGTGTTTTCTTTTTGTTGCGTGATAACGTTTTTTCAAAGTTTAGATAAACTAGATGGAAAAATATAGGGACCAAATGAGGAAAGTAACAAAGGTATGAGGGATTTTGAAAGTAGTTTACATGGAAAATGGGTCTATGGTTGGGAATGTTGTTGTCGTAACGCTAACATCATGTTTGCAACTAAGTGTGTAGTGCAAGGGCCCATGAGGCCAAGAGAGTATGTTAAGGTGTGAAAAACACTCTCACAAATGGGGGAAAATGTAAGAAATGGAACCCAATGACTCCCAAGTGCATTCCCATTTTGAGAGTTGCATTTGTCTAAAAGGTTTAAATGTTTAGAACCTTGGTTGAAAACGAAAAAAACACCAAATAATACCATTGGAAAGGTCTTGAAATGTTGGTGCCAAAACTGGTTTGCATTGTTCATTTATATTGATATGCATGAATTGGGAATTTGATTCTTGACCACAAATCCCTTTATAGATGGGTGAAATGATCTCTGATTCAAACATACAATACATTGTTGGAAAGATCTTTTCAAGGGTTATAAGATATTTCCATTGCATGTTCCAAATAGTTGAAGAAAATATGAGTGTCCAAAGTTTTGGAATAACAAAAGTCCCAATTTTGGGATTGTATTTGGGAGTATCGGGAAAAAATGCCATTTGGATGTAGCCCCCATGGAAAGTCACAAAATATACTATAGGGTGGGGACTGGTGCTTTTCCTCCAAAGGTTCAAGCTGTGTAAAATTTGTATTTTAGGTTGTCATTATTGAGTCCGTCACACCATTTGTGTTCAATTTACATTAACTGCCTTCTTTTTTTGGTTAATGTGCCCCCCAAGTTCCTTGTTAGACCCAAAAAAAGGGCCCAACTATGTTAAAAAGCGGAAGTAGTTGGAACTTGGTGCTGTTGCCCGCTTCCAGCACTAAAGGGGGTGAGAGGGGCATGCTGAAAGCTCCGGGATTAGACTAGGAAGAGGGACAACTATTTAGTTATTCAGTCCTGAATCAAAACCAACCACAAGAGGGTTAGTTCACCTTCGGACACACCCTTGGTGTTGGGACAAGCCACGGGCAACACAGACTCACTTGACTCACCACGGCCCAGACTCGGGGGAAGCCACCACCTTCCCCCATATAGTATTCTCTGCGTTGTTCCGCCGCACCCACATCCAAATGACTTTTATTCCCGGGACTCCCAAGGAGGAGTCCCAAAATTGTCCCGGTTTGGACTTCCAGGACTTTGGGAGCTCATAGCTCCCGGCTTAGACCTCGGATTGAGATGAGGTCTAAAGCAAACTTGTAGCTCTCCTCAAGAGCTTTCCAACAGTGTGCCGCACTCCATCTGCACACACTGGGGTCGGGTCGATTCCCAACTTTTTGTGGTCGGGAATCAAACTGTCAATTTGACTTCTGACCCGTCTTTCGACCATAATTCATGCTGGAGATGTCCAAATGGCTCATGTGAGACCATTTTCAACATCTACACTTCAAGGCCTTTCCAAAGACATAAAGAACACCCCAAGGCAAGGTGCTTTGACCTCTACAATCGAGCTCTGAAGTTGTGGGAGTCTCGAAGGATTCCAAGTTCCCACATTTGGGAGTGTGAGTTTCATCCTCACACTTGCCTCAAAGTGGGGTTGCGACATTGGTTGTGTAAGTTGATTTCATTTTGAACTCTTGTTTGTGAGTTCATCGTAGTCCCATCTTAAAGCTTCAACACACCTTCCTACCTTAAAAGTGTTGCGAGTTAAGGAGTGTGCCTTGACCCCCCTTTTTTTTTTCCCATTATTTCACCTTTGGACCCAAATTTGGGCCTCTCAAAAATTTTGGGGGCACGTTAATTGTCATTTGTTTTGGGATGTAATCAACTTTAGTGTTCATGAAAGGAGTTCCATAATTGTGGGAGTTTTAAAAAGGAATATTGGGAGATTATACAACTTTGGGGTTTGTCAATTCTTTTTATCAAAGAGATCTGGGTTCTTGTTTCCTTTTTGTCCAACTTCCTTGAAATCATAGGTGGTATTTGGGTGGGTTTCATTATGAAAGATTAGGATTTGTTGGTGGAATTGTCATGCTAGACTATTTAGGCTCAAGAAAGTGGAGCCGGAAAGACTTGATTCCTCATGATCAATAGCTCAATTTGATTAATAATTTAATTTGATTAGGGTAGACTGAAGGATTATTGACTTTAACTTTGTTTTGCCATTTTTTATTAATTCAAAATTTCTTAGAACCACATTTTTTCATTGTTTCTTAGTAGTAGAGACAACATTAAGTAGCCTTCTTTGTGATAATATCACATTTTGGGAACATCACTTGCATGTGGGCTTTACCCATCATAAATGATGAAGGTTATCAAGGTGTTTCAAGTTAATGTTAAGTTAAAAAAAATGTTTTCTCATCATTCCATGGTTCTTTTAGGTGTGAATGAATAGAAAAAAAGTTTTACGTCAATAATAACTAAATTAAGTTTTAAAAAAATAAAATGATGTCTAAATGTTAGCTTACTTAACATTGTGGGCATAGATATGAGCATAAAAAGGAGAGGGTTTTTATACATCTATATATGAAGTAAGTAGTTTGTTTTGTTACATTGAAATCTCCCAAATCATGGTGCTTCATGCCATGCTCTTGGTATCTTTGGAAAGCGCTGAATGAGTATGGGTGCATTGACTTGGTTTGAGATTGTTTGGAGCTACGATGTGAAAGCTATTGATTATTGAATCATTTTTTCAATGAAATATGGGGATGTTCTTGGTGTTGTTGGAAAGCCTTCAGCCATCAGATTTAATAGAGTTTATTTCAAAAATTTCAGAGCTAAGCTGTGATTTTTGAGTGGATTTTGTTGTTGGAAAATTGAAACAAATTGCAAAAGTTGGAATTAGGAGGAAAAATTAGTTGAGCCCTCAATGTGTTCACACTTGGGCCAACAACATATGCTACACTCGTATTATTTAAGAGTGGGAGGGATTAAGGCCTATAAGCAGGTGCAAGATCCCTTCCATTTTAAGGAGTAAGCGTAATAGGGTAAACTGGCCCATCACCAAACACTAGCCTATCACCGAACACTTTGGTGGATCTTTCTCAATTCTTCTCCATTTTGAGTGATTTAAAATGGTATAGCAGCGCCTTCTCAAGCTTTACAAATCATCTTTGAAATGCAAAGCCAAAGAAGCAGCAGCCAAAAAGGAGCAAAAACAACACATCAGGTGTGAAGGATAAAAAGATTACACAACAAGCCCCTTGTTTCTAAATTTTCACAAGCCACTTTGGGAATTATGTGCTGGACATTGAACTTGAATGAACTATGTGGATAGATAATGAATGAACATGAAACATTATTTTTAGTATTGGGGTCTGTCCCATAAATAACCATGGTGATTAGATATATACCAACCATCCATATGTATCTAAGTAGTCACCAAGTGTCTTGCCTACTTACCTACCTACTTACATAGCAACCACCTATATTTCCTACCTATTTACCTATGATACTCACCCACTTTACATGGGTAGTTAGTAGTTACCTAGGTAGTATGAGTGGGGGGCGTTGGAGGGTTTACCAGATAGGTTACCAAGGTGAAACCTTGGTAACTCAGTTGTGGATGAATCCATCCACAACTGAGTCATAACTTGTAACGGATTTCTAATGGATGACAGACGGACTGGTAGGTGTTGGGTCACGTTGGGTGGTAGGTACAGGTTACTACAGTCTCTCAAAGAAAGTCATTCATTGACCTACCATTCTTCATCCACCGCTTCTATTCCTCATCC
>Ga0209208_10002098_pt1 | contig 28468 bp, 27 predicted proteins | sample S1TSphfallax_3_FD_187694 | JGI IMG/M metagenome (GOLD analysis project Ga0209208, IMG submission 187694) | Host-associated microbial communities from peat moss isolated from Minnesota, USA - S1T2_Fd - Sphagnum fallax MG (SPAdes) (version 2) | ecosystem: Host-associated > Plants > Peat moss >...
AGTGAGAGAATAACATGATGGGAGAGATTATACTAAGTATCCATAAACCCATATTCTACAAAGAATTTTGTTTTTCTTGAATAATTGCAAGCCAATTTGGCATATTTTGTTCAGTTGTGGTTCATCACAGAAGTCGACTTGTTTTTAAAGGCTAGACCAAACATTTATCTGCATTATCTCATGTGGTAGAAGGATGGATTAGTAGCTCATAACATACCAACTAAACATTGAAAACACTGACTTCAAGTCGGACCTCGTTGATTTATGCACACAATATGTGAATTTGTTCCTAGTAGCAATTGAGGGCTACTACTGTAGCAATTTAGGAGAGGTTAATATGTATGTATAGTCGGAAAATTCTCATGGTATGGATAATCACATATTGTAAGACTACAGAACCAAGGTGTTGTGACATTGTCGATTTGGCAAGAGATGAGTTGTAGACATTGTAGCTAAAGTAAGGATTTGTAATCAAGAGATGGTTTTTCTCCCCTTTTCTTTTGGTTACAAAAGATGATAGGCTTCAAGGTGTGGACGGGTTTGGGGAAGTTGAAGAAAATCTTTTAGATGAAGTTGGGGGTCATGTAAAGGAGGACAATGTGCAAAATTGGGAATTGTATCCATGATTTTGGAAATTGCCACTTGTCATTTTTGCCATCTATCAAATTCCTACTCAATCCTTTTGTTGGAAATGCATGCGATATGGATTTGGTCAAACCAACATTTTGAATGGAATTTATAATTCTATGTTGTAAGTGTGTTTTTGTAATATTCTCTATTAACACTTTTATTTTACACTTAAATAACATAAAGCAACATAAATGTTAATGTAAATTAAAGTTTGAGTATAAAATGATTTAAAAAAATTGTAATTGTAAAAAATGAAAAAGTAGTGCCAAAAAAAAATGTAAGTGTAAAAAAAAGTGGAAAAGTGTAAGTGTAAATGCTTTACACTTACACCTACATTTACACAAAATGTAAAAAATATTGCCAAATTGATTTACACTTACAGAGAATGTAAATCTAAAAAGATTTACATGCACAATATTGGTGTGTACCACTCAAATAGGTTTAAGAAAAGGAGATAACTTTTTTATTTACCTTTTTAGAGTGATGGCAAAGGGATATATCTAGACATCCCAATGACCTTTCAAACTAAGGGACATCCCTCTAGCAACCTAACTTTAAGGATGTTCTTCAAACTAATCTAATTTCATTTCAATTATTGACTATAGAACAACTTTTATAACAAACAATGGGTGTACAAAATTGTGCCAATTCATTGCCATTCAAAAGCCTTTAAACTAGTTGCGGGATGTTGATTAACCCTAATATCTAACGCTTTGATGTTATAGTTGTCACAAGTGCTTAAATGAGGCAAAATAAGTAGTTATTCTTTTTAACTTGAATACAGGCGATTGTGTGATGTATGGTTGGATCATTTGACATTGTAATCATATGATATTTTATGTGACTCTTAAGATGGCATTGAGTGATGTGCTAATCAAATGAACACTCTGAAATAACATTATCTCAAATGGGTGCCTTCACATGAGGGTACTTGAAGATTATCAATTGAATCAATGACTTATACATACCTAGATTCACCATTTTACTTATTTTGATTCTTTACTTTGGTAACTTTTTATTCTTATACTTATTCTTACAATTTTATGTTTCACACATGTTCAAAATGATTTAAGTTTAACCACATCATAATTGGATTGTAATTCAAAGAAAGTAGACACATTCAAGAAGGCACTTATTTTTTTGCAAAAATTGGACATCAACCTAGTCAAGGTTCATGCCACAATGCAATATGCTTTTTCCATTCATAGATCTGAGTCCTTTTTTTAGTATAGTGCAAATTTGTATTGATATTTTGCATATCACTCTCATGAAACTTGCCTACCATGATAGCAATAGATGTGACAACACTTGCTACATTGTCAAACACAACCAACATGTCACACAACTACATGAAATGTTACCTATCAGAAAATGCTCTTTGCCATGCACAAGTGCATATGAAGCCATGACTAATACACAATTTTTGTGGTAGTATACAACTGTCATTTGTGTGTAATGTGTGTGGGTTGCAAATTGTGTGAAAATGTCAATGACGAAAGGGTTCACAGAATTAGGGTATGCACAATATTCACTCGTGCTAATTGAACATTATTGCCATTGACAATGTTTGTTTTTATCAGCTTGTTTTGAATGATCAATAGTATTCCAAGACCTTTGAGACCATGACAACCTGTTGCAGATTTTTCCAATGTATGCAAGAACAACTAGTTGTTGTGAACATCCTTGGTTTAGTGATTTTACTCTACTACTGGAAATAGCTGAAGATGGACAACTCTGATTTTCTTTTCAAAGTGACCTGTATATAAGCATTGTCAAAATACTGAGGTTTCACAAAACACATAGAACAGTAGTAAACTTGCTATAGGCGATGGCATAGCTGCATGGCTCATTTTGGATTGATTGGGGATCTTGTCATTTACCACCCCACACCCAAAGACCTCTCTCCCTCTTCCATTGACCTCAAAAACATAATCGCCATAAAAACATCTTGCTGTAGTAAAATAAAAACTACATAATTTAGGCACTTCACATTCTTGTATCATGAAACACATTGCAAATACATTGCCCTTCATCACATTTGTGCAATATCCTGCACTAACCATCCATTCCACAGCAATATGAAAGCCTACTGTGAAAGGACAGAACACCCAAACATACATATATACACATCATCTTTACATGCACATCATCATCACTAAGTTGATTTCCGACAGATGCAGATGCTTGCACAGCTGCTAAAAGCCATTAAGAACTATGTGACACATCAAACTCTGTAAAAGCACAAAGCACACAAAAGAAATCTGATTTACACAGGACAGTTTCCAAACCACTCCACTACATAGCACAATTCAATAAAGATTATTCGGCATCTAAAGTCATCTCAGTAGAATAGATTCTAAGTAGAAACAAGCCAATATTTCTGTTGAAGAACGAGGAAAACCCACAAACCCCACTGCTACAGGACTGAATAAATATCTCCACAAATAGGCACCCAATGCTTACTTCCTTTCCTCAAATGATAGTGAAATATTTCATAGCAGAAACAGCTTACATATATGCTCTTATTCCATCCATAGGAAGGGAGTAAAGGCAATAGCATTACTGCCACATCCTCACATCCTGAATATTTTTCATAGCTGCCTCTACTCTAGCAGCTGTCTGAGCACATAGTGAAGGATGCCTCCATTCTGGAAGTAGGTCAACTCCACTTGTGTGTCAAAGCGAAGCACACAATTGAAGCCTTTCCCATCATTTGTTGTCACTGCAACATCCATGCCAGGCTTGATGTTCTCTATATCCGGAAGGTGGATGGTGTACCTCTCAAAGCCAGTCAAACCCAGAGACTCAGCATCCTCCCCTGTCTTGAAGCAAAGGGGAATGAGGCCCATGCCAACAAGGTTGCTGCGATGGATGCGCTCAAAACTCTTTGCAATGACAGCCTTCACCCCCTGTTAAACAAAACATGTAAGAATCCATACTTCTAGTTCTATTGGCAAGTGGCACAAACCATTTCTAACAGCAGTCCCTTTAACAGCCTCACTTCCTGACATTAAGTGTTTCAGTATCTCACTATTCTCAACAAATGAGAACTTCAGATAAGTGCCAATGCAAATAGTGGTAAGAGTAAAAAAGCAGCTATAACCCCAAGTCCTGGATAGATCCCAGAAACTGCACAATTCAAGGCCACATTGTAAAAGCAAGAATCTGGCATGGCCTTAACAAGGACCTAGATGTCAGGACACCTGTAAAACTCAGGTGAACATACACAGATTTAATGTCTTGACTCACAAAACAGACCAGCATTCCTTACTAAACCTCTTCCAAACAGTATCTAAACCTTCAACCCTGCCAATAGGATGACCCTTAAATCTTCCCAAAGATCAAATATCTACAAAGAATGTACAAGCTAGACTTTTGGGTGAGATGCTCACCTGCAGATAGGGACCTTTGGCAGCCCAATCTCGAGAGCTTCCACTCCCATACTCAGCTCCTGCCAGGATAATTGTATCTGCACCTTCCTCCTTGTACCTCTGCAACAGAAAACCATGTTAAAGATAGACTGAGTTCTGATATACAGTCATTTATCACTACAGCTCACAGCTCACATCCATACTTCCTATTCTTTCATCTTCTATCCAACATGAATGCTTGAGCCCATATCTTTCACTTTCAGGAAAAGATAAATACTCCATAAACTCCCAATACTCCTGACTCTTCTGGCATGCTAGGAACAAATTCTGTTCAAAGCAGTCACTGACCTGTGCAGCATCATAAATGAACATCTTTTCTTGAGACGGAATGTAAATGGTCCTAGGCCCAACTTCGCCTTTTAGAAATTTGTTCACAATCCGGATGTTGGCAAATGTCCCTCTTGCCATGATTTCATCATTTCCACGTCGGCTACCATAGGAATTGAAATCCTTCCGATCTACACCATGTGCTATCAAATACTTGGCAGCTGGACTGTCCTTATTGATGTTTCCAGCTGGTGAGATATGGTCAGTGGTGATACTGTCACCAAAGTTGAGAAGGCAGTAAGCATCTTTCACACTGGGCACTCCTGGGGGATCCTTTGTCATGGTCTTGAAGAAAGGGGGCTCATGAACATAGGTAGAATTTGGATCCCAAGCATATTGAGATCCTTTGGGAGAAGCCAGCTGATTCCACATTTCATTGCCCTTTGTTATGTGTGCATATGTGGACCGGAACATCTCTGGAAGCACAGATTTTTCCACTACCTGTGGATGAAAGAACCCTTAGTAGTGCAAAAGTGATGTGTAACTGATACCATATCACAAGCTGAGAAATATAACACCATACAATGTTCATATTTCTGAACCTCAACATAAAACTACTTAATGCAATCCCTTCAAAAAAACATAGCAATAAGTCAATGAAATATCATCAACAGATACTGAATGACCAGTCAGTATGTGCTTGGTGCACATACTGTATTTATATTGCATGTCCTTGGTGCACGAAGAGACCAGTTTGTCTTGTTCTATGTCTTCCTTTCAAGACCGGTTACTTTAACCAGATCAGATTAATTCTCCTTCCTAACCAGACTCTTTATGTCTAAATAATAGGGCTGTGGGATGTGTTAATCAAGATGGAAGCGCTTGAAACATGTTAGGAAACTTCCTAGGTTACCATTTCCCAACAGTTTTCAAAATAAATGTAGAGAAGTACAAACACAATTCATACCTCAGCAACCTCCTCACTAGAAGGCCAGATGTCCCTGAGGAAAACAGCTTTTCCTCCCTTGCCTACTCCAATTGGCTCCGTTTCAAAATCAATGTTCACCTGGTGGGAACAATATGCTACTCATTCAGAAAGGCAGGCATCTAGAAACAGTAGCACACATGCACAAGGTTCTCCATCATATGCAAGTTCTTACCATACTCAATGCTTGTAAACACAATCATCATGTAAAGTCCATCCACTAACAAGAAAAGTGAAATGAGTAACACTGAAGTTTGAACCAGAAAAGAAATGACTTGATTGACCCACCGTTCCAGCAAAGGCATAAGCCACCACCAAAGGAGGTGAAGCCAGATAATTTGCACGAGTTAATGGGTGGACACGACCCTCAAAATTGCGATTGCCAGACAATACAGCTGCTGCAACTACATCTGCAAATAGGCAACATCCAATAATTAGAGCCAGATACCGCATGACAAATTCTGGAGAACCATAGTGGCTCGATCTGGAAGGCATCTTCACCATGATTATGTTGAAGCCATAATTCCCTTGAGAGTAAGGTATGCTCTGAAAACTTTTGTTGTTACCAGAGTAATCACATAATAAGCCAACCTTCCAAATAATGCAACAGGGCTCATGGTTCCTTCTAGAAAAAGTGATGATGCACCTTGATACCAACTATGGTCTCCTCTTCCTTACTTGACATAAATCAATCCCCATTACTGCTCGCACACAAAGAGCAAACTTACCATTCTCAGTAATTGCTTCAGCTACAATTTCATTCAGGTCACCAGAGTTGCCTATGCAAGTGGTACAGCCATAGCCCACCAGACTAAAGCCTTGCTGATCCAGATACTTTGTCAAGCCACTGCCAATGTCAGGGAGAATGAAACTTCAAATGAAGAGAAATCCATTTTCCTATCCTAAAAATTAGCATGGAAGAGAACTGCAAGTCTTCCCAAAGACGCATCAATCTTTTAATTACATAATAATACACACAATGTCACTCTATTTCTTACCATCTATCCAAAAAACAGAATCACACTCAAAATCTCACAAGTAGGTGGTGCATTAATTAAGACTGGGCTTCAGTCCATCCAAGAAACATAACTGTCCTACTACCTAGACAAATTATGTTGTCACCAGCATGTTCAACTTTCATTTGCAAGAACAAGAGGCCAGACAGTTAACAAAGATATCACCCTGAAATGAGTAGCATACCTTTTCGCAAGGTATTGGGTGACAGCTCCTGATCCTGGAGCAAGACTGGTCTTGATCCATGGTTTCACCTGCTCAACCCAACAGAATCAACTTAAAGACCTACTACAATTTGCTTTCAAAGAGGAGAGTAGGCTCAATTCAATAAATTGTAGCACAAATACCAATGTACAACAGTGAAGGGACACGAACCCTTCTAGTTGAACAATCCAAACAACAAGCAATCTTGGTAACCACCTAATTCATTCAATGGCCACCAGACAATTCGCTTCAGAAATACTCATGACCAACATGTTGATTACATGCATGACTAATTGACAACAAAAATGGACACATCCCAGGAGTACAGAAACAATTGGGAGTAGAAACTGAAATACAATCATGAATTCATATCAGATGCATAAACAGACCTCTAGTCCAAGTTCAGTTCCCTTCTTAGCCACAAGGCCTGCACCAAGCATCACACTTGGGTTCGAGGTGTTAGTGCAACTTGTGATGGCAGCTATGACAATACTGCCATGCCTCAATTCAGCTGGCTGACCATTAAAGGTAAATTTTGCAACCTTGTCCTGTTGATCCTTGGGAATGGCAAAGCCCTGCAAGGGAAGAAAAGATTTAAGTATATAAAGATGCTAAAAAATCAACAATTGAAGATCCATTGGAGACTAAAGCTTCAATCAGAAATTTAGAGGTGGCATATCCTTCCATAATGTACTCTCAGAAGTACAGCTTCAATTAATATTAAACATACAACAATGCCATTAGAGTGAAGACCTAAAAACAAAGGGATAAACTGCCAAAAGAACAGAAACTATTCAGCAACAAACACAGACTGCAACATACCTTAAAGCCAACCTTGTTGTCCAAACAAGCCTGCCAATCCACCTTCATGTCTTTCAAACTCACACGGTCATGGGGCCTGACAAATGCTCATTTGCTTCAGTCAGACCAGTCAACCATGCAAAGGTATAGAGGGTTAGAAGGAAAATCCCAACAAACTAAGTCAAAAAATGAAGTTTCCAGCATTAGACTGCAGAAAGGAATGCATGAAAGGGAACAATAACAAAGATTCATGTGTATTGTAATGTTTCCATTGTGGTGCATTTAATTGCAGTATTGATCCCAAGACTGCAAACATTCCTATCAACCTTGAGAAGAGTGCTTCACATACCTTTTTGGTCCAGAAACACATGGGTCCACAGTGTCAAGGTCAAGCTCCAGATATGCAGAGTATACAGATTCCTTTTGAGACTGAAAATACATATTATAAGCAAACATCAATAACCCTCCTCTTCCTGTCTTAGCAAACTACAGCTCTAGCCATTTCCATGGAATCAGAGGTTTAATCAAAAGTATCTCACTAGTCAGGCAAAGGTCATCACCCGATACCACTAGCACAAGGAGTCAAGCAATGGAATAAAAACTTCAGTGATGTACTCCAAGAAACCCTGATTAAGCTAGCAGGGAGCCAAACTTGCTATTCATTGTGAAGAAAGAAATCCAGGATCCACACTGAGGAAGGGAGATATCAAACTCACCTTGTCATGGTCAATGAACAGGTCATTTGCCCTTAGGTATGCTTCAATCTCCTCAACCTATTGCATATACAACAAGAACCACCCAGAACGTAAACAAAGGCATTTACTGCATCAAGAAGTTGAGTAATGATCCACTGAATGTCCTCAGAAGGCCCCATCTCATTGAGATTCAGTATTTCAAGATGAACACTTCTTGATCATTGACCAGCTGGGACTAATTGAGCACTGAAATGAGTACTCCTATGCTTTTCCTATCCAATATGACTGTCACAACATTAGAGCTTTGGATTATTTGATCAATTATCTTCTGGTTGACTTGTTGTCTAGTTACTTTAACTGCAATTAGACATGTGTGAGCACTGCTAAGATGGATTTACTAGCTAGATTTTCTGTTACAAAATGCAAATAAGAGTGCATCAGTTCATAGGTTATGAAAATTGCTTACCTTCTGCTCATCCCGACCAGTCAACCTCAAATACTGAAGGGTGACCTTGTCAACTGGGAAAAAACCCATAGTGGCCCCATACTCAGGGGACATGTTCGCAATTGTTGCACGATCAGCCAAAGAAAGCTGAGACAAACCCTTTCCTGGAAAGCAATGAATAGTGATAATATTAGAGAGAAACCAGAAACAGAATTTGATCAATATTGAAGTCACTACTCCAACCAAGCTCACGGTGGAACAGCAAACTCCAACAGCAATCGCGTTCAGATGATGAAATGTGTATGAAATGCAGAGCAAACTACCTGACAACAATTTGAAGGTAATCATTCTGGCAGTTCCAGCAAAACCAAAACTAACCCAATGAGAATGAATATGGCCATGGCCTTATGAGCACCCTCACAAGTGTCACTCACAAAGTTTCAGACCATCACTTCCATTATGAATGACAGTGACTAACTGCCATTGCCTCCCTGATGACTTCATCAGGTCCCAACAGTGGGTACATAAGTGTACGATAATCTGCCAAAAATTTCAGGCAAACCACTATTCAAACATCTATGTCCCAAGATTTGGGTGCATTTTCAAAAGCAACAGGAAGACTCAGCCATCATGTTGACCAGCACTCAAGAGATATAGCTAACATAAAAAGTCAAAAGCAGAAGTGAAGAATATCACCACATACCATAAAATTCCACAAATTTGCCAACCACTCCATGTTTCCGTAGAATTTGAGTCACTGTCAACACCAAATCTGTGGCAGTGACCCCTGTGCGTAGCTTGCCATCCAACTTGAAACCTACAACCCCTGGGAGGACCATACTCATGGGCTGCAGCAAAAAAATTCGGACCTCTCAGTCTTGCACACCTTAAAGAACCATATGCAGAGTAGGACTTCTCAATTGCTTTGACACCTCCACAAAAGGTTGTGCATTCAATGCCAATAGGTCTGTTGGTAACCCCAGGAAATCCAATGATTCCCTCAAGATGGAGGGACTTCTTGTTCAATGAAAAGCAACATAAAGCATGGACACAGTACAGAAACTCAAATTTTCCCCTAGTGAAATGTTATGAACATACTTGACCAAGCATTGTTGCTTCAGCCTCAATGCCTCCAACTCCCCAGCCTGCAACTCCAAGCCCATCTATCATAGTTGTGTGTGAATCAGTTCCAACAAGGCTGTCAGGGTACAACACTCCATTGCTGTTGAAAACTACTCGAGCCAAATACTCCAAATTCACCTGTACCAGGCCCTCAACCATGTATGAGATCATTTAATCACATTGATCAAAAGTCAGAGAGACCAAACTGTCTGAACAAACTACAGTGATTAAACAAACAGAAACAGAATTAATGCATAACTGAGCATGAGCCTCCAATTAAAACAGCAACAGAACCAACCTGATGCACAATACCAGATCCTGGTGGCACCACAAGCATATTTTTGAAGGCAGTTGCCCCCCACTTCAAGAAAGCAAACCGTTCTTTGTTTCGGCCAAATTCCAACTCCATGTTTGCATGGAGTGCATTTGGTGACCTGGCAACATCTACCTGCACAGAATGGTCAATGACCAAATCAACGGGCACCTGCAAAAAGAGCCAACAAAAACCATCTCCACTTGAGACAAATAACCACATGAAAAGCACACCTCCAGCAGCACAGCCCAAATAGAACATCAAAATTGCAGTGGGATCCTGCAAACTACGTCAACTGCAACTACAAATGTCACCAGAATGCAAACACTTTCAGTGCATTTTGATGTCACTTTCAATGCAAACACTCAATGTGGCCATGCTTGATGGCTCTCCCTGTAGATAGAAGCAAGGGTATAAGTAGAGCCAGATAACATCCCTTGCATCTTACACTCCTAATACAATTCAAGAAAGCAGCTACAACACAGCTGATTGTAATGTAATGTGAGCAGGATCATCCTTCCAGCTTACCAAAGGATTAATCTTATCTGGGTCACCACCCAGACGTGTGATAGCATCCCGCATGGCAGCTAAATCAACCACGGCTGGCACTCCAGTAAAATCCTGTGGATGAACAGAAAATTGTGAGCAAATCTACTCTCTATATATATATATCCTATTGTTAGTCACCAAAAAATATTGACTACAACCAGCATTGTCAACTGCAATTCAAAAAGGCCAGCATAGTCATGAAAGCATATCTCTCCCGCACACATTACTCTGACACAACTGCAACTCAAAATTTCAAAAAATTCAGAAGTGTGAAAGAGATAGCAAACCTGGAGAATGACACGAGCAGGTTTAAATGGGATTTCCACTTGTTTGGGAGCAGTCCGCTCCCAGTCCAGGATTTTTTCCACATCTGCCTTGAGGACCTGAAAATTATCACAATTCCGAATTGCAGATTCCAACAGATATCGGATGGAGTAGGGCAGTGTGTCTGCACACACACACAGTGATCAACCCTAAGTACTAGAATCGCCATACACAGGCCAGTATCAAGGATAATCATACGACGAAATGTTGTTGCACACAAAAAAACACAAAACGAGCGACAATGAATATAGTCCTAGACAATGCCTGCTGTGCCCTACTATTGCAGAATATAAACTAACATAACCAATGCAATGACTCCATATCATATCTTGGAAGCGCAGCCAAACCCTAGCTCCCAAGCAACCAAACCAGATCTGTTCTCCTCACAAAGGGACAACCATCATTTATTCATAGGACCATTATGTTTGCCTTGTACAATACAGAGGGTTCAATGTAAAAGTTCAGCAATTTACCAACTCGTGGATCGTTCAGTTTGGGGAGGCTGTAGTATTTTCCATACGTGCCTCCACCTGGCTTGGGCAAATCGGTCAAGAGGCTTCCGAAAGGATTCTCGGTAGCTGCAACATGTACAGACAGACATGCATGCATGCATCAGAGAAGTCATTTACAGATTATAAGCTGCTCCTCCACAAAGGTAAAATAGCTGTGCGGAAGATCGAGCAAGGTACAAAAGAAGCAAGAGTCTTGATTAGGATATCATAATAGGTTAGGGTATGTCAGAAGTGGTGAGGATCCTCGCTTCCAACACAGCTTCAAACACATGAGAATCCTAGTCAGGTTTCCAAACAACTGCAACAATTTCATCCCCGGCTATAAGACCTCGCAACGCCAACAAAAGAGCAAAAAGAGTAAGATCCCCCGCCTCTCTCATGAGACGAAGAAGCTCAAGCGCCTTTCGTCAAAATTGCAAAGTGAACTCGACAATACGATCAAGGATTTCAAGGCAGAGATCCGATCCAACAAACAGTGCGGCCTTATATACAAGCAAAGCAGCACAAAGGCACTGGACAACATCCCGCTTACGTACCGTGAGAGGAAGCCATCCTTGATCCGCCTTGTAAAATCCCCAAGGCCGCAGATGCTAGCACCCGAACACCGAGCGGCCTGCCAGATCTAAACCCCGCCGGAACAGCTAGAGCCCGCAGTACCGCACTCCCGCTGCTGCCGTCAAGCTGATGAGCCAAGCCGGCGACCGCAAAGCTCCGACTGTACAATCTGGAGCCGTACAATTCAGAAGAGGACAAGCGCCGCAGAGAATTCCTGCTGCAAACGGATGCTGCTGCTGCAAACCCTGAGACGGATAATAGACGGGAAGTTGTGGAGGAGGCGATCAACTGCTGCGACGTGCTATTACTGTAAAACTTAGCAGTAATGCCGGACGACACCTGATGGATCGGAGAAGAAGACGACAACGATGTTGTTGCTTCTGCTGCTGCTGCCGCTGGTCGCAGCCTGACAAATCCACCACTGCAGGCTCTCAAAGAAGACGATGCTATGGTGATAGTGTGCATTATGAGCTGACGCGGCCCCGGATTGTTGTACAGCAATGACTCTGACTTGTGACCCGCAGTCCTTGCATACTCTAGCTAATCACGCGCCCTACTCACACCAGGCACCCCCCCCCACGTTTTCTTTATCCCTGCAATTCCGCTCCCACTGCCAGTGCCGTTCGCCGTATTTTATTAAAATCCTACTCACCCCGTCGTCGTTTTGTTCTCAGCTTCACGTCTCTTCTGCTGATCTCGCTCTATCTCCACTCGCGAGAGCTCTATCTTTCTTTCTTTCTCGATACGCGCGCTTTCTCTCTCTCCCTCTCTCTCTCTCTTTTTCCGTTTTCCAAGAATGAGTGAAAGAAGGCGGAATTGGCACACGAGGATGCGATGATCACGGGTGAGGTGTGTGCGTTTGTTGTCTCTTGAGAACGGCGAAGGGGTTGGTCGCGTATGTCGTCCGGAGAACGCGTGTCGTGACGCGCCGCTTGGCGCCGCGACAAGTGTAGGAACCGGCGGGGGGGGATCCCCGGTTCTTGGGAGGCCAAAATTCAATAAACCCATTTTCACCAAATTTGGAAGCGTACTCACAAGCTTAAGTAAAATACTGGGCGGTGGTTTTGCGGTGCAAAATTCCGCAAAAATGCGAAAAATAAAAATGTGCAGGGTAGTGAGTGATACCCTTGTTGTATATTCCTTGTTTTTTTTTGGGGAAATACCACCAAATTTCAAAAAATAAACTGCCACATTTCCCACTCAATTCCCTTATTTTGTGTGAAATTTGTGTTGGGTGAGGACCAAGGACCTTCTTGGGGCTCTACTGAGAATGAGGGCTCTCCATGTGTGTGCATAGAGTTGAGCACTGGACCCAAATTCCAACAACAACGCCCTTTTGGAACCCTGTTTGAGTTCCATACCTGGTGTAAAGATCTCGATGCGCAATAGCCCCTGAAAGAGTGCTATTCAAGCTCCTTACACAGTCTAAAGAATTGATTTGATTTGAAATGAGAGGAAAGCAGCTTAAGGTTAAAAGTCCCTCATTTTCAAGAAACCTTACACACAAGGTGCTTTCATCGCAGAAATTTTTATTGACAATAAGACGGCCTCAACATACACTAGAAAAATTCCACCCATTCTTTACTTGAATCGTGACATCTTTTCATTAGGCTGCTACAATCACAGATTCCATGATCGCATCACCTTTTTCATTATTTTATTTCAACTACCGGCACCCATAGCCACCTCATAATTCTACCATCAAGCATTGACCAAATGAAAAGAGTTATATGAGTGCAACTCGTCACAAAATGACATTTCGTCTTTTTGTGGGAACATGTTCCCAAAGTGTTTAACATTGATTCATCATGTATTTTCAATATGGTTGCAACTCTACAATACATGGGAAAGCACCTTTCCATGCAGCAAGAAACAAAGCCTTATATCTCTCTGGCTTTCCATTAGGTTGTTCTCTTCAACTTAGCCTAATGGAGAGGAAACCTTAGTGCAACTATATAGCCACAATGTACCCAGTGGTGAGGTCCTCTGCCTCCTAAAACACTAGGTCTAATATCTCTCCTACTCTTGTCTCCTTTTGAACTCCATATGTTCAAGCCAGCTTATGATAAGCTTTCCCTCTTGTCTCATGGATGGTAAGGCCCATGGGTGAAGAAATTCCCAAAAACTCAACCACCCTAAACCCTCCTTGCCTCTAGGCCCCATGTTTGGGAATTGCCCCACTTTGTGGCTTTACCCTACATTGCCTCATCCTCCTGGGCCCCTTGTTCGTGGAATTGCCCCACTTTGTGGCTTTACCCTACATTGCCTCATCCTCCCGGGCCCCTTGTTCGTGGAATTGCCCCACTTTGTGGCTTTACCCTACATTGCCTCATCCTCCCGGGCCCCTTGTTCGTGGAATTACCCCACTTTGTGGCTTTACCCTACATTGCCTCGTCCTCCTAGACCCCTTATGTGGAATGCCTCCGGGCAGGGGCTTTCCATTACAAGTACAAATTAATAACCTCATATAGTGTTTCTTTCACTGGCAAATTTTTGCCAAATTTCAACCTAAAAATATATGGTTTCGACCTACACAAAGGATTTTTCATGGAAAAAATGACCCACATTCACCAGATTTTTTTAAAAATAAATTTCAAACAGCCAGAATTTTATGATAAGTCCCAGTAGGAAGCCAAGAATATAGAAAGATTTTTTTCTTTTTCTTTTTTCGTATTAGTATATAACCAAACTTGGCTAAATTATTTTTCAAATCAATATCATTGCTTTGGCTACATCACAAAATCCTTGAAAGAAACCCCGCCCTTATATGGCAAACTAGAGTTCCTAAAACCAAGCACTCATGTGCCAAAACTTGAAAATAAACTTTCATTAAATTATGTTACAATGACATTGTGGGGGTCAAGATTATCAAAAACTTAATATCTTTAAAATTTACATGCCAGGGTGAGACCACCCCCCCATCCAGATTAATCTAAAACTGCGACTCATTTGAAACCGGCCACAGTGAACCAGCACCCACTAGCGCACCATGAAGGATGGATGATAAGTGATTAGGAAACAGTTTTCTGTTGAGTTCCACTTCCCTGGTTAACCATGGTGGTTAGCTCAGTTACTTTTTTTTAACCAGCTAACAACCCACCCACAAGCAGGTTGTTAGTAGGTAGGTAGTAAAAACAGCCTTTTTACCCATGTGTATAAACCATCTACTTACCTAGTAATAGTTATCTATTTTCTTACCTATATGCCTAAATATGAAACCTATTTCCTAACAGAATTGTTTACCAAGGTGAAACCAAATATTAACTCAGTTGAGGGTTTTATGCTGGCTCCAAAGCAAACCCCTTCCAACATCGTTGCTTTGGCTAAACCCTAAACCCCCTTCCAACATGTTTTTTTCTCTTTCACTCCATCACTCATTGTTTCCATGATTCATTATTATTTCCCACCGTTACAACATGTTTTTTTTCTCTCTTTCACTCCATCACTCATTGTTTCCATGATTCATTTATTATTTTGCACCATTACAACATGTTTTTTTTCTCTTTCACTCCATCACTTAGGAAAAGATAGCTCCAGCACCCCCCTCGACCCCCCTCTTTCGTCTCATAAGGGATGAGATATCAGAAAACAAGGAAAAGAAAGAAGTACACCAGGCTTCTCAGTGGGAGCATGAAACTCAATTTTGGTGGTAATCTAAGTTCGCCTCACACTATGTATGTGTACTGTAGCTATACATGTTCTCGAGCCTCATGGATTTTAATCCTGAGTCTCAGCAAGCATTTCATACCCTTATTGAGGAGGTTTCCAGACACATTTTGGTGCTGCCCATTAGAGTCTTTTGGGTCCTCTTATGCACATTTTGGGTTTTAGTGTCTTTTATAGGCCTCAAAATGTGCATATCAGGACCAAAAGTCTCTAATGGGCAGCACCAAATTGTGTCTGGCAAAAATATGAATCGGGGGCCAAGTTCAGACAATGAAAAAAAGAAGCAAGATGATACTGGCTGCAATATGGAGCCTTTTTCTGTATTTGACGTCTTTCACCAACCATCAATAATAACAAGAGATATACTCTCACATTTTCCATTTGCCAATTATGCCCCTTAAATGCAAAAATAAAATTGACATTGCTTCCTGATGCTTGTATAATGTTCATTTATCACAATTTTGCAATTGATCTTTGCAACCTTCAAAAAATAAATTCATCATGCTCAAAATGTATCATGGTCAGTGATTTTTTTTCAACAAGTTTTTTTTTGTTTTTTTACCAAAAATTTGTGAATGTTTTTGGATAAATGTGTTTTTTTAGTGTGAAATTGACTAATTTTTCTAATTTTTAGGAAATTTTTGATAATCATTTAATATTCAAATTTTGATGGAAAAAAAACCCTGATCATGTCACATGCAATTGCAACCCAAAGCATGTTATATTGATATCCACCATGAGCCTCACAAAAATAATTGACTATATCATTCAAAACCAATTGTAGTCCATATTTTGAAACATTGGAATTCAGGGATACATCCATCCATGGGGAAAATCTAGGGTGAGTAATCAACACTTTGTATATTATGAACAATGTTTTTTTTTTTCAATTTTGTTATGTAACCAAGGTGGCAATCTTCCATAAGTTGGTTTGGCCAATTTTGGTTATTCAAAATATTAAAGGAAAATTCTTAACCTTCTTGTTTATTTTTGGCTACTTACTTGAATTGTGTTTAGAAATCTCACAATCTTTTTCAGACTTTTTTTCTATTTTTGGATTTTTTTTCTCAAAAAATCATAGAATTTGTGACAATTTTTTTCTTTTTTTAGCAATAATGTGAAAGTTTGCACCAAAAAAGAAGTTGATCATGAATGAACTTCCCAACTATGAAACCAAACCTATAACCAAATTTGGAACCAAAGGTAAAATTTCAAACCAAACTTTTGTGTTAATTTAAGGTAAGGTAAACCAAAAATCATTACTACAATTGTGCGTCTAAATTACTTTAATTTGCTCATTCTCAACAAATGTACAACCCCAAGGAAACCCTAATCTTTAAATTTTATGCAAAATTAAACTAACCTAAGATCATAGATGGTGTTATATTGGTTCGAGTTTAATTTGACAACAAAATTTAATTTAACCATTGTTTTTAAAAGCTTTAAATTGGTCATGCACCAAATTTTGATCCCCCTTTTCCAAAAAAAATAGTTTAACATTACTTCATTGCCAAACTTCAATGAATTGACTACAAATATTTCAAACATAGCCCATAATCATGTTTAACCAAAACAATGAATATTTATCCTTACATCATATTGACTTATTTATGTAGGAGAGACTAGTTATTATATCTGTTGTTGTCTCACATCCCCAATTGTCTACTTGTGGTGCAACCAAGTATGTGTTATTTAAGGTGGTGGTAAAAATACAAAGCAATCCAAATAGGGACTTGTATGGCCTTGAGATGAGACATCCTTCCTCTTTAGTTAAATGCATTTTAGTTTCAATATTATTTTCTTCTTTTAGACCAAAGTGGCCTTCACTCCTTCCATATTTTAATAACTTAATATAATTTGTGGTTGTGAACATTATCTAGAAGGTATTGTTATTGCTTGTACACAATAATAATAAACAAAAACAACATCATCTTGAATATTTAACAACTAGTTAGCTCCTATTGATTAACATTGTGTATCTTAATCAATTGGGATCAGCCATATCTTTTTGTTTGAAATTTGTCACCCACATACATGACATGGAGAAGATTTCCTAATCATAATATTCCTTTTCATTTTAAAACAATCCATATTTATAACTAACATAAAAGATTTTTGCAAATATTTACAACAATTTTAATAGGTGGTCAAAAATTAGAAGGATTATTAAATGTTGTTAAATTCTTTTTTTTCTAAACCAATTTTGGCTACAATAGGCTATGTGTGATTGCAATTTGTACTAATATCAATATTTTATTTTATTAAAACATTCAAAACCTGTTGGTATCAAGTTTTTCAATTTTTTCAAATCGGTGTTTTTTCAAGAAAAAGAAAAAACAGTTGAATTTACACTAAAAAATCAAAACTTTCCAAAACAAATCTTTTTTTAAATGAAAAATAATTCTAGAAACTAAAAAATAATAATAACTAGTTGAAATGTTGAATCAAATTGTTACACACATCATCATTCTGATTATTATGGTAAAATCCTCCATGGTATTGATTTTTCCCTTATAGATTAAAAAGGTCATTGTGGAAAGATTAGTTGATTGAATGCCCATAGGAAACCTAAATATATGCCTACTATTCATTTTCCAAGATATAGTAATGTGGCATGTGCCATTAACCCAAGTATGAATAGGACCTTGACAATAAAATTCAATTGTGACAAAATATTTTAATATTTAATCAATATATAATGATAGAAATTACTTAAATTTCTCTTTTTTTTTAAGGAGGGAATGTAACACCTTACATTCAAAATTTACAAAATCACTTCCAAGAAATCTCCTTTGATTTTTAAGAATACCAGAAGCTTGCCCCAATTTTTTTTAAAGTATTTAGTTTTGATTTGTTGATTTTTTGGACAAAATTGTTCAATATTCAATAAATATTGCACCATAGATCTAAACATTACTAAATCACCTTGGTGCACCCTTCCTCATTAAGGGCTTTTCAATAATGCCAAGAACACAATAATGAGATGTGGTGGCTTGGGAAATGCCATACGCTATCATATTTAAATGTTTAAATTGTCTACCAAAACATATCAACATAAATTCCTATTACACAAGTGCACACACATAATCAAATCATATTCACCTTGAAGGAACCGAAGCTTTTAATTTATGCAAAGAAACTTGCTTGAACAACTTCACAACACAAAACACATCATAATCTTCAATTACACAAAAACAAACATATAAAAATATTATTCACAAAACTTTGAAGTTTCAAAATTATGAATGAAATTTGAAAGCACAAAGACAAGGTATTATCTTAAATTACTTAAAAGAACATTTTTCACACTAAGATTAGTTTACTTGTTTAGAATATCCAATTAAGTTATGTTAAGGGGTGAAATTATAGCCCCCAATCACTATCATGTTCCAAAAGGTAAAACCAAGGGAACAAAGTCGACATCTTATTACTCAATTAAAAAAAAACTACCTTCACTAATTTATTTTACTCAAATAGTAAATAAGAAATCATACAAAAAGCAAATGAAAAAGGTATGGTTTGTTGTCCAATAATAAACCTACCATCATATTGTAGGCTAATATAACGGGGTAGGGGGAAAAAATAGAAAATGGCAATATGGGAAATGATCATAACCCAATAGTATTTACTCTCCAAGGTTCTACAGTGTCTTCAATGCCCTTAGGTGTTGCCCTAGTGGGGTCTATAAACCTCTTACAACTATTGTTGCATCTTAGCCATGCCTACAAGCCCTTTAATGACTTTGCCTACTGCTTGCACCATTTGGAAATGCCTCCCCACCATTTTTTATCATTTGTAGCACATTGCACCCATTCATAACGATTACCTCCCACCTATAGCATTACATTCTCAATTACATGCAGCTACATGCTAGTATTATCCCCCTTTTTTCTACCACCAAGTATTAGCTCTTACCTTCTTGTGGCAGCTAATAACTTATTACTCCAAAAACTACCAAGTGATATGCATTTTTATTTTATGTTTTAAAAGAAATGCAAAAATACCATGTGAAGGAGTTGCCTATTTGGTATAATATCAAATTACTATACCTTCCACACATCCTAACATATTACATACCCACCAAAACACATCAAATTCCTCAACCATTTTCCATTAAAATCACACACAAATACAAATACATTTTTTCATTACTTTATTTTCCCTAGTAGTACAATATACACTTTTCAAGAGAGTCCATTCCAACCTCCAACTAGAAAGGTATTGAATGTTTTAATAGTTTCTCAACACCTCCCTTAATCCGCCTTCTTTACAAATGACACAAGGCCCACATTGACCCCAAGAAAATAAGACCCTTATTTTAATCCTTTCCTAGAAATCTCTTAGATGATTGGGATTGGGTAGATTAGCCCCAACCACTCACTAACATGAACTACTTAATCCCACTAGCTTCACCCTTTGGATAAGGGTGGGTAATTCTACCACTAGTAACTCTTAATTATTTGGAGGCCTATGGTACTAACTAGTCTAAAAATTTCAACCCGTTAACAAGTGACATTCATACTAATCATGACAACTATCGTTTGTTATCATAATTAAACACCTAATTATCTACCACAACATATCAACATAAACTCCTACTAAATAAACATTCACACACACATAATCAGCCCCTTATATGGGGATAAGGTATTTATGAGTTAGATAGTAGAACTTATGTAAGTTATGGGATGACCAGAAATGGACACCTTGGTTTCAAATAGTGAATTCAATGGGTTGGGTGTTAATTTGTGGAACATTGATCACATACTAGGATGAAACCTTGGTAAGGTATGCCAACGAGGGTTACTTGATTTTTTTATGGAAAATATCCATAAATTAAGCCATAATATTTTGAATTCATGAATATTTTTTATTTTAATGATCAATAAGAAGAAGTTCTTTGACTTCATTGAATAATATTAAAAGATTGTGTGCTTTAATATGCATTTAAATACATTTTAAAGAAATACAAGTACATGAAAGTATGTGTCCCACTTTTGAACAAGCATGTGAAAGTATGATGAAAGTACAATTATAATTGGATTTTTTTTTACTTTGAAATGGATGAAACACTAATATGTACGAATGTGTTTTTAGTTTTTTCATATTATAATCATAATCTATTAAAGTTTTCATATAAAATTATGTTTGAAAATTTGAAAACCTAATCAATTTAGAACATATTTTTCATCCATTTTTCTTATACAAAAGTTTTTCAAACTTTATGTGTATCTAACCATAAACTCAATCCAAAGTGCACCATTGTTTTATTATGAAAATTAAAGAAGTTTTGAATAGGTTTTTTCATGTTTATGCCATAAATGTTATTGTGGTTACTTGTATGGGATTTTGTTCTGGCATATTTTACCATGTTTTTCACTTGCCAACATGATGATAGCATCACATGTAGACATACACAACATACATCGTAAACTTGCATGCACCATTACAAGTTTTGAGTTCACTATCCCATCAATGTTTGGAAGATGACATGTAGGTGAACAATTGCACACATGATCCTTCCACACCACATTGTCTCATCCCATTAAAATCAAGACTCATGAAAGCAATGCCTTTTAGACTTTCAAGATGAGACGCCCTATCGTAACATCCAACGTTGTAAACATTGTTTGTTGCAAATACACATAATTTCTTGGGGTATATCTCTAAATTTGTGGCAAGTATCCTCCTCCATGTATAATGGTATACTACAATGTGTTTCAATGTTGAAAAATAAAAAGGTTTTCAAACACCATTGGCATGACATTTTTTGAAAAGTTATGTCATATGATCACATCCATGTGCATATGGATCATCCCAAGTCCAAAATTGTCATCATTTTTCTACAAATGGATGTAGGCAAGTTTGGATCCCAATCAAATAAAATGAAATATGGTGGGAAAAAAAATGATGTTTGCTTACTAAACCAATAGCCCATAGTCAACCATAACAACCAAAGGTCCCAATCCCCCTGTCCCTTTCTACAAGCAATATTTTTGGAAACCTCTTTTGATTGAACTTCCACAATCCTATTTACTAAATCATCTATTTATAGGTGATCCTATGATGTGTTGTGATGGTCTATCAAGGCTTGTTCACGTAATGCTTGAAACTCCTTCAAAAACTCCTTACCTTGATCCATGAACATTTAAATGAATACCCCAAACTGCTGCAACATTTGATCCAAGAAAACATAAACAAATTTTCCATTATTTTGTCCAACAATGGCATTAGTTCAATCCAAGTTGGAAAAATGTTCCACCATCATTACCACATACCAATTGTGCTACAAGGTCAATCACAATGGTCTTTCAAAATCTAGACTCCATAGGTAACTCAAGCCCATGATGGGAAGAGGATGTAATCGTGAAGTAACACATTAAAAGAAACACAAACCCTATCACACACAATGCACCTTAGCACAAATTGTTGGACCTTTATGTGCATCCTTCACCACGAATATTAACCTATAGTAAAATGATGGTACATTGTACACCAAAATGACCTTGCTCCTCATGGACATGTTGCATTAATCATGCTTGTTGAATTGGATGATGAACAATTCTCATTTGACCATACTCCCACATTCAGAATAAATGGTTAGTTTCCATTTGAACCTTTTGGTTCTTTCTAGGATCTAGTTTTTCTCCTTAGTTGTCACTCCAACAAACTTATCCCCACTCTGAAGATGATTTAATAATGGGTGAAAGCACACTACAATGTAAACAATTTTAGGGAAAATTCGGACTACATATAGCATAAAAAGTAGTAACATGTAAGATCTCACTCACTTTGAATTTTTTTAGAAATCACATGTAGTTATTTTGAGCTTCAAACATAAACCCATCAATATGCAATTGATTGGTAGTTGTATCATTGTGTACAAATACACCAATGATTTTATAAACATTGATTCAATTACCTATTTTACAACAAATTACCACTTTTTATTAATTTTGAAAATCCATTCTTTTTACGTCAAATGGTAAAAACAAAAATTAGCCTATTTACATCTTCAATGGAAGAACATTTTACAACTTAAAAATATCACAATTTAAATCATTATTATAACAAAATGTACTAACAAATGTTTTTAAAACATCTGATATGAACTTCACAACTTGAAAATAAATTGAGAATTTTAGTGAAGAAGATTTTTTTTCATGGTAATTGTATTTTTACATGTGCAAAATTTCGTGGATAAACCATTATTAAATCTAGTCCTTCATAGTCCTTTTTTGCAATTGCAACATTGTGATAAGCTATTGCAAAGTGAAAATGTATTTTAATTAATAATTAATTTGTTATATTTGCTACAATTTCATGATACACTAATATATTGGGATGTAAACCACCAATAATTGAAAATTTTAGCTACAAAATGTTTTCCAAACATCCACCATGATATATCAAAGTTCCATAGGTATCAAAAATTATCAAATTGTGAATTTTTTTTATCTACATCGTATTGTGCTTTCACCTTAATGTAGGATCCTCATGAACATCCTTAGGTCCATTGGGGTCATTAATAGCCTCAAGATCCCAAGCATATTTCCTTTTTGTTGGAATAATCATAGGCATTTTTATTGCCATGATGCATAAGAAAGCCAAGGCATACCATCCTAACACCATTTTTTCATTGGTCTCCCCATGCCACCTAATTTTAATACCATCTTGTTAACTTGTGCTTGGGTTCCATTTAACCCATCTTCATTTTGATTAATAATCTTTGTATAATAACATGAATGCCCATCATGCAAGCTTGTTAATTAGTTTGTAAATTCCATTTAATTTTTTTTTACACACTATTACAAAATCTATTTTATCATTAATACAAAAGTACGGTGTAGTACACTAACAATCACTATGGGACCTTAAAAATGAATAAAAGTGCACTTTACTTTAGTGATTTCACCCTGGGTAATGTTATTTCATTATAATATCACTATGTAAAGATCGTGTTTCATTAGTAGTTAACATAATTCACTATTATAATTTACTGTGGTAAATAATTTTATTTTTATGTTGATGTTTTAAATACCTTATGTTACTTTATGATATACCATGTATTATTTAAAGTTACATTAATTATTCTAACTTATACCTTAAGTTATTGTAAGTTATTGTAAATTATTATAAATTATTATACCTTAAACTATTATATGTTATTCTACCTTAAGGTATCATAATTAACTTATTATAGGTTTTGTTACTTTAAATTATTTTAAATTAAATTATTCAACTAACTTTAAGTTATACCTTAGGTTACTTTATTGTAAATTAACATATTTTATTTCAAGTTATTCAAGGTCATTCTACTTTATGTTATTATAAGTTATTTTATCTTAAGTGTAGCAATTAAACATAATCTAAAATATAATATAATGACCTAAGGTAAAATAACTTAGAATAATCATTAATATCCACCAATATAATAGCCATCAATAGCCATTAATAACCACCAATAAAATAACCACCAATGGCCTACAATATAATAATCAACAATAACCAGTAATAAAATAGCCACCAATAGCTTATGTTGATTTAGCCACCAATAACCATTAATATAATAACCATTAACAAAAACCAATAACTTATGATAAATTAATTTAAAATAACCACCAATAGAATATCCACCAATAGTCATTAATAAAATAGGTCCACCAATAGCCATTTATAAAATAGGTCCACCAATAGCCATTTATAAAATAGGTCCACCAATAGCCATTAATAAAATAGGTCCACCAATAGCCATTAATAAAATAGGTCCACCAATAGCCATTAATAAAATAGGTCCACCAATAGCCATTAATAAAATAGGTCCACTAATAGCCATTAATAAAATAGGTCCACCAATAACCATTAATAAAATAACCACCAATAACCATTAATAAAATAATCACAAATAGCCTACAGTAATATAATTTATAATAGCCAATAATAACATAAGGTGAAATAATTTACAATAGCAAAAAAAATATACAATAACTTCACATAACTGAAAATAGCCTAAAATAAAATAGGAAAAAATAACTATAATAATTGTAAATAACCTAAAGTGAAATAACCTATAATAGCCAAAAATAACTTATAATAATCAAAAAATCCTAAGGTGAAATAACTAAAAATAACTAAAAATAGCCATAAATGACCATAAATAATGTAGGGTGAAATAACTTAGAACAATGAAATGTAACCCTAGAATAATTGAAAGTACCCAAACATAACTAATATTATTATATTATCAAAACTTTTATTCATTTATTAATTTTTTTTCTTTTCAAAAAAATGGTCATTGAAATATTATTGAATAATGATATTCAAAAAAAATTGTTCAAATGATTTTACATTTTCATAAGAAAATAAATGTAATTATGTACATTATTGAAAAAAACTTTTAAATTAACTTTTAATCATTTCATTTGGACAAAATCATAATAAGATACAAATTTTTCAAAGTTTACATTTTTGTAATGTTTAAAATGAAGTATTTGATAAATAAAATGTAATGTAACACATTATTACAACAAATGTGGCGATTTGATGATAGGGGTGTTTACTTCCATCCTAAAGGTCAAGGGATCAAACCTCACAAATGGTGTGTTTGTGGTGAACATTGGTAAGTTGATTGAATATTTTCCTACATAGGTCTTTAAATTAAGTGCCTACTTAGGTTAATTACATGGCTTATGTACATAAGTAATGACACATGTTAATAATTCATAGGTTAAAAATCATGAATTTTTTAATAATATTATATATTATATAATTTTTAATTTAATTAATTTCCATGATGCCTAATTAATTAACTAGTAATTGGAATGACTTGGTAAATTTGTATTTCATTAGGTATTAGTGGACCAATTCACTATTCGTAGCGACTGGTCCCCGTTCACCAAGGGGTTGACTAATTTCACCATGGTAAAAATGTCCAAATTCATTCAAAATTTAATGAAACCCACAATGAATTTGGACACATTTTGGTGTAGTGTATCCACCAAAACATTCCACTTAAATTCCAAGGGGGATGGTTTACTTACAATGGAGTGGATTATAAGCATTTTTAAAATGAGAATTCCAGTGATCTAAAATGCATGGGGAACACTTTAGTGTGATTCCACCATGCACTAACCTATTACATTGAACTCCACTCCTATCCACCTAGGACACCAAATATTCATGGCCAAAATTATATGTATAAATGATTACCCATGGACTTGAGTAAAAATCTAGGAAAGTTAAATGAACTTTAGTTGAATGGACTTCAATGAATATTGAGGTGGCACAATTAACATTAAAAGATGTGAACTTCATGATCTCAAATCCATTAAAACCTTGGACACAATGATTATGAACCACTTTGAACATGCAATGATGTTATATAAATTCAAAATTACGATTATTATTGGTGTAATCATATAATGGTGAACAAATAATATGCCAATAAAAAAACTATTATGAGTTGTCCAATGAACATATGAATTCCATTAGAATAATTCATTAATAGAACTCAAAATCTTGTGACAAATTCACATTACTTAACATAGGTACACCGAAAAATACACAATTAAAATGGGGTGTGATAACCACATGCATTTGAGGCATTTTATTCCCTTGATATCAATTTCATATCTTGATCATGGAAGAATAGTGTAACCAATGTTTTATGTGGAGTTACTATGGTGCTTAACAATTGTGACGATGCAATAGTTACCACCAAATTACTTCCTAGAATCAATTTATTTATTTATGCACCTTAGTGGCACAAAAAGTAACATGTAGACATTTGAACAACCAATCAAAAGACCACCAAAAGTTTAACTAGTGGAATATGCCACTATATTTACGGGCAAGGGACCAAAACACTTTAAAACATCTAGAATTTTTTTTAAAGAGTTGGCAAATAACCATGACACTTGCTCCCATTATCTTTGTTGAAACAACCCCACTCATACCAATAGGTGCAATCTTGTAATTTTGTAAGTTTTGAAATAACAAGAACTATGTATAAAATTGCAAATGAAGATGATGCATTTTTCACCATTCCACTACTATTGTTCTCCAAGATCCTTACATGGCTTTTTAGATCCTAAATTCCACAAACACCATACATGCCACATGTTATCGATGACTTTCAAGTTAATTCAAGCATGTTAAAAACAATATTAAAGGGATGTTGACAAGTGTTGATCTAAACTAGGCTAAAATCCATTGTAGTTTCAAGAACCCATGCATATAGATCACAATCCTTGCAAAATTTGGTGCAACAAATAGACATTGGTGTTATCAACAAACCAAATAATTTAGTCAAACTTTAAATTAAATTGTCACTTTGAGATGATTGTTAAGGTTTAGTTGGTTTTAAAAAATAAAACTACAACCATTTATGTCATGCTCCTTCAACACACAAATAATTGGCCTAATATAAACAATGAACATATGAACAAAATATATAGATCAACAAACCTATCAACACAAATTGGTACAAAAATGATGGTATAACTAATCCACAAATGCATGATTTTTAATCATAACAAATCAATAATTTTTGAAAACAAAGCAATAATGTCATGATTTTATTGAAAGTTTTCACAAATAAGGGTTTAGCCCTTCAGAACCACTTTCTTGTTGCGGATGGAAGTTGTTAAAAAAATCCAACCCTTGTTATCCATCCCTTGAAATGTTTCATTAATTTACAACCAAAATGAAGGAACCTAAAAAAATGATTAAAAAAAACAACAAACGTGGCAATAAAATATTGACTTCCTTCAAACTTATTGGAGGTTTGACCTTAACATCTATTAGCTAATCCTTATTGAAGACTAAGATCATGTTGGACATTGTACCAAATTGCACAACATTGATGTTTTAGTCAAAGACCACATACAGTAGTAGAAATTGGCCAAAATGTAACCACTTTATTTACGACTACATGCGACTATTCGTTATTTACAACTACTGACGCGCTCCCAAGTCATGGGGTGAAACCAACTTGAGGGTTTCACAAAGTCAAGTTGCGGAAGTTGAGACTTGGAGGCACGCTCTTAGCTTCCAACTCTAGAAAGGGGTAGAGGGTCGAGTTGGGAGCCCAGGGATTAGACTAGGAAGAGGTATTAGTTGATCAAGCATGAATCTGCATCAAAACAAACCACCCATGTGGTTAGTTCACATTCCGAAACACCTTTGGGTGTTGGGACAAGCCACGGGCACTTTGGACTATGAGACACACCACGGCCCGGACTTGGGGGAAGCCATCACCTTCCCCCATATAGTATTCTCTGCGCCACGTTTCGGGGACTACATCCAAACGGCTCTTTTTCCCGGGACTCCCAAATTGGAGTCCCGAAATTGTCCCGAAACTGTCCCGGGTGGAGTCCTGGGACTTTGGGAGCTCATAACTCCCGACTGCGAAGTCTGATTGCGACGAGGTCTGAACCAAACTTGTAGCCCTCGTCGTCATCTTTTCAACGACGTATTGCACTCTCAATTCGGAGGTTGGGAAAAGGTCGATTCCCGACTTTTAGTGGTCGGGAGTCAAACTGCCAATTTGACTCCCGACCCTTCTTTTGCCCATAACTTGGGCGACAGATGTCCAAATGGCCAATGCGAGGCTATTTTCGATATCTACGCTTCAAGACCTTTTCAATGACACCAAGAACACCCCAATGCGAGGTGTTTTAGGCCTTGCTGTCGAGCTTTAAACATTCGGGAGTCCCAGAGGACTCCAAATCCTCACTTTTTCCAAGTGTTGGGCTTCACCCCTACACTTGGCCAAAGTAGGGTTGCGACAACTACATTTGGACGTTTTTGCAACTATTTCTTGTTTTGATCATATTTGCAACTACATTGCAATTAGTTTGCAACTATTTTGGTGTTCATCCTTCCATGTGAACAACGTTTAGTTTGGTTTTCATCCAAGCAGAACAATTTATATCCCATTAGTTGCAAATGTCAC
>Ga0209208_10002099_pt1 | contig 28462 bp, 13 predicted proteins | sample S1TSphfallax_3_FD_187694 | JGI IMG/M metagenome (GOLD analysis project Ga0209208, IMG submission 187694) | Host-associated microbial communities from peat moss isolated from Minnesota, USA - S1T2_Fd - Sphagnum fallax MG (SPAdes) (version 2) | ecosystem: Host-associated > Plants > Peat moss >...
GGACTAACATAGGGAATGGTTAGCAAACAATGGTTCTCCATCCACATGGGCCTTATTTTGGGCCTTTATCTAACATAAGGAATGCCCTTGTATATTAAAGTCTAAGAAAGGGACCTATGACCTTAGGATCCTAAAACTTAAAACATATGACTCCAAAACCTAGAAATCCTAAGCACTATATGAACCTAGGACCCTAGCCCATACCTAAGCCCAAGAATCGCACCTTCAAAAAAAAACTCTTAAAAACCTATCAAGTCCAATTTTTAACCAGCTCCAAATCCATGAAAACCTCCTTCGACCAGTTCTTAGTCAATTTTTGAGTCCATGTAGACTCGTCAAGTTTGGTAATTAGACTCAAATCCAGATTTGAACCCAGCCATAAACCTAGAATCAACCAACATTAATAAGAACTCTCGCCCTCTTACACCTTGCAACCTATGTATGTTTCAGTTCATGATCATCATTGAGTTGTGGTTTATGATCAATAAAATCACATTCCCGAAATGTGAGGCAGGACTTGGCTATCACCTCATCCTACAATGCCCCCACATTGGGGCTTTACCCTACACTAACAATCATGAAGCAAACTCTAAAAATACTTGAAAATCCACTAGTGTGTTTGAAGAGCACATATGGTTGTCATCATTTTTATGTTATAAAAAATTTGGCATTTTTTTTTGAGAACTTAGCAACAATGAGTCAAATTTACACTAGAAGAGCATAAATTTCTAAAAACTTTTGTTGAGAAAACAGCTAAATTTGTTGGAGAAAAAAACACTAACCTTACATTTATATTTGTGAATATTGCCTCCTTCTCAAGGACACCTTCTGCCTTCAAGAGGACTCTTACACCCACCTATTAGAGAAGTAGGTTGTCTATATAGTGCTCTTTGATCCCTTGTTTCCTTTCCTAGATGTGATCGCATTGGATCATCTCAAAGATCTCTTTAAATATAAAGGGAGCAGTTGCATGTGTCCAAGTTTTTACATGAGGTCATTTTCGTGATGATACAATGGCAAACATTGCATATGTGTATTAGAAATCTCCATTTGGATTGCATTTAAAACCCACTTGTGTGAATAATTGTTTTATATTCTTCCAAAGTTAAATCTCAATCATGTATGTAAATGTGTATGGAATTGCAAGAGGTCAATGCTCAAACAATCAAGGTCTTGTGAGCCTAATGTCAATTCCTTCTTTTGTCTTTTCACCCTTTCCTCTTTTCAATTGATTTAATGACATATGAATTGTCAAGATGGACCCAAAACATCTAGATTATTTGTGGCCATGACATTACAATAACTAATGACGTTCACTCAAGTCATTGCATGCCTTGATGTGTTGTAACTAGTTGCTTTGAAAGCAAGGCCATCATTGGTTCATGTATTGATAATTCAATATATGATGGCAAAATGACAAAATCAAAGTTCATACACATTACTACATGTGAAATGCACCATATATGATTGGTCGTGCATGTTGGATTGAAAATGTTATTGCATTTGTTTTAAGAACTCATCATTGTTTGGAAATTTAAAAAAAGCTTCCAAAATTCACTCAATAAATTCAAAGGCACATGAAGACAACAAAGAAAGAACAAAGGAGAAGGCAAAACATTTCATCATCAATGAAAAATGTTACCTATTACACTCTAATTTTCAATAATTTGTATTCATTTATAAAAACTACAAGGAGGAACTCCTTGAACTATGCATAGTCTTTCTATTTGAATACCAAAAAAAAAAAAACCAAATTTTAATACATCATTGAATGCAAGATCATAGAAATTTGATGTTATCGCTTTAAACATAATACAATTTGAATGTCACACAACACAATAAAAATTAACTAAGATTTACACAATAAGGTGGTAAGATTTTGTACATTCAAATTTTTGTGAAAACAAAGGCATACTAGGACCATTCACTGTTTTATACATTTCGAAAAAACATTTAGGAAATCTTGTCAACATTTGATGTTAAATGGAAGCCCCCTAGGGGTTCCCTTTTATTGTCGATTTTCAGTGTACTTGAATAGGGGTGGCAACCTATGATGAAAATAATATCCCCTAGTTTATAAGAGCAACCATTGTCGAAATTCGTCTATCTACACTTAAACAAATCACTTTCCTAACTCCGGGGCATTGCCTCCCTTGAGGAGTTGGCAGGAGTTAGATCACTGCTTAAGGCCCCAGTAGGACGCAAAGTGTCATTGGGTTTCAAATGCAAAGCTCCGCACATCGAAAAATTTCAATAGGGTTCTTATCTTCCCCTTCGGATAGAACCACATGTTCAATTTTCCTTGCATGTGGTTTGTCCATGGTAGTTTTTTCAGTTTTTGCAATTTTTCGTTGTATAAATGCTACTAGTCCCCCTTGCATGGGGATGTGCGACTATTATGCAAAATATAACATACACACAATGTAGTCCTTTTTATATTCAATGCAACAAAATATATGTTTATATTCCAAGCTTATTATGCCAACAACCTTGACAATATATTACAACTATTTAGTTATATTTACAATGTACAAATCTATGTACATTCTTGGTAACACATTTTTCCATGAATCTAAATCTATATATAGATGATAGAAATATATGATGTGTTGAAACTTTGAAATTTGTTCTATAGATTCTATGATTTTTAGCACCCTTATGATGGACATAAGTTGTTCCATTGTAGCCTAAATTGAATGTTTGAAAGGTTCAGCCAATTTTTTAAATAACTAGTTGGCTACATAATAGTAACATGTCATGATGAAGTGGTTGGTTCCAAAGTCCTATTTCAATACAAATATTTGAAAATTAGACTTTACACATGTTTCTTCATAATGCCAATGTTTTTCTTGTTTTGCTTACATCTTGTTTCAACCCCATGGCTTGAAAAATGACATATATTTCCAAAGTAATATGTTTTTTTCAACATTTTACAATAAGTCCTTCACATGATTTATGAATGGTAATACCATTGTAGCATTAATATAGAACCTTAATATTTTTTTTATAAGAGTTTCATGTGACATGATTAAGTATGCTCCCAAAAAGAGGGTATCTATCTCCCACATTGCGCCTCTCATTTTGTGACATGAAATGGTAGGAAAGAATAAAAGGTTAGGAAATTTAAAGATTTAATCACTAATGACAAATTTGCTTTCTAGCATGTTGTGGAAAAAAAACATTGGGGCATTTTTTGTTAGCAACGTTACAATTGCAAGGAGTGTGATAATAATATGACATGCTTGCATCTCCTCCATCATTTAGGTCACAATTTTTCTATTCTTGTCTTTCATCTCTAGCAAATGGTACCCTTCTTTTGATCTAAAATTTTCAAGTGACTTTTAATACTAAATTGACATTTGCACAATTTTCAAAATTATAAATCAAGGACCCAAAAAATGTACATTAATTAAAACAAGATTATCGTAGACAACAATGACAACAAGAATAAGAAATGCAATGAATGGAAATGCACGTCTCAAATATAAAAATCAACAACAAACAAAGCTAATTTGAGAAGAACTTTTGTGCACATCTTTCTTCTTCAACAAAAATTATAGATAAGAGTAAAAGAACAACTACCTTCGTTTATGAACACCTATTTTTGACAAATTTTCGACCCATACAACAAAATCAAATTGGTTTTCAAAAAAGCTGGCATCTAAAAGATGAAAATAAGAAGGGAAAAAAATAAATTACAACTTTCAATTTTTACTCACCTCTTGCATTTTAGGGTTTCTTTAGTCTAGCTTCTCAAAAAATTTACCCAAAAAATGCAAGACAAACTAGGGTGTTAGAAAATGATTAAGAGCACTTTGTCTTTACTCACCAAGCTCCAAAATTACAAAACAAAAAAATATTATTCTTTTTGTTTGCACTCCTCATTAAGCTCAAAAAATGCTTCCTCTCTACCATTATTCCTCACCAAACTTCACAGAAGACATTTTGCCACTCCTCACCAAGTTCCAAAAAACATAGATCACAAAGCTTTGTTTCACCTAAAAACCTTGAAAAAAAATGAACCTACTCCTATGAGCTTTCTTAAACCTCAACATTGTCATGCGTACAATGGGCAATGGTAGCTTCAAGGGAGAACTTAGTGTTGTTGTGTGCACAAGAAGGCAAAAATTGCTTCAATGAAAGACATGATGTTATAATGTGTGCAAGAAGACACAAATTGCTTCAAGGGAGAACACAAGGTGAAACTTAAAAGAACACTGATTTTGGTACAAATCTAAGTTTCATACTTTTTTTCCTTTGTGGGTGTCTACCTTGTATTCTTCAACTTGTATCACATTTGACCAAAATAGGCCATTTGCATACCAAAAAAACTTACCAATATTTCAATGTATTTAATAAAATTGTCATGAGAAATCGACCACACACCCATTCTATTAGCATAATGACAATAAGCTCCATGAAAAACTTTAAGCATACCTATTCATAGGAGAAAGAGATGACATTGATTGGCACATGGTAATTTAATTTCTTTTCACAAAATCCACCAACAGCATTTGTTGTGCTTATTTGCATTTTTTTCATCTTTTTTTATTAGCATTCAATTCTTATAATAAGTACAACAAGTCTTCTATTTCAACAAACAAGCACTCAATCTCATTCCAAACACTTAATATTTTGTACCATGGGGTGAAACTAACCTTTGAATGGTTTTCAAACATGTTACAATTCAATTCAGCTCTTGAACAAATGTTATAAATTTGTGTTTTTGAACTAGGAAACAAACATGGCTACCTTGTTAAGCCATAAGTAAGTAGGTAAGTAAAAAGTTGTAGATGTTTCAACTTTTAAATCTAGTATATCACAATTCATAACAATTATTTATATATATAATAAATGACAATTATAAGATGCCATAAGATCTAAACCACTCACCTTCACAAACACATTGAATCGAGTCTTTAGCCAAAAAATTCATGTTATTAAAAAAGAAAATTAATTAAAAAAAATATGTTGCCACACAGAAAATAATTTAATAAAAATGTTTTGTCCAAAATGATTTATTGAGAGATATCTTAAAGTTACTCTAAAAATCTTTCTACCTTTGCACCTTCTTTCACCTCCAACCCTTCTTAGGACTCCAACTGTTGTATTCAACAAAGGTTGTCAACTATTAACAATTTTCGTTCATTGCAAATGGTTTTTGAAAAGTTTGCTTTTAGTTGTACAAACTCAATAATCAATTGCACAAGCTTAAGATGAAACTAAGTTTACCATCAATTTCACACCCCATTCAAGGTCAATGTGTTTTTTAAAGGAGTATTTTAAATTTTGTCTTGCACAAATTACCAAAATTGCTTGCATTGTTACCAGTGTTGGGTGGATATCACCTTTTTTTGGGATATCCGTCAGATAAGGATATCCACCTTTTTATTGTCTACTAGATAAGGATTTTACATTTTTATTATTTTTTAAAATTTAGAAATCCTGGTTAGATATTAGATTTTCACATTTTTAATTTGACCTGGAAATCAATGTTCCCAGGTATCTGTGTTGTTTATTTATTAGTTGGATATCAATAGATCTAAATATCAAAATTTCACTTACCAATTATGTTGTGTGCTAGGTTTTGTTTTGGGCAAAAAATCTTGAAAAGGTAACATCCTGTTTTATAAGGAAATATTTTGTCACAAATATCCATTTTTCTAATTTTTAAAAAAAATCATAAAATAATTTTTCAAGAAAATATAACTACAATAATAATTGCTAGTGACTACAACTTTGAAGAGACCTCTGAAAATATGTCCCCAAAATAGTTTAAAATTTTCTAGGGATTCTTGTCACCCTAGATGCATCAAGAAAATGAAAAAAAAGAAAAAAAAGCTAGTGTTACAAATCTAACCTAATTAGTAATGTAACCTAATTAATAACTATTAACCCTAATATTTGGTCCTGGATCTGATATCCAAGTTGAATATCCAACATAATTTCCGAATATCAAAGTTTTGAATATCATGATGGGTGATATCCGACACCTCCAATATCAACAAGGATGGTAAAATATCAAAGCTCACTTGAGTTCATGCAATCCACAAGGTATGTGATGTCCAAGGTTGGCTTTGAAATTTCATCAAATAAATAAATGAATAAATAAAAATTTAACAAAAATCCTTTTATAATATTGTTGGCTACTTACTAGAACCTAATATAGTGATTTTTATTAAACGTTTCTCGAAAACTAGCAATTAAAAATTTCAAAAAATCAAATTTTCATTTTCCATTGTTAAATTCAATAGAAAACAAAAACATTGATTAAAAGTTGAGGTGAACCAAGTGTTTTTTTCCTCTCTAGTTTTTTTTCAAATTTTTCATGGAGCCAAAGTGACATTCATCCCTAAAACGATTTTGCCTGATTTGGAGCTAAGTTTCATATCCATCTTGTTACTGTAAATTGGATATGAAAGTTTAAAGAACTTTTTTAAAATATTTTTGGTTGCCTACTGAAACCTATTATGGAAATCTGGAAATAAATTATGTAATGGTGTAAGTTATATACAAATTCCACCTGCTGATCAATGATTTTTTGGCATGAATTTCATACTTTTAAACCTTTAAAAAATCTAATTTCCACTTACCTATAAGGCTTGGGTTTTTTTTATAATTTATGAAGTGTCCCAAATCCATCAAAATTTAGGAGAAAGTTATTAAATATCACAAGATTTTTTAGGATAGATTCCATTAGGTAGCCACAAGAATGTTTAATTTTCTTTATTTCAATATCTGATTTGTCTAAACTTTCTTGTGGCGGTCATCATTTGAGGCCTCTTTCCCTTGGCCTCCTCTGACCAAAAGATTCTACCCCCCCACCCCCCCACAAGAGCTTTCCATTACATTTGTTCCATCTAATTGAGCTCACAATCCTCACACAAAGCTTTTACATGTCAAGCATTGATCAAATGCAGAGCTCTGTGAACGTTGAGTCCACCTGAGAATCACTAGTTTTGATGTTCTAGTGAGCTTATTTTATGTGCAGTAAAGTTCAAAGCAAGCACTTTAATGCATTACCTCAGCAAGAATCCTGCTGCCTTGAATCCAAAACTGATGGATTTAAATCTTGCCACCTATCGACTCCCAAGAGATTGAAATCTTGCAAGCAGATAATGCTTTTCTCTGCATTGATGAGAGACTGAAGTTGAAGGGTAATGGGTATGGAGACTCAGCAATAACTATCAACACATGTGGAAATTCGAATTTCCTTTGCCTTCGTCGCCCACATGCAACTTTTTTTTCTTCTTTTAGTGTAGGGTAAAGCCCTAGGTTTTCTGTTGGGTTTCACTTCCTTAGCTAACCATGATGCGATTGTGGGTGCTAGTTAGTTCACTGTGGCCATAAATGCTCATGGTGGCTCCAACTGGTGGACAGTGTTGCTGCACATGTAGAGTCTAGGGCCGGAGTTTTGGATTCAAGGCAGCAGGATTCTTGCTGAGGTAATGCATTATTAAAGTGCTTGCTTTGAACTTTACTGCACATAAAATAAGCTCACTAGAACATCGTTTCTTTTATGCATAAAGTTAGAGACTGTTCAAAACTTCAATGGATGTTCCATTAACCCCTAAAACGTCTGTCAAGAGCACTTAAGGAAGCCTGCTCTGTCAAGAGTATTTAAAAGGGACTCATTCGATACATAACTATTATGCTTTACTTTGGCGGCGGGAATTTGACTGAGATACTGCGCAGCATTTTATTTTATTTTGGTCTTTTCTGCATCATCAGTGTGTATGTAGGTGGAAGAAAACAACTCAGTGACCAGATTCACGTGTGGCAAAAGCAGAAAAGTGTTGCAAAAAAGTTCCTCGCATTTGCAAGAGCCCTTTGGCGATTTTATACCAGAGTGACCAGTTCCGTCTGGCGACACAGTCGCAAGCTAGATCTAGCTATTCCTTTCTAGCTATGGAAACTAGTTCTCTCCTAAAAATTCTGGCGAACAGCAAAAGTTGTATGGCAATCCTGTGCACATCCATCTATTCACCTCCAAAACTGACATAGAAATGAGGGGGCAGAAATGCAACAGAAAGGTTCAAGGCTCAAGCGTGCTAGCCTTGATCATGGGTTGATTGAACTTGTGACCACTTGATGCAAAACAATTTCAAGAGTGAAAACTTATGTGCATACATTGCAACAGCTAGCTACAAGTGTGAGTTCAAGCAATTGCAGACTTTTTTCTTCAAGAATGGAAATTGAATTGAAACAATATTCATCTCAAACAGAACCAATAATTTCAACCATAACAACCTCTGCAAGTTTGAAATACTCTGGAAATGAATGAGACAACAAATATTATCCATTGAAACACATAAGGGGGTTTACAATGGTGAGGTAAACTTTGTCAAAGGCAAGGTCCATCACTTCAACCATGGCTTCAACATAATTAATGATTTCACTGTCAACTTGAATACACCCTATTTGATCATCCACCTCCCAACCCAATAAAATTGCTCAAACTGTTGGAGGAGAGTTGTTTTTTTCGAATTGTCCACATGGACATGAGATGCAATATAAATTTTTTAACACCAAATGTTGAAAAAATTGTCACCTTTCCCTCAATTTGTAACCAATTGTCGGGGATAATCAATCCCCATGGCATCCAAAACTGATTACTCAAAAAATCAAGCATTTAACTTCAAAATCAATTCTTCAACCAGCCCTACCATGTAGCAACAAATTCAGCCAGCTATGGATTAGTGGTTTTTTTATGAATGTGCTTTTCAAACTTCTATTTGAACAGATTAATAAATGCAAAGTTCAAACTCAAGTAGACTCACCTCTAAATTTTTTTTGGGAAGTTATTCAAGCAAATATGGATGAGAGTAAAAGAAACACAAGTTCAATCAACTATGGATCATTAGTTTTTTTAAAAAATATGTGAGCTATACTTGAACAAATTAATAAATATAGAGTTCAACTCTTGTAAACCCTTCTACAAAAAGAATTGTTGTTTCACAAGACAGGCATCTTGCAAGAGCTCCTAGGCAATGCTATAAAAGGTTCCATGAAGAATTACCTTTTTGTGCTTGCTACAATGTTGTCTCAAGAGATGTTTGCATATGTGGGGGAACTTTCAACCCTATAAAATCTTGTCAAATATAATACAGAACAAACTCAAGCTAAATTCAAATTCAAGCGCCAAGAAGAAATTAATATATGAGTTATATTCACTAGGTCAACCATATCATGCATTTGTTGAATACTTGGAGGTCCATTATTGTCATGCTGAAGCTGCAGAGTGCATAGTGGTGGGGCACTAGATTTTACAATTTTCAGGTGGTGACCATTCCATCGGATGGCAACCCAAAACCCAAAAAATAACTAGTGGAGACTAATGGAACTTAATGGTTGGGAGTGGTTTATAGTGGAATTGTAGTCAACACCTTGCCACATGTTCTAAATACTCAACAATTCCACTTGTCCATCACTCAAGTGAAAATGGGCCCTTGCCACTCAATGTTGAGTGGAATAAAGAGAGGTTTTGTTACAGTGCCCCAAAATCTTCTTGAAACATGTATATAAACAACCTTTCCAAAACTAATGTTGAATAACAAGTCTTTTTATGTCCTTTTGTTTTCTATCTGCTTGCATCTTGGTCCATCTATCCAACTCATTCCACAAATTATTGAACATAATATGTGTCCAATCCACCTCAAGTCCAACATCTTGGCCACTTCTCCCTTTGGATCCTCAACATACCTACTTTGACAAACTCATAATGAACCAACTACTATCTATTTGCCAATGACATACATTATACCTCTCCTCCCAAAATAAATTTCAAACCCCTTCACAAAAATATTCAAGAATTATACTAAATTGTTATGGTTTGGTTCCTTCCAATCAATGTCCAACAATGTGACTAAACTTGCTTTACATAGGTTTCTTTTCCCTCTCCCACCTTTTTCCACATTTTTATTATTTCCACTTGTTTGGAATAACTTTGCTTGGTTGGAGTAAAAACTAGTTTTATCACATTTGGAATCCTAATCCTTTTATGTTTTAGAGTCTTCTCATCCATCCTCCATAGATGTTGTTTTTGTTTTTTAGTTCCAAAGCTTAGTAAGTTTTCCAAACTTGGTTGGGAAGTTCATTCGGAAATGGTCTGAACCATATAAAATATAATATATGTTGTTTAATAATACAATATTATTAGTGGCATTCATTAACTTTGAACCTAATCATGTGTTGGTGAATATTAGCAAATTGAAATCCTACAAATTCATTAAATCTGAGCTACAAAATTTTGAAGGACAGACATTGGTCTATTGGGAAGAACCACAAACAATAGACCAATCACAGAAAGGAGGAGAAAAATAGTGATAAAGATGAAAATGAAAAATGACGAAATAATGCCACATTAACTGTAAATGAGGGAGGACAACTTGGTTGTCATAACCATAGAAAAATTGGTTGATTCAATAATTTAATTGGTTGACTGTATTGATGAATTATGACATGTTTCAGTACACATGATGAAGCAAATAAGGAATGAATGGACAAGTGGTTACGATGACACATGGATGAATGAAAAGGATAATAATAGACTTGAATTATTAACAAATGTTAATTGCTTCCATCTAGATGTATAGGAGAGAAGTCATCATGAATTGAATGGGGTGCTAAGAAAAAGTTAGTATTTAATGCAAAAACGACAAGCTGCCCTAAATGAAAAAATTGGAAGAAGGTTAAATGACCTTTGAGCTTCCGAGCATTCAAAGTTTCTTCACAACGTATTTGTGTTTTGTGTTTATAATGTGTGTTGTTGCATGAGTGAGGACAATGCATTTGAAAAATTGCAAAGAATAGTGAAGGAAAAAAAATGTAAAAAATTGCAAAAATGAGAAAACGCAAAAACTTGAAAAAAAAAATATGTGGCAAAAGTTTCTATAAGACAGCAAAAAGTGTAGAAGGAATTGGAAAGACAAGTTGGAGGACCAATGTATAACATTGCGTTGTTGGTAATGATTTCACCTTTGCAATCACCATCATCATTTGAATGTGAAAAGGGAAAAAATTTGAAAGAGGGATTGGTGTAGACGAAATTCAAGTGTTGGTATGACTTGTGTGATCCATGGATATATTTATAATATAGACTATTATAATAGGGCCATTGTCATGTTTGGACTACGCTAACTTTAAAGTTTCATTAGTCATTGAAATAATCATTTTGAATGGAATTTTTAAAATGACCCATTTAGTTATGTTTGTCATATTCCATGTGAATGTGATTGCTAGTTAAAATTTTAAATTTCACACAGTTATCATATCTTTGTTGAAAAAAATTCAATTTCTAAAATTCAATTTTCAAATTTGTCACATGATATCCAAACATGGTTCAAATTTGTGAAATCATATGATTCAATGTATCTTGAACTTTCATAAGGATTAAAACCCATTTAAATTGTTTTTGGAACATATTTTTATTTTTGGGTACATAATGATACATTACATTTGTTTTGACAAATATATTCCAGTCTCCCACTTTATAAAGCGAAATGAAAGAGTTTCTTTTTTAATATCTTGCCTAGGTTATATTCTAATATAATAAGCAAAAATATTGTGAAAATATTTCAAAAAAATTAAGTAAGATACATTCAAACATGCACATCCTTGCAAAAACAATACAATGTAACACCCCAAAAGGGGTCACCATAGTGTGCTTTCACCCCAACACCATATGATTTTAATGCTTGAATATTCATTCTTGTCACTAATGCAACCATTGAAATTATATTTACTAAAACCTTAACATGGTTTCCATTAATTACCAAAAAATGTGATTTCTTGAAATATTTGACATCACCTCATGTGGGCTTTAATGGATTTGAAAATCCATCTCCACAAAATATCATGGGTCAACATCCAAATAATGAAATAGGGAACAATGAATTTTTTCGCTCTTTAATTTTGCATGAAATAGGTACATTGGATTTCGCCTATGCCACCATGTTCATCACCAAAGCTTCTAAACATGCAGATCTCATTTTTATACTATTGGGTTCACTTGGAGTTGACTTGGTGGTCAACCCCTTATTGGTCACACCTTTCCCCTTCTGACCTTTTTCAAAACCTTGATTTTTTTCCACATTAATCATTTGTGATTAATTTTGTAATTTCAAATATAAGGTGAAACAATGATTTGGATCATGTTAATAAACTTTATAATGGGAACATGGTTGGGTAAGGTTAAGGAATTGAAGGTGATGGCTTGATGTTTTTCTTTTCTTCCTTGTTGAATGGAATATGATGAAGATGCACCATTTTATTCTAGTTTGATCCCTTGGTCTTTTGTGATGAAGTTTTATTTGGTTAGCCACATGATTATGGAATCGACAATGCTAAAAAGTTCTTCAAATTGTCCTTATTAAACTTTAAAATCATCATACATTCCTCCATGAATGCAATTCAACAATTAAAACAGACATTGGTACATTCACCACTGTGGGTTTTTTGGGTTGAAGTAACATAATGTTCAATATATGTCACTTAACTTCCTTATCCAAAATCCCTTATTAGAACTAGACAACCTATGCTTCTATGACCTTTTGTGTCCTAGTGTTAATCACTTCATCTATGCATGTATGTCATTTGCAAACTTTCATGTGATTTGTGTTGAAATTCATACAACTTCCAAAGCTTTTTCATTTGAACCATTGAAAGTTGGTAATTTTTTCACAACTTTTAAAAGAATTCCACAATAGCATTGGATGTTGGCATGGGACCCCATCTACAAGTGGAAGGACTAACATCACCACTTCTAGTGGTTGTGCCACTAACATTCCCACATTTAGTAACACTTCCCCCTCCAACCCCCTTGGTGACCAAAAATGATGATGATGGGGAGGGAAGCCCCTTCACCCTACATTGATGCCAATGTAAAGGGGTCACCAATGATGATGAATTGCAATTCCTTTTGTTCTTTTGTTTTCATATTACAACTTCAACTATTGAAACAATAGCTATGGTTATTATTGTTGTTCCCCTGACAAAACGAAAACAATGATTTCTTTTGTTTCCCCCCCCCTCCCCCCCATGCCTTTATTAATTATTATTAACAAGGGATGACCACTAACCTCAAGTTAAACTCTAAGAGTGGTGACAATGGCAATTTTGTTGTTTGTAATCACTAGTGCTCCTTGGGTACACCTACCACCAATAAACAAGAAACCAAAAGAGATATAAATAGAGAAGGGCCCCTTGTGGCAAGGCCTTTTTTTTCTTCATCTCCTTTCAATTCCAATGTATGTAAGTTCTATTTTTTTGAACCAAATTCGGTGTTTAAAACATCAATTTCATGAAGCCATGAAACATCCCCCCCAAACACAAATTTTTTTAATGCTTACACAAAAATAAATTCAAAATTATAAACACATTGAAACAAAATGAAACTTTCACAACACTTGCCATACAAAATCCTTTACAAAGCACACAACCAAAAACAAAACAATGTTTAAATCAATAGAATCTAGTTATAACACAACACAATTAAATCAAACTTATGGTGATTCAAAAGATTTATTTACATGCAAAAAACAAGAATCCAAATCCAAAACACAAAATGGAATACACAAAATCATCATGTGCCATAATGGAATGTGCATAAAAACATTAAAAACCTAGAACAACAAACTTGTGTGTTTTAGAATTTTGGGATTATATCCCAAACATAAAATATCATAAACCTAATTCACACTTGAATTAGTTCCAAACTAAAACACATTTAATTACACTAATCCAACTCAAGATTAACCTAATTATAACATAACAAAACAATAGCATTTTCAACATCTCATATTGCAATTTTATGCCCCTAATGTTTTGTTAAAATACCTCATTTGCAACCCAAATGTTTTGCCTTGTTCTTAATTAAAAAACAAACCTTGTAGCTCACATTGTGGATAAACCTACCCCTTGCCACTAAACCCTTTGCCTAGGGTAATTTGGCTACTCATTTAATATAGAACTTTTATGTATGCACAATCATATGATTTTTTCACCTTATTTCCATCCACCATTTTTTTTTCGGCTGTTTTAGAAGCAAATCACATTGTGAACCAAATAATTCCACAATCTACTTATGGTCAAATGGTTCAATGTGGATTTTAGGAGACTTTTAACACATTAAAAAAAAAAAAATGTTAACACATCAACATCAAATGCACACCCAATCATTGGATTGGGTATAAATTCGGGAAAAGGAGGCCATATTCAACTAAGTGTAGACTTGGGCCCACTATTAAAATTGTAAGATGGGGGAAACATGGTGGAATATGTCACATGGTGCAAAGAGGTGGTGAACATAGAATTTTAGAAAAATTGAAGTGCTTAAAGATTGGAAAAGAATAAAACATGTTGGAGATTTTAACACGAATGAAACTTAATCACATGTTCACCAAGAACTAAAATGTTGCAAATTGAAAACAACACATAGTGGACCAATTGGAAAAAATCGGAACATACACAAAGGAATTGCAAACCTAATCACCTAATCACCATTTATTTCATTTAGGTTTGTTATAGATCAAAAACCCTAAACTAGTGGAACAATTGAAAAAACATTGAAACATACACAAAGGAATTACAAACCTAATCATTTGATCACTAAGTTTAGGGTTTGTTGTAGATAAGAAATATCAGACTAGTGGAATGATTGCAGAAACACTAGAATATACATAAACGAGTTGTAAACCTAATTATTTAATCAGCAAGTTTAGGGCTTGTTGCAAATCAAAAACAACAAACTAATGGAACAATTGAAAAACATTAGAACATACGCAACTTGGAGTTGTAAACTTAATACCTTGATCACTAGAATGTTTTGGTAGAATGTACGTATTGAAAACAACTTTTTACAATCCTTTTTTATAAGCTATTTGCATGTTTGATTCCTAACATTGTTGGTTTTGGGGGGCGTAGGGGGGGGGGTGGTGGGCAGGTGGTCGTCTCCTCTGCTAGTTCCACTTTTGGTTCGGCCACTTCAAATTGAGATGCGAATCAACGGTGAGGAGCGCTGGTTTCGCTCTGAAACAGGCACAGTAGACCCCGTTACCACCTGACGGAACAGGGCCTCGCCGTTACCCTCGAGTCCTGGGCGCGTTTCAAGGCGTACCGGGACTGCTCCATAGTACAAAGCACATTCGAGCACTATATATAAATTTCTGTCTCTGCGAAGTGTTTTCTCCTCGAACCCACCCGCTACCTGCTTCTGCGACGTTTGGACTTCCGTTGTCGATCAAGAACTTCAGCTTGTTACTGGGCTTCAACAACCTAGTGAGAAGAACAGATCCGGTATGAAAAATCCTGCACTTTTGAAAACATTTTTCTGTTTGTTTGCTTCTTAAGTTTGTACTTCGTGGACTAACTTGCTAGCCGAAGACTGTAAGTTGATGTATAACAGTGTACTCACGCATGTTTCTTTGAAGAATTCTGTTGATCTGGCGGCAGTGAAAGAGCGTCTCTGAGTTTCCGGACCCTACAATTCCAATTCTTCAGGTCAGGAAAAAACAAATTTGCATCGGTTGACATGTATGTATACCGCAGCCAGCTCCATCCGTATAATCCAGTGCAGGTTCTAAATTGTTATCAACTGTTTCTCGTATGTGCGTGGTCGTTCATCTTGACGTAGTATCGGGAGTCCTAATATACCAGCTTGAAGACGTACTTTATCATGTATCTAGATCGACTACCTGACTCTGTTCCGATCTGTTTCATTTGCGGATCATTTGTTAGTCTTTGTGCTCTTACTTCTTTCCTGTCCCGCATTAATCGTTCGCCTAGTCTTTGCAATAACACGTTGCTGACGGCTGTGTGACGTGCGCTTGTCTGGTATGGTGTTCAATAATTATGAAATTTTTATGCTACCTAGCCCACGTCGTCCATGACATTCGAAAGCGTAGTTTTAACTTGTAACGTCTAGCTCCTTGTTCCATCGAAGAGAATGTTTGAATAATCACAGCCTGACCTCGGCAAAATCAACCATGCAATGTACGTGTTCCAAGCAGCTAGATTGTAAAATCGGTCGACTTACGTCACAACAATTCACTACAATTCGACTGATTATTGTTCTACCAGAGTCTGCCTGTTCAGACGATGCAACCACGCAGAAATCTGACGACCTTGCATGTGAAAAGTCGTGTTGATGATCTACCACATTATGTTTGTGGCAGCTGTCGAGAGACGCTGATCAGCTCTACAAATTCAGGATCAGGTGCGGAGCTGGATAGCCGGGCAGTGAATGAACATTACTGCGTGACATTCTGAATGCGAAGTTCTATCACCAAGATTTCCAATCTCCGGGACTAGGTACAAACCTACGATTACGGAACGCTAGTATCTGTTTTCGAGTGGCGGCGCACTCCCTCGTCAGGTTTGTAAGGCGTCTATCCACTTCAGGAAGATATCACGATGAGTCTAGATTTGTGTGTGATTCCTGCAGAATGGCCGTGTTTCTATCCTAGTACATGAGATTTGTATCTTAACTTTGAAACACTGCTGAATGTGATCAAATGTGCTTTGGCTTCAGATCCGTATTTCCTTTGGAAGCTGCGTCCATAGGTGTTGCCTAGTTTACTGCCCTCACGTCATCACTGGTGACCAAAGATGGTGACAGTGTGTCTTGCGACATCTTCTCGAATCTCGAACACCGAAAGATATCCCAATGAGAAGGCGGTACTGGAGCTCACATGTCCCTTGTCCATCAGCGGTAACTGTGTGAAAGACGTACCCAGGGAGTGGCTCTGCCTGGATTGCGGATCCACCATTGAACATGGGTTTGATCACATGTTCTATTGTAAGTGTGGAGCAGGTCCTGCGTTTTCTTACTCCTTCAGGTGCTGTGATCTCAATCATGGACACGATTTTGCGACGTTTAGTCAGGCACAGATGGATGCGTTGTTGCCTCCGGATAAGCTGCAGGATGTATGTCGTGATGAGGCCGCGAGTCAACTTGGCGCACTCTCTCCACTCGCAGCTGCCACATCGTACACTAGTGATTGTCTGGATGGATCAGCTCGTGATGACAAACAAAATCAATTGGGTGCACCAGCTTCTGGAGCAGCTGTATCTAGCGATGACTGTCTAAACATTCTTCTGCTGGGAGAAACTGGAGTTGGGAAATCGACCTTCATCAACGCATTTGCCAATTACCTTCACATTGAGCATCTCGGTGCTGCGCTCTTTGGAGGCGGGTCGATGCAGAGTTTGATATTCTCGCGATTTGTCACATCAACGCATGACGACGACAAAGAGGTTGTCACTGGAGAGCCTGATGAGAACGAAGGTGGAGGCACTGGAAGCAGCTTAGGTAGTTCATGTACCCGAAGTTGCCGAGCGTACTCGTTCTCGGTTGAGAACCGGAAAGGACCGTTAGCTGTTCTTGGCGGAAGTTCATGCGCTGCCATAGGAAGTACTCCTGAAAGGAAAGTGCGGTTGATCGACACCCCTGGCATTGGAGACACAAGAGGCTTTGACCAGGATCTCGAGAACATGAAGGAAATCGTAGCGTTCATCTCAGACTACGAGGTGCTGCATGCCATTTGCATACTCTTGAAGCCCAATGCAGAAAGACTTACACCATCCTTCAAGTACTGCATCCTCGAGCTTCTTGGTCGTCTTCACAAAGGTGCCGCTGACAACATCACGTTTTGCTTTACGAACTCAAGGAGTACTATGTTTCGTCCTGGAGGGACTCGTAACATTCTCAAGGAGCTGCTCGCAGACATACCCCAAACCTCTGCCTTGAAACTGAACAAAGACACGATGTACTTCTTCGACAGCGAAGTCTTCAGGTTTCTGGCAGCTGCGAAAGCAGGTCTTAATTTCTCGGATGAGGAAAGAAAAATTTTATATCCGAGCTGGACGCAGTCAGTGTCCGAAGCGGTCAGACTAATAGACCATATTGGAAAGCTTCGTCCACATTCCACAGCAAGCACGGTGTCTCTTAACCGTGTGAAAGACATGCTTGCAGCAATTGAATTGCCACTCTCAGAGATGTTAAGTGTCATCGATCGCAATCTGGAGTCTACTCGGCAACTGAAGCAAGACCTCTTCAAGCACCGTGAGGGTACTGTGAAGAAGATTGATCGATTGGTAGTTCAGGAGATCGTTTTTGAAGTGTCCGCCCTGGGACACCTAAGAACTATCTGCAACAACCATGCTTGCAAAGGGAAAATCTGCCACGACCACTGTACTAGCAGTCAGACCGGAGTGTACCTCATCGACAATGTAGCTGGGCTGCGATTTTGTGAAGCGTTCAACTTTTTCACGGCGATTTGTCGACATTGTGGATGTCACTACGCGAGTCACATCCGTGTAGCGACCGAGACAAGGGATGTGATTCGCGAACGGGTAGATAAGGACGTCGCAGAAGCAATTAAGAAAAGATTAGGAGAAGAGGAAATCGCGGAACTTAAGATTCGAGTGCTTGAGAAAAGGGAAGAACTTCTGAAAATTGAGATGAAGCAGGTAGTAGACGCTGCTGCACTGTTTGCTAGCTTCCTGGCGCAAAACTCCTTCGTAGTGTATCATCCCGCGACAGAAGAGTACCTTACGGAGCAGATCAGGATACTAAGTTCGCTACCGGAAGCAGACGCCGAAGTCCAGACACTGGCGCATCTTCGTGACATGCTGGTCTCCTACAATGAGCATGTCGTGTTCTACAAAACCCAACAAAAGCGGAACATAGATGTCAATATTACTATCAAGGACGTAATGGACACGCTACAAAAGCTTTACAAGCTTGAGGAGAATGGCAAGAACCTGAAGAAGGTGATGGATACCGTCAAGGAAGGACACAGAGTAGCCAAGCGAGAAGAAGTGAAGTTTACAGTGCCACAAGCGAAGGCAACAAAAAATCTGTTGGCAAAAACTCTGCAACAAATGTCAAGATTTGTTGGCCATCATTAAAACTACGACACTTCCGAGACCACGAAGAAGCATTAGCAAGGTTTAGAGATTTGCAAAGACCTTGTGATCGTTGTAAAGATCGATCACTAGTTGATAGCCAGAAATGTTCTTCAGAGTTGATCTCGCTCATTTGCATCTTCCTTGCTAATTTGCTGCTCAAGTTGTTTCTTTCTTCTTCATCTTCTTAGCTGATCAAGAACTTTTTGTGGTTTCTTGAAAAATTATGTTTCTAGAGTTTTGATGTTTTTGTGCATTGCATTTTGGTCACTCACTTGTTGCATGCAATATAGTTCAGAAGCTCTGGACCTGTTCTAGAAATCATTTCTGTAATGGAAGATGTAGTTTATTGACATTTGCTATGGATAGGTTGAGGATTTTACTAGCAAGCACGCATTCATTCTGATTAACTTTTGGACCTAACTGAGGAATGTTTGAAATTCCACTCTCTGCCCTGTTTTTCATGAACAGTGTAACAAATTGGATGCAAGTATACACATTGAAGAATCATTCAAACCTTATCTTTCAAACTCCTCTTCTTATGTCCTTGAAATGCCCTCTAAACATCAGCTAGGGCATCTAAAAAGAAAACTTGTGATTAAAAATGAGGTGAAGGGAGAACATGGTGGATGCATTGAAGTTATTTCTTTTTCTTCTGCTGCTTTTTCCTCAGAAAATTTGCAGGGTTTGTAACGCTGTTGTGATACAGGGATAACTTTTGTGACTACTGATCCGAAATTTTGTTTTGTGTTCTGTATGAACCATGTGTTTTGTGCAATGTCCAACTTCTTGTAAGACCTTACGGTCATGGTACACAACTGCTCTTTTCCTCTCCATGTGTTCCAGCATCCTCATTGTAGTAAGCATGCCCAGACCAAACCGACTGTCTCTCTCTTCCTCCCTGCTGATGACATGATGCCATGATTCATCTAAGGTCAATTGGAATGTTTTGATTACATTTCTATGTCTTAAGCACATAGACCATATTCTGGACCATGTCCTTCACCAACATGTTTCAATATTCCATCATCCTACTATTATTGTAAATATTCAACTGCAAAACGAAGCATGAAAATGCAGCATCTCTATTGACACCACCAGTTGTGGCAAAACAGAAATGACAATTTCTGTGTAGCCATTCAAGCAGAAAGTATTCCAAAAATCTGAATTATCACATACTAAAGAAATGCACTGGAATCCTTGTTCTCTTTATTGTCACCAAATAGGATTACACAGAAGATTTCTCAAATGCTACACATTTTGTTAAAGGGAAAAGTTAATTTTCATCCAAAATTTTGGCTCACACCTGTCATGCAGAGAAAGATCTATTCATTGCTCTAAATCACATGATAAAAGTGGCTTGATGACTTGTCTAACTGTATGAATAAAGCATTATTTATTAGGTGTTGCTGCCCTTGAGATTTCTTCCTTGTCAGTTAACATCAGATTTCCAGAATCAGATTCTAAGTTCATTAAAATATCTCATCTTTCAAACTGGGAGTGTGTTCAACAATATTCCACCTATCCATCCACCTTAAGAGATGCAAGATGCAGAGGGAGAGCAACAGAAATAAGAGGCTAAGAACGACTGATGTAAAGCCTAAGGAGCCATCAAACACAGCCTATAATCCACAACAAACAAACAAATTTTCCATGGCTAAACACAGCACCCACATGCCCACTTCAAATTGGTCCATACTTGAATGTTTGTGAATGCACATGACTCGATCTATTGTCCATCTCTTGAACTACTTACATGCCACCCAATCTAACATTTGCTATTATTCTTGGTTAATCAACTCCACTAATTTCCATGAACCAGGTATTTGCTTTATGGAATAGTTGATGAGGGCAGAATAGCTAAGTAAACAACTGTCCTGCTCACTGCACTGCACTCACCCATGCTGGGAGAAGCTCCTCAAACATCTCAGTTAGAGTGGTATGTGGTCAAGAACCAAAACAAATCAAACACACAAGAAAAACACATGTAAATCAGCATTGCTCCTCTGGCTAAGCACATATAGCATTGCTTTTCTGCATCTCAAGTTATTAAAAACTCTTAAGCACCCTACCCCTAGCCCCTGGTTTACCACCAACAGCAGGATGCAAGAGTAATGCAGACTGAGAAACCATTGCTACCAATTATGATGCCAGTGGTCACATCACATCATGTTCTCTGTGTGCAGTTCGCAATCCATGTCACATGATGGAATTATTGACCACATAAAACTTTTGTGGGCTACAAGGTCAAGGCAATGCGGACATCAGCTGTTACATATAGATTGTTCTGGCTCACATTTCTTTTGGATCAACTGAGGAAAATAGCACAAAAGCAGACATTATCCCAGATTTCAGCATCTGCAAATTGCTACAACCAGGAGAAAGCTGACCAAAATCTATCTGGAAGTAGGCTGCATGATTGAGGCATGCAGACAGAGGGAGAGGTCAGGGACAAGTCCAAAAGTACTAGACAGAACAACCCACTGTATAACGTACAGCCTCACAAAATTACTGTGTTACAGAGCCTTCCTCCACCCGAAATGGAGTGGTGAGCAGGGCACACCGTGAAGAATCTGTCCCACAGATCTGATAAACTTTCAGGGTCACTGCAATGCGGCTAGATCACCCTTGCATGGGATGAACAGCACAACAGCACAAGGACAATAATGTGGAAAGAGTTACCCACATTTGGAGAACTTTGAGCAGCAGAACCTCCTAAGCAAGCTTACAAAGCTAATCTTGACATCCAAGGCCTAGCGACAACCCAGACTGTTATTTGGAAGTGACTACAAAAGTTCGCACCTACATCGAGAGATTCAAGCAGACTATTTTTCCTATGATGCACATATCATGGCCACACTGTTGCACGGTACTGATAGAATCAAGCGTATAGCCCAATAGGTTCCCTAACCAATTCAGCTTAACACAATGTTGGCAGAAAGTTGGGGAAACAGTATGACACCAAAGCATAACTTGAGACCCTACATCCAGCCTATCGAGTATCACAACAAAATCTTATCGAACGTCTTCTATGCCTTCTTTCAGTGAATAACCTGCCAAGAAAATCTTAGCCTAGCACTATGAAGCAAAGGATCACCTAAATAAGCTCGTCCTCCTCTCCATCTCATCATAGTGAAGATCTAAATGCAAGGTCAGCCATAATGCCCATTCACTTAAGACGTACAATCGCACGGATCTTATCAGACATGGCCGTCGCGCCAACGAGACAAAGTTGTTGAGCGAATAAGACAATCCGAGGATATAAGATGCGCCAATGGGTTGCCGTTCATCAGAGAAGAGGGAAGGTCTGACACACTGCACGCAAGAGGGTCCAAATGTCACGAAGTCTGCCTACCTGTTGTGGATCGAAAAGAATCGAAAGGCTAACAAGAACCCAGCACAATTCATGCTGACAAATAGGAGGTTCAAGATTGCTTGTGTTTGCCAAATTCCTTGGAAGCAGAAGTTTCAATCGGTTTGCATGTCGGCCTTCAGCTCCCACAGATGATGCTTGATCCACAGGCTTCCAGATAATCGAGTGATCATTGTATGGTAAATGTCCAGTTATCCAGCTAACTCAACCCCAGAGACTTGCTAGTTTTTTGAGAAATTGTAAGATTGAAATACCAGCAACACTGTCCCCTTATCCACAGATAATCGACAACATGCTAGCAGTAAATCCCGTGGAACTAGTACGTACATGGGAAAGAGCGATCCAGATTTTGACATCTGGTGAAACAGGACCAAGTACTGAGTTGGTACGGGTAGGACACAGATGCTGGATGATCAGTTAGAGGTACCAGAATTTGAAGTGTAGGACTCGGGGGTTGAGAGGAAGGAAATGAGTTAGGACAGGCTCCAGAATGGAGGGCACACCTGCATTGCTCGCAAAATGTATTTTAGTGACGGCCTCCTCGAGGTCGCTGGTTGTAATCATCAGCACGATCTCGACCCCCTCGATATGGATCATCACGAGCAGGCCCACGAGGGCCTGGATGTCGAGCAAATGTGAGGCGCAGTGCATATGAGTCATGATCAGTTTCATCAAATTTATATCCTGCAAGAAAAAGCTTTTGATCTGTCAAGGTAGTCAACCAGTCTGATAGATCCCTTCTTTTGCAGCATGCAATATCTGGACAATGTTCTGATGTGCATCTAGAGCAGACGAGAGGAACCCCAGTACACTAAAATTACATCATTGCACAATATTCCCAAGTGCCCACATAAATAAAATATTATGTATGACACATAGCAGCAACCCTGACCTGAAAAACAACACAGGCCAACAACCATTGACTTCTCTTACTTTAGCTGTCTGCAAGCTTTCAAGCACACTTAGTTTGAGTTTGAGATGAACCTTGCAATGCCTCCAAGGCTGTAGCTGCACATCTGGGATCCGCAAACTCCACAAAGCAAAGTACCACCTTCCCACCATCCACCTGCCAATTAAATCAGTGGCTTCATGGACCAAATATTGTAGAAATGTGTGAATACTACCAGGATATCCATGTACAGAGCAGGGCTGATAGTGAACTGTCAAATGAGAAAGCTCTAACAGAGCACACATGGGTATCTGTTCTCAACTTGAGAGTCTCAACACCAATCCCCAAAATGGTGTTAATCATCATCCTATCAAGATAGTTGCTTGCATTTCAGCACCTTTAATTAAAAAGAGGACAATCATAAAGTAAGGGAACATCTTTGTTGTCACATACTCGCTTTGCATCTTTGTGAACAAGGCGTACTTCTTTGAAGCCAATGAATGGGCGGAAAATATCTGGAGCAAGGCATTTCAGGAATGAACAACTGTCTCAAGCAACCAGGACCAGCTGTGTGACAGCACATGTCAAAGGAAAAACTCCCCTAGTGCACTAGCTCTGTAACATATATTTATAAGAACTGAGAACTTTCTCCATATTACAATTTTTGTCAACCTGAATAGAATTGAGAGATGCCCACACTATAAGGTTGTAGAGATTTCAGATCACACACCATATCAGCAAACAGGAAAAACCCCAACCCTAGAGAACAGAGCAAAATATGACAAAGATGTGGTGTGGAAAATAGTGACAGCCTCTCACAAGTTGAAGTGGACATCAACATGTATGGTAGGTTCATCAGCTTCCAACATGACATAGGCCATCATCAGATATCAACCCAAATAATGAGTTTCTGTCACAAATCCAAAAGTAACAGAAAGACTTAGGTCTGATGCTGACCAGTGCACAAAGATAAGGCAAGAAGACTCCAACATGAAAAACCAAGAAGAGTAGACAAAAAATGAGAAGGAAAAATACTCGAGAAACAAAAGAAAAGAGTAAGAGACGAGACAACAAAAACTGGGAATATGTAGAATCAGAAAACATTGCAAAAATCATAAAACTTGTTCTCATGGAGGATACGTGCTGCTTCTCTGCGAGTGCAGTCTTGAGGGAGCCCATCCACAAATAGCGTTGATGATGCATCAGGGGGAAGTACATCAACGTTTCCACGAAGAGCATCTGCCTCTGCTGCCACACCATTTAAACCAAGCCCCCCAGGTCTACCACCCATTCCCCCATCCAGGCCCACCATGCGTCCCCCATGCCCCAGGATGGGAGGGTCATCAGGAAGACCTACCAAGGTGAGGGGCCCCAAGCTGACACCTCCTCCACCAGGCATGCCAAGGCCTGGACCCATGCCTAGATCATTGCCACCCATCCCTCCACCTCCATATTGCATCTGAAACAGAAAGAATTCCAATACGCACAGGTGGAAAGTGATCTTATAACCTTAGCAGAGGGATTGCAAATACTACCACAAGATCTGCATTAAATAGAGCACCAAGTTATCAAGTCCCTCTAAGCTCCAACACAACCACATTTTCCACCTTCACAATTCTACCATCATGGCATAGGCCAGCTAGATGCGTTCCTGAGAACCAGATTCTCAAAACTCTGACCCTCACAGAAAACATTCATGACCACAGATTTTACAAATACAACTTATTCCCTAGCAGAACACTCTGATTCAGACTGGTAGAGTGGAATTGATAAGAGTAGTACTCTCACAAGGTCTCCACCTCCCCCCAAACCATCCGCATCTCTCCAGCCACCGCGGGGTCCACGGTCATCATAACCCCTGTCCCGAGCTCCATAACCCATGTCACGTTCTCCTGCTCGAGGAGTACCATAAGCTCCTCGTACAGGTGGTCCATCTTCTGCAAGGATATGAAACCATATTGAAACACAAAAGTACTGCCAAACTCAAGGGTTTTTTTTTTGGCCATCAAAGCTCTTGCAGCATGATTGCTAACCCTCTCATTTTTCAAAACTCAAGACATGTAATGACTCAGTACCTATGGAGGGAGAAAACGCCATAAAACCAAAGGGAAAACCAAAACCCAACAAAGATAGAAACAAACGCCATAAAATCTAACAGACTAACAGGAAAGGATTTTTTTCCTTGCTTTACCGAGAGAACACCCATACTCATGATGCCATATGCAAGCACATCATTAACCACTGGTGTGTAGCTAACAACTTGCACTGATCTGCAAAGTAGATGATCAAGAAGAACAAGAAGCAGTTGGCAGGACAGCAGAAAGCTACCGCGGCAAGGGCATACATTGAAGGAACTGCAGCAGTAGGCGGAAATGATGTAAAACCCTAACTAGGGTGCTTACAAGGGTACAAAGAAGGAACTGCAAAATGCAAAGCACAAGACACGGAGAGTTCATAAAACTCAATGGAAAGCTCTCCAGATACGAAGGCAACAAAGAAAAGTAATTATCAGCGGAAAAGAAGAGAAGAAAAACACCACAAAAAACGCACCATAATCTCGACGCGTACGCTTGGTGGGCGTGGATCCGCCGCGCCGATTATCAGCAGCAGCAGCACCCGCATAACGCCAGCCGCCACCATAGTCCCCCATCTGTGGAACAACCCCGACCAACCCTCCTCCTCCTCCTCCTCCTCCTCTAGCACCACCACCCCCTAGTACTACACGATTATCCCCTCTCCCGTCCAGCTTTCCCTTTCACGCGTGTCCACAAAACTTGCCACGTCGCTCACAAAATTCCAAGATATACAAATAGTAAGAGGGAGCGTACAAAGCGAAAGGAAGCATGCAAAAGCAAGCTCATGCAACATCAACACCAACAGAACAGTCAATGGGCTTCACAAGACAGTGACATTAGCAGCAGCAAAAGCATTCTTGCACCAGAGAACGACGACGACAAAACAAACCAACAATACCCAAAAACACAAAGGACCCACCACAACAACAACAACAACAACAAAGGTGTTGCGAAAGACAACGCGAGTATTGTAGGTATTTTTCCCCTAACTGATTCGCTATTATGGGTTTTGTGCTTTAGAGCTTTCACCGCTATGTACCCATTCCTCCTCCTCCTCCTCCTCCTTCTTCTTCTTCTTGTTTGCACTAAAATGGAACACAATCAAATTGCAACCAAATCACACACAGACACATAGAACAATTAGATAGGTAGAAACAAAATTAATGTTTCTTTGTTACTTTCATCACTTCGTCATTCATTCATTTCACTCTTTTTTTGGTCCCTTTTTTTCCCCTTTCCTTTTCCATTAATCTTCTGTATGTGTTTCTGTCATAGAGTTGTTGCTGAATGTTAAATTAATTGTTGCTTTTGTGCACTAAAGGAAATTCACCTACAAAGAAAATATTGCACACTTCACACCCATTGTTCATAGTTCATCCAATACCTGTTATGGTCATCAACATATGATCTTTCACACCCATGGTTCATAGTTCATCCAATACCTGTTATGGTCATCAACATATGATCTTTCACACCCATGGTTCATAGTTCATCCAATACCTGTTATGGTCATCAACATATGATCTTTCACATCCATGGTTCATAGTTCATCCAATACCTGTTATGGTCATCAACATATGATCTTTCACACCCATGGTTCATAGTTCATCCAATACCTGTTATGGTCATCAACATATGATCTTTCACACCTACGGTTCATAGTTCATCCAATGCATGCCTAAATGACAACTGGGTATATAATCGTTCACAACCCATGTTTCATATAATAGCCAGCTATACAATCACGAGCATTTGATCATTCAAACATGGTTTGTACAATGGCTACCTATATGATCATCGGCATATGATGCTTCACAGCCATGGTTTGTATAATACCAACCTGTATGATCATCAGCATATGATCATTCATGCCATGGTTCATACAATAGCTACCTATATGTTCATCAACACATGATCATTCATGGCCATGATTAACATTACATGTGTAATCACTGGCATATGATCATTTCACACCACGGTACATACAATGCTTATGTGATCTCTCACATATGATTGATCGCCCATCTTAATAATACCTATGTGTTTTTGTATGTGTGTGTGTGTGTGTGTTTTTTTTTTCATTTCCCACTTTTTTGCATCATTTTCTATCATGATTTGATCTTAAGTTTTCACACTTGCCTAGTATTTTGTATTTTTATATTTGTGCACAAGTTTTCACACAATTGCCCAATATTTTCCATTTTGGAGGTGTGTTTGTGTAGGAAGTCCCAATTGGGGGGGCGGAGGAGGGAGCTGGGAATTCTCAAATAAATTGCCAGGATGAGGCAATAGGGTATCCTGCCCTATGACCGAACATTTTATTAATATCTTCCTCATCTCCTCTTCATTTTGAGTGATTTAAAACGTTATGGAAGCGCTAACTTGAGCTCTTCAATTCGTCTTTGAACAGCAGAGGCAAAGGAGTAATTATAGAAGAGCAAGAAGAGAAATAAGCTTTTTCCAAGTTATAAAACGCGTTTTTCTTTTCCTTTCTTCTCTTCTACCTCCCTTACTTTCAATGCTCATAACTTTCTCATTGCTTGTTCAATTTAAGTGATTGAAAGTGCTATAAGAGCCCAACCTTATGATCTACTACAAATCATCTTTCAACCATAAAGGCAATAGAGCGACTTTCAAAGACGTTTTTGGGTGTTCGGCAATAATCTTCCAAGTGTGCAGTGGTTTTTCATTTCCACCGTTTGAACCCCCCCTACTTTGGAGGGTCACATCTGACTCATTTCTTCATCTTTTTCAACGATTCAACTTTCTGTGGGTGGGAAAATAGTAGGGCTACAATTCCTCTTTGGCCATGAAATTCAAAGGAGCACTCTCCAGAAATTCACAGACCTCTGAGACACTAAGTGATCGGTGACCGGCCTGGTTACCCTAGTTGAATTTGGCACTCCAATTTGGAAATGTCCCCCAGTTGTGGGCATTACCTATTGAAAAGCAAAAGGTGAAAGTTATCATCATGAACCTAAACATATGAAGATCATGAGGCATAGGAGAGTGAAGGCTGTCACACCTACTCCTTGAGATTAGGATGGATATTCATAAGAGTAAGGTACCCTCAAATATACAATTAGGAATTTACTTGGAGTACTTTAAGTACGTGTTACACTTGTGCACAAATTGTCATACAATTGCCCACCCTCCTCGGATATGAAGATGTGTTTGTATGTGTATCTCTTTGCACAAGGTTTGCAATAGTTTTCTCAT
>Ga0209208_10002100_pt1 | contig 28455 bp, 27 predicted proteins | sample S1TSphfallax_3_FD_187694 | JGI IMG/M metagenome (GOLD analysis project Ga0209208, IMG submission 187694) | Host-associated microbial communities from peat moss isolated from Minnesota, USA - S1T2_Fd - Sphagnum fallax MG (SPAdes) (version 2) | ecosystem: Host-associated > Plants > Peat moss >...
AGATCAACCCTTCGCATTCTAGCAGCAGACTTGACTGTTCTGGTAATTCTTCATTTGCTCAGAAAAAAATTCAGTGACAACCTGAAGATTATTACTACAAACAACGGGACATGGCGGACATACAATATCCCCAACCTCGCCCAAAAAAAAAAAAAAGCACTCCACGATCTGCATCAAGGGAAAAGAAAAAAAACAGAAAAAAAGAAAGACAGAATATTGGCCGACATACATACCTGCTCTGGTTAACTTTGCCTTCTTAATAAGCTTTGTTTTCCGCACCGCATCCAATCGAGACGATTTTAGTAGTCTTTGCTTCGTCCGACCGAACAACGCCCCGAGTATAAACCGGCGCCTGCTGTAAGAAAGCTTGTAATGAAGTATAAAAACGTTGGAAATACGCTCCAAATCTTTTGGAGGGCCACAGATCTGAACAGTACACTACCGAAACAGACAAGGAACTGAGAGATTGACAAGCTATATAATAAACGGTGTTAGCTGAGAGAATCGCAGGAAATTTGCACGTAGCAGCGAGGAAAGATATAAGAAGAACAGTATCGAAGAAGCAACACACGCTGAAAGCAGAAACAACAAAGCTCACCACAAGGGAAAAGAAAATAACAAGTCACAAAATCAAAAGCCCTGAGCGATCGGAACAAGCACACAACGAAAACAAAGAAAGATTTACAAACAGACGAGACAAGAGTCCAAACAAATCACCAAATCATGAGCACCAGCACCAAACAAGAACTGAATTAGAGACAGACTCCCTGGAGCTTGCAACCTTCAACAACACAACCACCTTGCTACAAGAAGAAGAAAAAAACTCCCCCAAAAATAATAATGATAACAATCGAAATTTTCTTCGGACCTAACAGATGTCAAATAAAACTTGTGAACAAAAACTCCTCCGATCTCACAGACAGATTTTTTTTCTTTTCTTCTGTGATACACCGGAATCGGACTTTTAGAACCCCAAGAAACTGTGCAGCCTATTAGAGTTGGAAGGTTCCCAGATATGCATTCTTCCTGGTTGCCAGAGGAAAGTAAACTGAGAAGTATTTGTTGTTATTATAGTCGTTGTCCAGGTAGGAGCGGTGAAAACATGTGTAACAGCAGTGGAGGCTCAGGAGAAAAGGAAAGACTAGAAACTTAGCAGGAGTGGAGGCGCCTAGGAAAAATGAAACTCTGCTGAGATTTGCTCCAGTCAATTCGCGATGAAGCACAACCAGGGAGAAAGGAGCAATGGAAAAAGAAAAAGTATCGGAAAAAGGGGTAAGAGGGTGGAGTCAATTCGTGATGAAGCAGAACCAACAGAATAAGGGAAAAAGAGCAAGGGGATTAAAAAAAGGAAGGGAAAAAGGGATAGGAGGGTGGTGAAAATTAAGGATCTAAAGAAAATTGACAGTAGAGAGGAGGAGGAGGAGGAGGCAAGGAATAGTGGTTTGGCAGACATGGAGGATTGTAGGGATTGGAGTTACATGTAGCAGCAGATGGAGAAAAAAAAATTGGTGGAATTTTTTAAAATTTTGGGTTAGTTTTATTTTCTTCAATTTTCACCTAATGTTTTGGTTTTGGTTAGGGCTTTTGTTTCATTTTGAACAAGTGTTCTAATGGAACTTTTGAGATTTCGATGAGATTTATTAGAACTTGTGAATATCAATTTTTTAAAAAAAGCTTTAAACCTTTTGGAAGTTTTTTCTTTTTAGGGTCTATGTTCTTGTAAAAGGCAAGAAACTAAAATGATTTTTTAGGTGTGTGGGCCTAGAACTTGAAAACAATCTTCTTGATTGAAAAGTTTGTCCAAAAAAAATTTAACATCTTTTTTTAATTGATGTTGCACATAGTTATTGGAAGTGGATTGGGATCTTTGTGAAGCGGGTATTTAACACCACAATTATTTTTTAGGAACCTTTTGTGCAACATTACTTATTTTAGGTCCTCCAGGACTAGGAACAAATAATGATGCCTATAATGTTTTAACATTAAAAAATTTAGGTCCCAACACAGTAACGTTTGTGCTACTCAAGCCTCTAGTGTAACTAAAGTTTGACTTTGATATAATGTTTTAGACATGGACCCTTAGGTAGTTTTTTATATTTTTCCTTTTGATTTGTTTAGTATTATGTGATTGGTTTTATAAATTTAAGATTGCCCTATAGTAGTAGGTAGTTTTTTAATAAGTGGGGCATGTGTTCACATTAAGCCTCCTTCCTCATGGGCACCAAACGTCCCATGTCCCCTAGTTCATCATGTCCTATTGAACCTCATCCTTCTCATCACCCATTTATTTTATCATGCACCACAACAAATCTAGTTTTCACCCCATCTCCCATGCAAACCATGCACCTCCTGCTAGTTCCCCCTTGCATTTTAACAAATCACACACCACCCATTAGTTCCCCTTATCAGCCCTTAGTCCTTCAACTGAATGCAAAACCCCAACCTTACATTTTCCCAAATTCCCTTTATCATGCACATGTAAAACCTTTTCCCCCTTCCACTTTACCAACCCCTCTAGTTACACATGATCAAACCCCCAACCTACCCTTATCTCATCAACATGTTTGCAACCTTCACTTAAAATTTCTTTCCCCACCCGTTGGTGCCACTTTACTAAACAAAGGTTAGTTCATCATCAATATTCTTTTTAAACACTCAATTCATCAAATCCAAAACCCCATGACCCTCTTGACTCAATACTTTCCTTTGATCCCACCCCACCTATATTAACCTAGACTTGAGTTTCGTCTTTGGATGTCTTCAACTCCTTTCATCATCCTTGATAGTATAATTACATCCCTACCATTTATGATGTGACATACAAGTGGCATTTCGTTTTCCATTGAATAAATTAACGCAAGACTTTTATGATGTGACAACTTAGCATTTATTTATTTTATTACTCCGATGGTGTTTCACTTTACCCCTTCATGACGAGCTAATGGGGCATAATGAAACATGGATTCAACTCAAACGTTTTTTAGCAAGTGATTAGGAAAACTTGCAAGAGGAATTTTTGTTGTGAACCCAAGCTTTGGCGGTAAGTTTGAGTTTAGTGCCTCTTCCCAACATGATCCCCCGGTTCATAAATGTTTTTTTGTAGTTTAATTATTAAACGTGCATGGGAATACTTTAAAACAACTCATGACTTGGCACCATTTTCCCCTACACCCACGTCTTTTAACACCACCTTAACTTTCACCACACTACACCATGAATCATATGGCTACTTTTCATTTTTTCTAGATGACTATAGACCAGGCCAAAATCTCAAACTTTCTTTTGATTCTTTCAAATTAACATTCCAATGCATGCCCCATATGTTGGCAAATGGTCTTTTTAAGATCGTTTTTGAACACTTTCAGGATAGTTTTCACCCTGAAGATTTAACAAGTGGATTCCTTCAATTATTTTAGTTTATTATCATATTGTTAAAGGTCACATTCCATCTTGAATTACACGTGCTTTTGGCGCGACCCACCTTTTAACCATGACTAAGCCTTTAGGCGAAATTTGTCCCATTGGAGTGGGGGAAACATTGTATTGACTCACGAGTTGTGCTTTATACATTCAATTTTGCAACACCTTCGCAACACATTTCTCCCCACACAAATTCAAACTCGCAACTAAGGGCAGTTGTGAAGCTATAGTCTAAGGGATTACAAAGGTCAAATGCACCCTAGACCTTCACCTTGATTAGGTTGTTTTCTAACTAGACATGGCAAACACTTTCAATTCAATGTCAAGAGGGGTCATATTTCAAAAACTACATGTAGCAAGTGGAGACATCATGCAACTCATCCCATTTGTTCGTGCATTCTATGCATTTGAGTTTCCCTTATTTTACAACCATCATAATCTTGATGATGATGTTGTAGTCATCCCCTCTGCCATGGGAACCCATTAAGGTGAACCCTTGGGAAAGGCACTATTTGCATTAACCATTTTAAAATTTTGTGTTCTATAGGTAATCATTTATCTTCTTTTATATTTCCATCCATTGTAGATGACACTCATATCATAGGTCCCCTTTTATTATATCATTTGTATATGAACATTTATAGATCAAACTATGTGTGATAGGTTTTTTTATCCAACTTCATAAATGTGTAACATGGTCAACCTCTGGCTTACCACTTCATTTCAACACCCCATCCCAATTTACCACTCCATTAGAAATAATTAAAGTTTTGGGAGTTTCATTGGGCACTTCATCATTCACATCATCCTTCATCAAAAATGCCTTATTAGGGGATGTTTGACATGGTGATCTTCTCCTTATAATGGGTGATGTTCAAGTAATTTTTGGAATTCTAACTCATAGTTTCATGCAACAACTTTCATATCTTTTACGATGTACACCTCCTTCTTCCACCTTCATAGAATCCTTCATTTTTAAAAAAATTTCATTCCTTAAAATGTTTGAGTCTAAGATGTTTTGACAACCCATTAGGACCTTTAGTTTGTAAACAAGCCTCTTTCCTATTAACTTTTGGTGGCATCAAACTCATATTGACAACCACCATTGCCCCAATAGCTTATTTAAAAGAGTTGGCCCCTTGTAGTCTCAATCATAGCTGCTAGATTTATGGTTGATCAATGTCCCTTTGTTCTTGAAACCTTAACACGAGTCGATCATAACACCTTCTTTTTCCAACAACACTTCAAAGTGACATGTGATTTTTTATCGCCCCAATTCATGCATGTTTTCCTTTGTTTGAACAACTCATCAAGTAACAAATGGTTCGACTTCAAGATTCCATCTCGAAATGTTTGCACCATCATAACCTTTTTAGCATGTTTTTTGACGAGATATTTGAATCCCATCATGCCCAAATTCTATCATCTTCTGGCCCAGAGGTGGGTGTTTGGTTTACAATTTAACCAATATTTTAAAGTCTTTTATAAAATTCCTTGGTTTTTTTTCATAATGTTTTGAATATGATTAGGATTGCCCCATCCTTCAATTGTAAATATCCCATTGACCCTATGGGTATCCACCTCTTTTGTTGTGCTCATGGTAACGAACACATAGAAACCCATGATGCAATTCACGACACCTTTGTTGCCATTGTGTGAGATGCTAATTTCCATGTGAGGTGAAAATAACTACACACACTTCTTTTTAACACATTCAACTCCTCCCATTGACAAGTCAACATTGTGCTCACCAAAGATGGCATTCGCACCTTAGTTGATGTTTTCATTATCAACCCAACATGAACGCATTTATTTCCCGATCTTACACCAACAAAAAAATTGCTACTCCCAATGGAGTTCAAATGGAAAAACAAAGTTAGTGCAACTAACACCTTGTTGATCAATTCCTCCCCTTAACAATGGAAATATTTGGATGTCTACATAAATATGTGGATGTGTTTTTACACAATTGTGCTAATACCATTTGAAGTTTGAAAGGACCAAAAGGCCCTCCTTTTTATGTTTTGGTTACTTTTCTTTAACAAAACATTTCAATCACATTGCAAAGAGTATAAGCATCCTCCATCTTAAGTCGGATGGTAACTGTAAGTCTAGCTACTTCTTAACTTCCACCACTTCGGGACACATCTCCCATCTCCACAACTAACTTATTACAAGCGGCTAGTTTCTGATATGAAAAAATACGATTGACCTATTACAAGCGATTGATTTTTGACATGGATATGTTTTGACATCTAATTTGGGCTAACTTGACGTCCCATAAACTCTCCCTTTTCTTTTTGTTTCTTTTTTCTTATTCCTTTGTACATTTTCCTAATCTACAATGTGTCTATCAATAAAGTTTTAGAGGGTTGAATCAAGCAAAACTCTTCTTCCCTTCTTAGCAAACAAAGATAGGCTCCTCGTGATGAGAAAAATGACATGTGTACACTCACACCAGCGTTGGGCGAGTAACCACTTTGGCGCATTAGAACCGCTGGTTCTGGTTAGCTAAACCCAAACGAAAGCCGAGGTCTGATTTTCAAACCATAACTAGAATGGCAGTTTAAAGAGAATTTGTAACAACCGAACTTGAAACTGGGTTTCCGGTTCTATTTTTGTGTGGAGAACCAGAACCGAGACGGTTTTCATTGTTCAGACTTTTATAAAGAACTGGAACCGGAGGTTCTTTATTAGAAGTAGAGAACGGTCCAAATAGGGGTAAGAAAACCGACTTCAGAAATTTCAACTGTTTGAACGGGGTCTTTATTTAGTTCCTCTCAGTTGAAAATTTACTGACCAAAGATTGCGAGGACCACAATGCGCCAGCACATCCTGACAGCCAGCTCGGACAGACGGAGGGACGGTACGTGAGAGCTAACTGAGACCACACAACGCACGTGTCAAAAGGAGCCCTTGTGATTGGTGGGTGGGATGTGGTGCGGATGAGATTTGGGGGGAGGATCTGGGGGATTTTGGGGATCAATTTCTGGGCTCGGAATCAACGAGACGTTCCAGAAAACTGGGCCGGAGTTTTCTCTTTTATCGGGCACGTCAGACGGGAAAAAAGATCTATAGAGTCGTCCTGGTCCACTCCCTATCTCGTTTTTTTCTCTCTTTTTTTTTCCCTTAAATAATAATTTTTAAATAATTTATTTTTTCCTTTTTCCTTTATCGTTCTTTTTTTCTTCTTTTTTTAATGGGCAGCTCAGAAAAAGAAACACAAAATAGGAGTTGCCCAGAAAAGTCCCCCTGCAACTTTTCATCCACAGAGTTTCTCGTGGTTTTCAGGGTGGACTCTTCTTCTGTGACTCAGCAGTGGATCCCGGGTGAACCAGGACCTACACTGGTAATTAAGTACATTCATCTACTTGAGGGAGGGTGGCCTCTTTAGTGAGCTGTAATTTATTTATCTGAGAAATGTTAAAAATTTGGAGTTGGAGATTTTATTTTAGTCTTAATAGTAAATGTGACTAGCGTGGCCTATGATGTTGGCCCACGTGTGAAGATGATTATGTAATTGCTCCAAGTATGAACATGGCCTCAATGATAGAGCCCAATTGTGTAAAATAAATATAAAGATTTAAGATTTTAAATTAATTTTCTTTGACAAAAATTATTGAAAATTCAATATTTCTTTCATCTTAAGTCTACAGGCTAAAAAATCATCTCCAAGAAATCCCACTCATCAAATGTTTTCTAGTAATATCAAGAGCTTGCCTCAATTTTTGTTAAAATTTTGGTTTTTTTAAATTGAATTTTCAATGACAAAAAAATGTTCAATATTCAAGAACTCTTTCATCCTAAGTCTAAATATAGGGCCTAGTTCACCCAAGGCCCACCAACGTACCATCTATTGCACCAAGGTTCCACCTTCATTGGAAACTTTCATCTTTTCCTCTTTTTAACACACCATAGGTTTGTCATAAGTTTGTCAAGTGATATTGGGGTAAAAAAATCTATCAATTCTTAATTTCCATGGCATTTTTCCTAACTTTAATATATATAAAAAGTGTGGGAGCTCTAAGAAGGGATTACAACAAATTCACAAAAGTGAACTCAAGAGAAAAATAAATTTGCACAAATTAAAATATATAATTAATACAAATTAGAGTCGAGATGATGCATGGACAAAATCATGAAAAACACACATGATTCATCATGATGAGGATTTGGAAAAGAATTATTGTTTTATATATATAATATATTTTATGGGTGGAAATTATATTATATTGAATTGACATTAATTCCCATGATTTGAAAATCTCAAAATTATCAAGTTATGAATCTCAACATTTTGTGAGACCATAATTTCTAATATGAATTTCAATTCAAAATATTTCAAGTGTAAAGTTGTAACTTTTGAAAAGACCTTTCCAATGACATATCATGCTCAAATCAAAATTAATTTGACTTTTATGTAAAATGTTTTAATAATTAAAAACTAGATTATCATTTTGATTCCTAACCATTCATTTGGCCACGAAGGTGAAATAACATTGGGGAGACTATTAATGTAGTCACACATTCATAATTTTTTAATAAGGTGCTCATGTTTGAATTTCAATCATGTTCGTACTAAGAAATATTTTCACAATGTCGTAGTTAAGAACCTTAAATTAAATGCAACACATTTTGAAAAATGTTTACACAATTATGCCCAAATTGATCCTCCTCCTAGTGTGCTTTCACTCACAATTTATGTTTCATATCTTCAAATGAAAAATGCAACCTCGTGTTAAATATTTATGTTTACAAACATTTCCAACAATCTAAACAAAGTTCAATTTTCAAATTAAATGCAGCACATTTTGAAAGATGTCTACGCAATTGTGCCCAAATTGATCCTCCTCCTAGTGTGCTTTCACCCACAATTTATGTTTCATATCTTCAAATGCAAAATGCAACCCCGTGTGAAATATTAATGTTTAGAAACCTTTCCAACGATCTAAACAAAGTCCAATTCAAGCAAGGTTTTTTAAAACATTGCCATCTTGGGAAACCACACCATCACAATTTCATTTTCAGCTTAAAATGCTCAACTTGGAGTTCGTATGATGTATGGAGTGCCCACCCTTGCTAGACAAACACATCATTATTCATAACATTGAAAAAAGGATGGATATACCATTAATCATCTACCTACCATTTTGAACATCATATGATGTTACACAATACATCGTCCACTAGGGAAGTCAGGTATGAAGTTGGTTGATAATTACGGTATACCATTCATGTGATACTCAAAGCAACTAGAAATGAGACATCAACAAAAAGTTGTGAACAAACAATCACATTATCGTGTTACCACCGCCAACACCTCTCCCTTGCTGGCCTTGCCTACTACCAAGGCAAGGACATTGTGTTTAGATTCATTATGGAGTATAGTAGCTTAATGGATTTTGGCCCCTAGGTAATATAATAATAGGTCTATTTTTATATGAGCATTTTTGAAAGATGATATTTTGGCTTGTGTTGAAACTTGTTCTAGAGTTATAATATCTTGAAGGATTTTGGTTTCTTTTAGAAGATTTTTTGAAGATTATGTTTTCGCATGGTGAAGGATTTGAGTTTCCGTAATTCTTCTTTTGCCTTAAGACACTTTTTAATGTAAATGGCAAGGCCACACCCCTTGTGACACACCCCTTGTTCTCATAAAGCCTACAGCCTTGGGCTTTACCCTAGACTTCCAAAATTGTGTTCTGGTTTTCCCTGTTGCTTAGACACAAGTCTTTTAGGTCCATACTAAGGAACATGAGTATGTTCAGGAGAAGGCTTGTTTGCTTCCCACGTCCTCCCCTAATTTAAGGGTCATAGCCTCAAGGGCAGTAGGCTAAGGACACATGCCTGAAAATTAGGGGAGACCTTTTCCCAGCATAAAGTATTAAATGCTTTTTATTTGAATGGGGGAAGGTTTGCATGCAAATGGCGGATGGTCCCTTCAATCAATGGAAGCAATTTCTGTTTGGGAAGGTGCCTTCAAGTATGAAAGGGCAAAAACTTTGGAGTGCTTTATAAGGAACTTAAATACCTATCAGAATTTGTTTAGTGAATCTTGAGGACATGTTGCATAGTGTAAGGCCTCCAATAGGCCTTTACAGATTTTGTAAGGTCCCAACCAGGGTGTCATCCTAGTCTTAGATGTTTTGAAGTATGAGAGGGGCCTATCTTTTAAACCTTTCGGAGATTTTTTATGCCTCCAGTTGGCCTACGAGCTTCATGACAGGTAGGTACTAGGTATCTCAAATTTGGGTCCTATGCCCTTCTCATATACATAAGGTTCAAAGTCCAACCATAATCCCTTCAAATGGGTCCAAATATCTCAAGGAGTGGGATCTCAATTTTTTTATGTTCATGACACTAAGTTTAAAATAGTTTGTGTTTTGATGATTTGGTTTCTTAGGCATGAACATGAAAAAAGCTATAATTTAAATTTTATACATATAATATTCAAATATTGGATGTAGCATCAAAGTATGAGAAAGGCAACACAAAGCATAAGCAAAAAAGGATGAAATGAAATATACTTTAAGACAAGTGTAGTGAAATGGAATCTGTAACATTTTTAAAATTTCCCCAAATTTTGCCTAATTTTATTTTACTTTAGCATAAAAACTACAATACAAAAATGATTTAAAAATTTGGTCAAACTTATAAATATGTTATTAAATATTTCAATTGTTGTTGTTAATATTTCAAATTTGCACATCAAAACTTAATGAAACACAAACTCTAAATAAAAGGATGGAATTAAAAATTGGACATCTTACTATCTTGCCATTTCATCCTTGTCAATCCCTTGGATGCAACCCAAAAGATTATTAAAGACATGTTGATTTCTTCTAAAACATTCAAAAGATCCAATAAAATGAAGAAAAAAGGATACATGAAAAGGTCCTTGCCTTGGGCAGGGGAACACAAGCGAGACCAAAGATTGGGGGTTTTTTTTTGTGACAAAATTTTGCCCCTTAGTGGCAAAGAAAAGGACCAAAAAAAGGGGGCTGCAAATTGAACAAAGGATTTTCTTTTTGATAAAGTGGCCTAAAATCACCATATTTGGAGAGAGAAAAAATGGGTTGAATTTCCCATATTTAGGCCAAGACTTCAAGGTTTAATCCAATTTTTTTGTTTGAAATAATATATAAGTCTAAAAATTCTCAGTTGATTAAGTAAAACAAATTATATCTAGGGTATTTTATAGACCTTCAAAAAAATAAAATGATCTATGTGGGGGCAAGTATTTGAATGTTTTTATAGTAGTTAGATTTAGGGTGTAGAAAAATATTTTAAAAAAAACTAACCATGTCTAGTTAAATGAATATTTTAATTTTTAAAAATTGCACAGGTCTAATTTTTTCAAACTTAAAGTTGGATAGCTATAAGGCAAATAAGGGTTTTTTGCATACCAACATAGGTGAATATATCCCTTGTTTACTCACCAAAACTCAAGCAAGTAATCAAGTAAACTTTGAGGTTCTTTGGGTTCTTTGACAAAACCCTAGATGGGGTATATTGAATGTGATAATAGGTTCTTTGAGATTTTTCAAGAGATACCATGCTAGACTAAAAACATGGATCTATTAAACAAACATTGGTTCCTAAAATTGAAAGCACAACACCAAAAAATGGAAAGTAACATTAATTAAATTAATGAAATTATTTCAACAAAAATGGGATTATGGTGCAATGCAATTTCAAAATCCAAATATGAAATCCTTCATCTTAAAAGTTTTTCCAAACCTAACACAAAATGGGAACTAATAATCTAGTGAATAAAAAAATGACATTTTGTCAATATTGACTTAGGGGTAGGTTAAACTCTTCCTTCACATGTTCCAAGTTCTAAATTCTATCCCCCATATTCACATGTCTCAAACATTAGAACGACAACAAGTAACAACTAATAATATAGTTCTATGAAAATTCACACACAATGTGAGGATCAATGAAGTTGAATAGGATGATCCATGCCAAGGATATGATCCATTTGAAGATTAAAGACCAAAGACCGACATGAAACACACAAAAATCATTTGCCACACATAATTCACACCTAGAAGACTAACCCATGGAGGACACATAGGGAACACAAGAAAAAAAGACAGAATGAATAAGACCCATGACCCAAAGAGGACACAAAAGACATTGCATAAAAACACCAATACATGAAGAAAAAGCAAGACACATGACATAATAAGGATAGTAGACAACAACAAACTCAAAATTGAAGCTCCATAGAAGACACTAACCACAAGTTGCACATTAAACACAAGGCACTAGAACACCAAAATAAAATATAGAAGACATGCCCCACATGTGACACACATAAGACACACCATACACATGAAGACCAATAGAAGGCACAAAAAATGGGGCCATTAAATAAAAGACACATTGAACCACACAAAATTCATAGACTTTCGATTCTTCCACCGCATATCTTGAACCTTTCACAAAAAACCTCAAGCCAAGTTGGAATCATGCGTGAAAAAGAATTATACCTTAAAATCATAACATGAAGTTCATTTCTTCATTTTCAAGTTTTTAGGCCTTGTGACATGCTTACATGTATCATATGCAATAAGATAATAACAACCTCCATTACATTCAATTGCACAATTATTGCCCACTAAATTTATCAATAAAATCACCAAAACCACCATCTCATTTTCAGCTCCATATTATCATCCATGAACTATAGACTTGATACACATGTTCAATTTTAAAAACACAACATAGGTCAAATGCATCACATTGCCAAATATTACATGCATATTAAGCCTTTAAAAGTTCTTCATGTTCCGCCTTGTGTTCAAATTCAACATCAAGATCTTGCATCAAATCCAACTCTACCTCACATGCAAATGCAAAACCACAAATTTTGGGGCATCAAACATGTGGATTAAATGGCCAATTGTTTTCAACAAATATAATATTGTTAAGAATTTGTATTTGAAAACAACATTTGTGAAGTGCGATGAGGATTTTTAAAATGGAGAAAACCCATTAATTAGATGGGATGCCTATAATTTGTCTCACCAACTCGACAATTATTGGAAACTTCTATTTTTCGTGTGCCATTAGGTTAATGCACATTTTCAATCATCTCCATCAACATGATATCAATAGTAAGTGTAAATCTTTTTACCAACAAGGTCTTTCAAAGTTTCTACAATTGTGTCCATGGTGTGAAACAATGTTTGAAGTTCTTTAACAATAGTGGGCATTGATGCTTGTAGACCTTCATTAATAAAAGGTAATAACAAATTGTTATCATATTTAGCAACTAAAGTCATTACATTGTCATGACCCACATAATTGGTGATTAAGCACATGGATTTAAATCTTAGATTCAACATCATGCCAATATATGTATGTAAAAAAGAATGGAAAGGATTCATGACTTCCAACACTTATTATTTCATGCAATGCATAAGTATTTCCAATTCATGTTAGAAATGACCATGGATCACCAAAAAATTAATGTGAGTATTATGTTCTAACATTGAATATTAACATTATAATACCTAGGTTGGTTCAACATTAATCAATTATTTTTAGATTTGCCAAAAATAATTAAATACCTATTTTCCATGTTGAAAATGTAAAAGAAATTCTCTAGCATACTACATTCATTATTTAGTTTAGTGACTAATTGCAAAATACTTTTACTTTTACCACCAAAAGAATGAAAAAAAACAAAACAAAATAAAATATCTTGTTGTTGAACCAACCCAAGTATTATGGTACATACAATTATATCATTGGAACAAGATATTGTCAATATTTGTGCGATGGATTTATTTAATTGATTACAATTCCAATATGCACAAACTAATATCATATATAAATGGACATTAGTTGCCATATAGTTTCATCAACAAATTGATAAGTTGACTAGTTGAATTCAATTTGTAATATAGTACCATTGGCAAAATCCATTAGTCACAAGACAATAATTTGATAGTGCATTGGTTGCAAGTTCATTTGATGTCTATCAATGAATTTCATTCATCAATAGATAACTAAAAAACCATGTAAACATTATGCTCATTCATGGATATTTTGCACAAAAAAATATGTGGACACCCTACTTGCAATATAGTTGCCCATAGTTGCATAAAATTGAATGTATTTTTAGTAAATATTCATTTTCATATATGGTGAGTTTTGTTTGATGCAATTGGTGCAACTCATATGATAACACTCATGTTATTAGTTGTAAATGTCCAATGCAATTCAAAAATTTAATTACAAAACCCCAAGCATTTTATCATGCTGGAAAAACCCCTATATGTAGGGCACAAAAACAAGATGCAATAATCAAAAAACACATCAACTAGAATTATAAACAAATTTTATTTGATAGGAAGACAACCCTCGGGTTTCACTTGTAAACTTTTGGTGCAATCACATGTCCATGCAATCATCTTCATTGCAAAAAGCCTTCAATCACATACAACATTACATCTTTTGACAAAACTTCATGTGTTTCATAGTTCTTTCTTTTGAATTAGTTAGTAGAAGAAAACAAATTAGAATTTGCACTGGGGGTAGCATGTAGACTTTTAATGGTTGGTTCATATACAAATGAAGCTCTAGGGCAATTATTTGCCTTTTCAACATACCTTATAAATAGGGCATTGTGTTCCAACTCTACATGTTTCTTCATGGCAATTATCTCATAAGATTCGACATAAGCAAGGAGCCCCTTCAAACATCTTGTGTGTAAAGTTAAAATTTCGAAAACTACTATCTTGTTGTGATAGATGATATATTGTATGATTTGGTTTTGAACAAGATCAACAAGTCGGCTGTTATTTAGCTTGAAAACACCCACATTGATAAATTGCAATATTGAAGCTTCCATGCAACAACTTGTTTATTCATATTCATGAAATGCACCTCAACAACTTGACATTCCTCTATTGCATGGCTTTGTAGCCTCACCTTCAACACTATTACTATTAATATAACTTATAATCACTCATGGGGTATTAAGAGCATGCACATCAAAACCCTACAAATCAACTAGATTGTTTAGAAATCTTATCACAAGTATTATGCAAGCTATAAGGAAATGGGTGAGGTGAACAAATAACAAACAAGGCATTTTGAAAATTGTTGGCAAACTTGAAGCAAGGCAATGAATGTGATGTAACAAATCAAGCATTTGACAAATATGAGTGAAGGAATGAAAGCACAATAATTAGATTGTTCAATGAAAATTTCAATGACGTTAAAAATAGTTGGGGTTAGGTGCAAGGGGGGGAGTGCAACATATAAAATAGAGCACTTCGAAATCTTTCAATAAATATGAAAGCTTGAAAAAAAAAATACGAATGCACATTGGCATGCACATTTGAAACATAAAGTGCATACACATGAGTTTTTGGTAAGGTTGAAAGCTTTCAACAAGCTTGAAAGAAGAGAAAAAATACAAATCACACACTTAAAGGTATAAAACACACATGAAAAAGGTTTGGCATTTAGTCTTTCAACGAGCTTACAAAACAAAATGCAAAACAAGTGAAAACTCAAAGCCTTCTTCAACTCCAATGTCATTTGTAGTTTCCATATCTTCCAACGATCTTTTGTTGTTGCCGAAACTTTCTTACATTAATGTAACATGACAATAATGTTCATTTCTAAATAACCACACCCAAAACAAAAAGTCAAGCCTCCTCTTACATTGATGTAACACAATGATAATGTTCACTTAAAGACAACCACACTCAAAGCAAAGAGTTAAAAGTTTAGACTCCATGCTCCGGCCATCTCAAATCTCAAAACTCTTAGTTCCTTAAAACATAAACCCTAAATTAAAAACCCAGCCCTCTACTCTAGATACGAACTTGGCGATTTAAACTTGTTTAGAAATACCCTTTTATGTATTTTGTGTTGGGTTAGCGATGGTTACAATTACTTTAGATGGTACTATGTTGAGGGCAACGGTGCCATGGGTCCAAGAAAATTGAAATTCCTGGTATGAGGTGGGTCCTAGGTCTTCGTCGATTGCACCACCAATCAGTATGTGACCATGCAAAAAATATTTGTCACGTCCAAAGTTTAGTTATTTAACTCTTTCTAACCTCATCCATAAAACTAAAATTGGGACTGCAAATAGGTGGTGTGAGACTACTAATAGCAACCCACATGGACCAATCAAATTATATAGCCAATCAACAAAAGGTGTTAGACTTTGCTGTGCTTTTTACCACCCTCAGCAGCAACAGTATTTTTTTTCCTGGCGAAATTTCGTTATTTTTTGACAAATAAATTGGGAAAATTCTGGATTATTATTATTATTAGTGTAAATTCGACTAAATTTTCCTATTAGAAGAAAAAATTCGCCAAAAATTCGATATGAAAAAAATGAAACTTATATATATATAACTTATAAATTAAATTAAATCACTAAATATTTTATTGTTTTTAAACTGTTCAGCAAACTGTGCCAAAATGCTGGGCCAAAACCTTATGTTCTGAGTCAAACAAACCGGCATGTTTTGACTTTTCTTCATCCAATTTCAAATTGGAGGTTCACATATTGAGCACCAATGGAGTTGCTCTCATGAGAAAAGGAATGGTCAATAATTTGCCACAGCAGACCTACCTTGTGTTGTGGAGCTAGGAAATTGTCATGTTGATGAGTGGACAGAAAGACTCTGTTATTTCTGTGGCTGATATCAATCCCCCTCCATGTAACTGATTCCGGATGCTTGTCCCCCCCAAAAAAAAAACAACTGGCCAGATCCCGATCTCTAACCTGATTGGCGTTCTAGATATTTTCCACCTCTTTGATTGGCTCACATTTCCTACCCGGCATTGGTCACTCCAATCACGGAGTCGGAAAGAATAATGCTGTCAAGGTAAGTATCGGGCCCAGATCTTGGACCAAAAGATGCTGCCAACGGAAAAATAAAATTAAACATTTGTCCTCAATTGGGTGTGCTTCATATTATTTCCGGGTCCAGTGACAAATTTTTTAAGCCGATTCATCAAAGCAAGCAACTGAATTGGCCCGAGTACACCAGTGTTGGACAAGTACCCACTTGGGGTGTTATGTAGGAACCAGCAGTTCCGGTTCCAAAGAACCTAACCAGAACCGAGTCCAGGTTTTAAGAACTGACAGAACTGGAATCAACAAGGAGCAGGGTCAGGTATGGAATCCGGATGGAACCAAGGGGGTTGGTTCGACCTGTATATGTACACCAAAACCTGGAACCAGACCGGATTTTTGAAATTTGGTCTCGGCTCTTTATTTAGGGTTAGGGTTCGAGCATCCACTAGAGCATCCACTAGTTTCGGCTTTTGACCAGTATGGTTGCCCTGCTGCCTACTTCGAGAATTGCTTCCTTCTTGTTCATTCTTCTCTTTTTTTTAGCGAGCAAAGCTCAAACAAGGTCTTTTTTCTTTTTCAAGTGCTCAAGCTCAATGAATAGAAGTTGAAGATAGTTTATGTGTTGAGCTCAATAAGGTTAAACTTGAAGTGATTTAAAAGGTTGAAGCTCACAGAATATTTGTGTTGTATTAAAGAGAAGTTATGCAACAAAGCTTGGGCATAAAAAAAAAAGTTCGATAGAAGAAAAACCTTATAAATAAAAATCAAGGATTGAAGCCCATCCATAAAAGTACAAGGCAAACGAGAACACAATTAGACACAACCCAAAGAAAAAACAAAAGTAAACAATCAACAAGAATTCGGTAAAAACCCTATGCAATAGGACCCATGGCTACAAAATGACAATCAATGATAATAATAATAACTTAAGATGAAAAAGCTATTGTCTACCACAAATCGGCTAATGATAGAGGTGCAATAATTGTGATGTGTGGAAGAGATGAAAAACCTCGACCAAATGTAGCAACCCATTGAAAAATCACTTTGGCTTGTGCATGTTGCAAGGCTATGGACACATGTTGTCAATAATAAAAAACAAGCATTGAAGGGACTAAAGAAGATTGCTATTGATGCACAATAGTGGTCTATGCACAAGCAATCAAAAATGAATTAAAACGAAAATGAAAACACCCATATGTTTTAATAGTAAAGGGAATGAAGTCATCGCCTAGTGCTTGTTCAATGTATGATCATGTTTTTTCTTGAGCAGCCATCATCATTGCATGTGTTGTCATCGTCAATGTTCATTGCACCATATTTGTGTGAATCGAGTAAAAACTAACAATGTCCATGTGTTAAGGATATTCACTCATTGTTAGGTGTGGCGAAAGAAAAGGTGGGAGACCTCCCTTTTGAACATGTGTTTCACTTTCCAAAATAATAGTTGCGACAATATATTGAAATGTATCATGGCCTGTTGTATGCTCACTCTCATAGGGGCACCAAAGCAATTGGGTACCTAGATAGTCAATGGTATGACCACACACACACCATGAAAGATGGGCCCTCATAGGATGTGACAAATCAAGATGAATACGTAGTGTTGTAAGGAAATGGATTAAGGATAAACGAAATGCACATGTGGTAGGATAAGCTAATAACCAAATGCATGCCCCTAAACTTGCACATGAATAAAAATGGTGTTTGCATGATGTTTGAAGGAATGCTTATTAATAATGAAACAAATTCATGCTCGTCTAGGCAATTCACCAAAAATGCTTACAACTGGGGATAAGATTAAACCACTAAGTTTTCAAAGGGTGGGACCTAAGAGTGAACAACCTGAGGTAATCTAAAATGAAAAAGTGTCAAATTCTGGTCTTAACATGTGTTATTGCATCCAAAAGAATATGGTGATCATCCTCTTGAAAATAAATGACAAGTGTAAGAATAATTAGTGCCCAACATCCCAAAAATGCAAGGGCACCAATTTGAACTACAAAAGGGAGGTCCCTCCCACCTAAAGAAGTAAGAAAAGTGACCTGACAACAAGCTAAGTGACTAATAAAACCACTAAAAGATTTTGTTCCAAATAATTTCTCCAACGAAATATGGTACAAGTATCAAACTCAATGTAATGTTGCAAAATACTTGGAGATGAAAACATTATATGAAACAAATAGCCAAGGCATTGCGCATAGCACAATGAGAGCATTGTAAAAGCTACCTAAAGATCTACAAGCATACGAAGATTAGATATTGTCCAAGATCCTCATGAAAAACCTCAACTACAAACAACTCAACAAATGATATGGATCCCACCAGTACGCCCAAAATACAAAAACCCGAATTGAGAGTAAGAAAACCAAGAGGAAATGATATAAAATGGTCCAACCCCTATGGAGACCAAGCTACACATTTCGTTGGATGCATTGAAAGCCTTAATGCTGATAACTCCTACTGCGATCATAAAAAAATAAAAACCACATCTAATGTAGGACCTAGTTTGATAAGGGTTTTTTGTGTCTTATGTTTTCATGAAAGATCAAACGTTGAAACTTAGGAGTTAAGGATGAACCTCAAAAGGAAGCTTAAAGAAAAAACTTCAAAGGTCAATTGTAGATTCAGTTTCATCCTTGCCATTATTCATGGTCATGTTCTCTTCAGCTCCATTGGTGTTTATGGTCGTGGTTTCTTGGGCTTTGTTGGTGTTCCTAGTTGTTGTTTTCTTTGGCTTTATTGGTGTTTGCAAAACTTGAGTTGATTATTTTTTTCCTTGTGTTGTTTCCAAACTTGTGGCAATGGTGATGGCAATGGAAATGGCGGGCTTGGTGATGGCAGGTCTTGTAATGCACAATGGCAATCTTCATTCCTCACGGTATATCCCTCATGTTCTCATTTGTCTTTAGTGATGTGCATGGTCATGTTTTCATTGGGTTTTATTGGAGTGCGTGGTTGTTGATTTCTTGGGCATCATTAGTGTTTACGAGCATTCTTGTCTTCAATTCTGTTGGTGTTCATGGTTGTGCTCTCATGGGTTTTATTAATGTTTCTAGTCATTATTCAAACCTAGTTTCATTGGTGTTTTTAGTCATTATTTTCCTAGGCTTTTAGTGTTCATGATCATGCTTTCCTAAATTCTATTGGTGTTATTGGTTGTGTTCTCTTAAGGCTTTGTTGGTGTTCTCGGTCATGCTCTCCTAAAGCTTTGTTGGTATTTTTGGTCATGCTTTCTAGGCTCTGTGAATGTTCCTAGTCATGCTTTCTTAAGGTTTTATTGGTGTTCATGGTCGTGCTCTCCTAAGTCCAATTGGTGTTTTTGGTCATGCTCTTCTAGGCTTTGTTGGTGTTCTTGGTCATTGCCATCATGGGTTCTATTGGTGTTCCTAGTCATTTGCTCTCTTGGGCTTTGTTGGTGTTCCTAATCATGCTCCCCTTGTTTTTGCTATTGTTCATGTGGCAAGATCATGGATCATGATGGGGAAATCGTAGAAGTTCCACTAGGAGTGGAGTTTTATGCTTTTATTTATAACTTGCTTTTAACATCAACATCAAATGCTAATAATTCTACAAGCACAAGTCGTTCAAAATATGGACTTTGTTGGCAAAAAATCAAGATTTTTGGAAACATAAGAGTTGAATATTCACAACTTGGGCATTTTATGCATCGTTATATATTTTTTCACTAGAGGTAAGTTCAAATTCAAATTTACAAGTTAAACATTTGAAATGTGTTGTGTGTTACCCATTTACTCCAAATGTAGGATAAAAGAAAGGGTTCGATCAATTATCAATTTGCAAATGGGATTTTTGCATTGCGAAAATCTTTAGAAGGCAATCATTAGGAGCTTTGGAATGAATGAATTGAACAGCTAAAGGATGGGCTTGAAGGAAAAAGAAATCCAACAAAAAAGAGGTTTAGTTTAACTTTTAACATTATTTTTGCCTTTTTTGTTAGTTTTGTTCCTTATAATAAAAATGATTTTCATAAAAAACAATTTGAAGAAAATGTTGTGTTGTTCATTGCAAAGGAACTTGTGCCTTTGTCATTCGTTGAAGCTCCTTTTTTTAGGAGATTAATTCTCAAGTAAAATCTTTGATTGAATTTCCCATCATAACAAAACACTAGAATTGAACTTTTGCCTATGATTATTGAGTGGACAAAATAAATATTTGTTTTTCTAGCCTTTCAAGAATCATGTAATACATGCATTATATTTTTTGATTTTTGGATGTCAAGTGGAGGTATTGCTACATTTGTTCTTATTGTTCATTTTTTGAATGACAAGTGAAACCTCGTCATGTAATTGTCAATTTTTTTGACACTACAAATATATCTACATATGCCATGGTAATACAAGTGAACAATGTGTTTGCAAAACATGGGTTGAATATTCATATTTTTGCATATGTCAAAAATGAAGGGAACAATCTTGCCACCATGACTTTTACATTAACATTTGTTGTGTTTTGGGATTATTAGCACCTTTTGTAGGTTCTTGTTGGGGTCATGCAATGTCCAAGTGTTGTTAATATGTGATAGATAATTCCAAGGTATGTGTTGGCGTGCCTTCTATTTCGATTAAAAAAACATAATCAATTTTGCAAAAAACCATTATTTGGACCAAGAAAAGTAAAAACTCTTGTGAAGACTCGCTTTGTTTCAAGAGTTGTCTTATTCCAAGATACTTTTGAGTTTAAGCATGTGATTATTCTTTGCTATGGATGTCAATAGTTGTTAGCTTTAGAAGGTTGTGTGCCTACTCTCCAAGTTTGGGCAATGGCCCAAATTATTGCTAATACTTTGGGCCCCATGGTTCAACAATGTGTGTTAAACCAAAGACAAAGATATTGGTTGCTTTCAAATGCCCAAGCTACCGAATATCACTTGTATGTCAATTTCAAGCCAATGGTTTGGGATTTGATTCTAATGAAACCCAAGATTTTTATGGGGATCTCCAAGTTTTTCAATAAAACATGTAGAAACAAGTGGTACAAGTCTTAAACCCATTTTTGTTTTTTATGTTTTCGTTTCAAAAAACCAAAACCAATAACATGTTGTGCATGATGTTAGATCCCCATTACAAAGGTTTGGGGCTAGTCATTCAATTTGTTGGCAAGGAGAGAACATTGCAAATTACTAGTGGGTATGGTTGTCAAGTTTTGCTTCCACTTCTTATTTTTGCACATAACTTTTTTAACCCAAGTGATGTAGGCATTAAAGCTTCTAGCTTTACATGTTGTAGTGTTAAACCCATAAGTCTTTGTGACTTATGGAAATTAACGAAGAAATGACATCATTAGCGGTGAGAGAACAATTGAGCCATTTCAGGTTTGAGAAACTTACCAAGGAGAAGGCCAAAAATTCATTAGAATGGTGGAGAGTGCATGAAGTACAATTACCATATGTTGGGTTTGTGGTCGACAAATTCTAGGGATTGTTGGTTCACATATTGAGACGAAGATAGTTTTCAATGTGGCATGTATATGTTATAGCCTTCGACATTCTCGATTGGGCATTGAAAATCTTGAAATGCTATTTATAAGACTTGGTCAAATGATGCTCGTGTTGAGGGCTTGGCATCCATAAAACAATTCATGGACATGGAGGAGGCCTTTATGGAAGAAAATGAGAACTTAATTGATCAAGTTGGGCTTTTGGACATTGAAGAAAATGGCAATAGATTATAGGTGAATTTTTTTGGGTTTTGGAAATATGTCAAAGTTCATTCTTTTTCATGAGATAGTGCTTCTTTTGAGTTCAATTTCCTTTGTTTTTTTTTTCCCAACCTTGGAGCAATATTGGAGCGACTATGGAGTGAGGAGTGCCAAACCTTTGGACATGATGTAACCAAATTATTTGCTAGGTTTACTGTTTAGGGTTACCCTTTTGTTACACCTCCTCGATCTAAGGTTATTGTCTACCCATTTGATTTTGGCTTGGGCATGTGATGGAGTTTGCATTGGGGTTGGCATTCGGTGGCATTGAGAGACTTTCTGGGTTTTTTTTGGAGGTGGGAAATAGGAGTCAATTGGTGGTTCTTTTGGGGGCAAAATTGGGATGGATATGGGATATTTGACTTGAGATATTATTGGGGCACATTTGGGACTGTTTTGAAGAGTTTTGGGTGAGGGGAAAAACTGGCAGAATTAAGTCTGCTACAATATAAATTCAAGGGGAAGAAGGCCATTTTTAAAGGCAATGTAACCATTGTTTGAAATACTAAACATGAAACCAAATAGCAAATAAATAAAATGGTGCTGATCCTTTTGAAGTGTTGGGAATAGATGAAATGCCAAAAATAGGTCAGTTTAGAAATAGGCTATGTTAGAGTTTTAAAATAGGCTAGGTATGAAATAGGTTTGATATTTGCAAACCTTCGTAAAAGCAAAGTTTTTGGAATAAAAGTTTTTTTAAAAATCTCATATGACTTTTTCCAAGTTTTTGGGTTGTTTTGCATATTCGAATTGGGACCTGGAACCAGTTCAATTTGAAATTAAGTTTCAAGTTTGCAAAAAATTTGAGTTGTTTTGCATATTGGGATCAAAATTGAGGGTTAATTGGAATGGACGGTTATGGAACCAATACCTGGAACTGGTGAAAATTGAAACTCGATTCTAGAAGAGGGACTGAAATCGCTAATTAATCGAAACCAAAGCCGAACCCCAGTTCCTTTTATATATTAAAAAAAAAACAGAATCTAACCAAAACTGATTCCTTGAAACTTTGAGCAACCGAAACCGGCCAACACTGGAGAGTAAACCAGCACCCACCAGCCCACCATGCAAGATGGATGATGTTTGGACAGGAAACTTTTTTTCGTTATATTCCTGTCCCATAGCTAACTAACCACAGTGGTTAGCTATGTAGTAGCAATATCCACTAACCCATCCACATCTATCTAGTATTTACTTAGCTAGTAGCCCCCTTTGTGTAATCCAACACCCCTCCACACACCCCCTCCACACACACCCACATACCAGTAATATATATATATATATATTTAATAATAAATAAATTAGTTTTTAAAATGCTACAAAAGTAAAATCAGAGTTCAAATGTGGTGAATTTTTTTCTCATTACTTTTGTTTCAAAATTTGACCCAAAAAATTCAGAAAAAATGATAATATTGTGACAGAATAATATTCCCTTTTTATTTTTATTTTCCACATTGAAATAAAATTCCTTCACCTCCTTCTTGCATAGGTAGTTAACTAGTGAGAGTAAGGTGGAAGTAGGAGGGTTAGAGGATAGGTTACCAAGGCTTGAACTTAGTTTTGGTTCATCCACAAGTGAGTCATTGCAGGTTTCCAATGGATGGTGCAATGGTGGGTGCAGTCAAAAGGGAACCAAAGCTACAAGTGCACCAGGAGGGCTGGAATAGGGTAAGTGGCCGAGAAACACTTTTCCATTGGATCCCAGTCTAGGTGGGACCCAATATTGAATGTTAACTTAACATAAAATGTTCATGGTAAGTAGGTGTAAGTCCTAAATGACTAGCATGGTGTTTAGGGGACTTAACAATAGAGTACCTAACACCAAGTGTGAATGCACCTTTTCTAAAGGCTAGTTGGTTGTTGGTTCCCTCATGTCAGTGTTATCTTTTGGTGTAGGATTTGGGTGTCATGAAACATGTTCAAGAGAAACATTCAAGTTATTGGGTGTTATTAAGGCTAGTGATAGATATGGTGGATACTATCATCACTTTGGTTTTAGCTGGTATTTTCATTGTTAAGTTTGACCTCCTTATGTTGCATGCTGTGTCGTTGTCTTGCAACAATGGAAAATATGAAAAGGGAGTGAGACAATTGTGGCATTGTATGGTTTTTGCAAGCTAAACCTTACCTGAGTGTTTTTGCTGATCATGTACAATGTATTGACCATGCACTTGATAAATCTGCAAGTGTAGTTTTCCCCGCCCCCACCAATCTCATAGATATAGACTTAAACTTGGAAGCTCTTTGCAGACATGAGTTGGATTCCACTAAATGAAAGTGATATCCCAATGCTTTAATGATTGAGTGATTTTTCAGATTTTGTTCAAGTTTGGAATGTAATAGTTCTAGAGGTTTTCAAATACAAAATTAGTCCTTCAATCAACTTTCTTCCTCAATTCTATATAGTGGAAGTACTGATTTACAACAATAGAAACAATCCTACTTCAACTGTAGCAAAACATGGGCACAGTCCATGATTCTATTTCACTAAATTGTCATTCCAGTGAAGCAATGGGATGGAATTTCACAAGACCACAGCAACACATGTGCATTGTCCCACCACATGTAATGCATGCTCAATTAATTACACTCGACACATCCCATTATATGCAATCAATAAAAAATGATCTCATTTTACATATGTTTGTTCTAAATTTGGTTGAAATAAAAATCAAAGACTTTTAAATATGCGAATGGCACTTTGTACTCATTGTGCCTTGTAGTTAATTATCATCCTTGGACCTTTACGTTTCTTGGAGCAAATTGGCTACTAAATTGAAAGGGTTCCGACAATTTACTTCACTTGAGGTAGAATTTCAAAATGTACATTTTTGAACCATAGAATACCTTAGAAAAAAACAAAGAGCTGGTCTGTTTGGTGTGTAGAGCGTTTTCCTTTTGTGCAATATGGTTTACAATCCAATTCTGTGCATGTTCCAGGGACTAAAACCTCTAGGGTGAGCTTTGATCTAGAGATGAAAGCTGTCATCTCGACTACTTACATTTTAAGAAGCTGGCAAAGTCCTGGAATGGTGTTGCTGGAGGGTAATCCCCTTTGTTGCTTCTTGTAGTTGCAGCCATGTCAGGAAATCAGTATAAAAGTTAAGTAATTGTGCTTGGAATGAAATGCCAGAAGTCCAGCTATTTATTTTTCTGTTCTATTTGTCCACAAGTGTTTTGTATACATGAGTTATGAAGTCTGGTAAATTTTCCTTGATTCTTGATGCACATTGTTGGAGTTCCAAGCAAGTATGACACTCTCTCAGGAAATAAATGGTGGGTATCTCTTACGCCTTCACATGCAGTTATATTAGGGTTCAGGGTTTTAGAAATGTGGTTTGGGGTTGCAGTTTTCTGTTGATGTGTTGTCAGAGTTGAAACAAATGCTGTGCAGTTCTTTGATTTTGTTAAGGACCTCCGGTTTCAGTCTTTTAAAATCTTAGCAATCAGAGAACCTTCGATAGCAATTTTTCAAAAAAATTCAGAGTCACAAAACCTACTCTGATTCTGGATCTTGAAAAAAATTCAAAGAACAGGAGGTTTTCACAAAGGAACCCAGCAAAGAACCTCCAGTTTAGGGTAGGTTCTTTGACCTGGTTCTTGCATCTTCTAGAACCTCTGTTTAGGGTCAAAATGAGTTCTATAATATTTGGGAGCCACAGGTTGAGGGTCAGAAACCGAATCCTTGATTTTTGAGAACCCCTGGTAAAGGGCATACAACTTATCCTTGCTGGTTCATTCTTTGGAAAACAGATATCTGCCCATTACTGGTTAAAACTTGAAACCTCTGCAGCTTTAGCATTGGATCATTCCTCAATTCTATCTACACTGCCTTAAATTGTATGGAGAAGTTCTCAAATGCATCAAGAAGGTTCATCAAGAAAGTTCGTATCGAGATGCTGGTGGTCTGTTGCATATGTGGGTGGTACTGAATGGCATGCACTTGAATGGGTAGTTGCCAACTATCTTCTGATCACTATTCTCTGATACTAGGTAACCTTTGATCAGACTGATCTCAATCAAGATTGATTCATCGCTATGGTGTGGAACTTTATCACTGTGACAAGAGCTTTCCCGAAAATAGCCATCCCAGTGTCAAAAAAATGAAGTTAGTACTCAGGGGATGCAAGGAAGGTACCTCCTAGATGTCAAGGAATCTGAAATGAAGGTTTTCAACTAATTCCAACACTATCACAAAAAGGTAATACATGTACATGGGCAAGTGCAGGCAAAATGAACTCCATATCTACTACAAGGACACTATCTCAAATCAGTCTTGCTATGGAGCCTGAAAGCTTATCTCTAATTGCACTAGTTTGGTTACAAAACTCTCTTTTCTTTTCTTTTTTTTCCCTTTTCTTCAAAAATGGCTTCTACAGATTGCAGCTTTTAGATGATCTAAAAGCTAAGCCCACAGATGCTATACATTGGCAATTAACAGTGAGAAAGGGAAGACAAGGTCTGGATTCATCATGGATAGCTGTGCAACAACCTTTTTCCTTATTTCTGGACATTTGTCAACGATGGATTGACAAGTCAGATTACATGCTATACAGGGGCATGCATATCAGATATGGTCTGAGTACTATTCTATAATTTGGCTACTGGATCACAGAAGTGGTTTCTATTTGCCACAGATGATATTAGCCAGTTCAGTCAAGTGATCGTGTTCATGAGAGGTTTCAATTTGAAACGTCAATTTGAAATTATTAGCACGGTCAAGAATGTTCAACACGATCACCATCACAATTGAGCAAACAAACATGGGTATCGGTCCGAATAGCCATAAGAACAGTGGGAATGAGAAGTAAAAAGCCCTTAACCCAATGGAGAAGAAATTGGTGCTCTTGAATACCAACTGGTTCACATAATCAGGTGTCAATCCTGGCGTGTTTTCACCCATTGGAATGCTTATTAGAAAACTGGCATGGCTTGTGTAGCGAATTGCCTGCACAAAACAGAAAAAGGCAACAAGGAAGCACAGCAAAAGGCAAAGATATTTGAGAATTACAATTGTACTGCCCTTGTCACCGTACACAAAATTCGCCAGTGGCTTCTTTAGTCCTGCACTCGTGTTGCTCACTAGACCACCAATGATGGAGCTCAGGGTTATAGATGTTGAGGCCAGTAATGTTGATGCCATGATGCTATTCCGAAATGTTTGCACTGCCAATATTCCATTCTTGGCACCATCCTGTAAGTGCCAAGAAAAACCCAACCACAAACCAATCATGAATTTCTCAATAAGAAACAGGGCTTGAGGGATAGCTGGCTTGCATTTCTATACCTAGTTTCAGTTTGACTATTTTTCTGGTGGATCAGAATTTGCATGTGGAGGACTTTGTTGGAAGATGTTGAGGGCATACTCGGAAGATGTCAAGGACTCTTGGAAGATGTGGAGGACATTCTTGGGAGATGTTGAGGGCATTTCTCTTCCCCAGATTCAAAAGCAAGATGGGAATGTGATACAATTGAAGAGCAAAGCACAATTTTCCTTCCCTACAGGATGGATTGCAATACAAATAGAGGAGGAAGGGTGGTATGGAAGATTTTTCAACTCACAGTCATTATATTCTGCACCCAGACTCTTCTATTGAGGTGGTTGACGCCGACTATGGTCTTCTCAGGATGATGCCGCACACGGTACCATAAGTGCAAATGATAACTGGTCAAAATTGCCATTCCTAGTGGCACAAGGAACCGATCCATATCCGCAGCACTCCAAGGCATCTTGCCTGCGTTGTTTTGTAGTAGTAGTTGTTGTTGTATAGGTATCCAACTCGCTTCTTCCGATTTCACACTCTTCGATTCACAGATCACGTCGCCACCAACGACAACTAAACAACACCAAATTTGAGGGATCCAGGGTTTAGGGTTTAGGATTCAAAATCCTGGAGATAGACAATTTCACAAACACAAAAGAACTCAGTAATAATAAGCTCCACAAAAAAAGCTAGCGACCACACACACACGCACACACACACGCAAAAGCATTAAAGCAAAGAAAAGTTAGCAACAAAAACCTTCAACAACAAAAGCGAAACGCGTTTGAAACCCGCCACCCCACCTCACCCCACAAGCGAGAGAAGAGAGGATGATCAAGCAATCTGCTCCACTAGACTAAACTTGTCGAGGGAGGCGGCCCATAGAGAGAGAGAGAGAGGGGGCTTGGATGTTTCCTGACATGGGAGGTGGCCACGTAGTCTCTATTATTTCCAGGTGCTGCTACAAGGGAAAGGGAAGGTAAAATTTCGGCACAAATAATTAATTAATTAATTAATTAATTATTCAAAAATTTCAACAAAAAGATTTATTTATTTATTTATTTATTTCTAATTTTTTAATTTTTTAATTTTTTTGTCGAAATGACAAAGGTACTTTTGAAATTTTTTGAAATTAAAAAAACCAAGTGCTGAAAAGTTAAGATTTCAAATTTAAATAATTATTTGACAATTTGTTTCCGAAATGGTAAA
>Ga0209208_10002101_pt1 | contig 28452 bp, 20 predicted proteins | sample S1TSphfallax_3_FD_187694 | JGI IMG/M metagenome (GOLD analysis project Ga0209208, IMG submission 187694) | Host-associated microbial communities from peat moss isolated from Minnesota, USA - S1T2_Fd - Sphagnum fallax MG (SPAdes) (version 2) | ecosystem: Host-associated > Plants > Peat moss >...
ATTTTTCTACCTAGGTAGGTAGGTAGGTAGGTAGGTCTTGAAATCTACCAACCTACCTACCTATGGTTATGTACGACCTACCAAGTTATTAAAATAGATATATATATATATATATATTTCAAAATATAATTAATATGCCACGTGGAAATTTTAAAATTGTGCCACATGTCACAATTTAGATCATCATTAACAATCATAATGAATGATGAAGATTAATATTTTTTAAAAAAATCATTTTTATGTCTAAAAATCTTCGTAGTGCCACATGTTAGATTTTAATAGATGGATGATAATCAATGACATTAGCATGACATCATGGGTGCAATTATAATGAAATTGCATAGTAGTTGAAAATGAGTTGTTTTGATTGAATTGCAATGAGTTGCACTATATATATAATGAGTTGTAACTCTACAACTGATGCAATTTATTTGTTAACACTTGCAGCATATAAATATAGTGAGTTGCAAGTGCCCTCTATAACTCAAAAATTGAGTTGCAAGGCTAGTTGCAAAACACCTTTTTTCTCATAGTGGGACTACTTGAGGGAATTTTAACAAAAAAACATTAAATTTCATACTTTCATTGTATTGGATCCATTAAACATTTGAAAAATATAAGATATATTTTAATAAAGAGTTTTCATTAAAATGTTTTTGTGAATGCAATTACGAGATAAACTTTGAAAGTTTATTGATATATCTTGAATATTTTGTATTTTGATGTTTTTAATCATTACATTGCATTTAGAAAAAGTTTCAAAACTATAAATAAGATTTTTTTTCCTTGAGTGTTTTGGACAAAAATACAACTATAAAACATGTTTTGATTTTTTCTTAGGCATTAGTTTTCTAAATGTCCCTTTGATGTTATTCTATTTGATTATTTTTAATCTAATTAATTGAATATGTATAATTTAATTATGAAAATAAAAATTTTAGGAACGTGATTTTGAAAAGGGCCATTGCAATTATGAAAATATTTTTATATCAATTTCCATCCATTTCTTATTCCAATGAACAATTTAGACCATATATTTTGACATTCAATGGAGAAATGTGGAAAAACATTTATAACTATAATTGTTTTTAAAAAAGGTCAAAAATATCAGTTGGCCAATTTTATTACTTAAAGAATTCCTTGAGGTGGTTCAATTCTAGGCTCATTGACCATTGGGGTTCCAAAAAAAAGAAAAAATGGCTCCTAAAATGTTTTTAGTAATTTTTATAAATAACATTTACATGAGACAAATTTATCTGAGACAAATTGAATAGTCCAAGTTAAGACACTTAATGTAGTGGTAGTGATTTTTCACATGTGTACATGATTATGTGTTGATAGTTTGCTTTACTAGTAGAAATGCAAAAAATTCTTAAATAATATATTATGGACAATTGAACATTTTTTTGCATGATTATTATATGCACATGTGACCTACACTAGAGCTAGAAATTTTGAGCCTAATGAATATAAACAACCAGCCAAATGGAAAAAAAATAATCTTTCCCCTTGTAATCTTTTGGTTCAAAATTTCAAGCCTTTGAAATTTGATATGATTTGTTTCTTCATCAAATTCAACCAAAGAAGGGAAACATGTTTTTTGTTGCACAATTTTTTTGAAATTAGCAAAATGATTTTATGCATTCTTTTTTTATTCCTTTATAAAGAATTGTAATATGGCAATTGACTTGAAATTGGTTAAGGATTCAAAGGGCTTTTACACAACATCCAATACGTTATTTGAATTTCTTTTGGTCGAAGTATCTCAAAATGCTAATTTTGTAGGAACACACCATAGTTATAATATAATAAACACTATGAAAATTCAAACTTGTCCTTTGCAAAAAAAAATCATTAAACATTCCTTTTTGAAACTCAAATTGTGAATGAACTGTCCTAGTGGTTCCACCCAAAGGTACTTTTAGCCTTTTGACCCTCCAACAAATTCCCTATGAAAGTATACAAGCCCAACAATTTTGGAAAACTCAATTTAGGTCGTGTATGCATTTGTTTTGGTTTTGGCATGCACAAGGTTGTACTTGACCATGGTATGGTCAACAACATGATATTTAGGTTGAAGTTCGACTAAAATTTTCTATTTCCCCCTCTGAACTCTAGTCAAATTTTGGCTATGTTCTGTTGTGCATGATGACTAACCCACCTACTTCACAAATTTGAGAAAAGAAACTATATTCATACCCCTTATTACATTATTAATTGATTAATTTCTAAAAGTGACTTCAAAACATTGGTTTTCTGTTGGCTCCAGATGTGTGTGTGTGTGCGTTTGTTTTCAAATTTATGATATAGCCAAGGCGACAATCATCCATTTGGCCTTTAAAAAAATTATGAAAAGAAAGTTTCTTAACAACTTTATAAATTTTTGGCTACCTTGAACCATGTATAGAAATCTGGCAAATTTTTTAAATTGATTTTGGGAAGTTTTTTTCAAAACATCATTGAGATTTTGACACAAAAATTCAATTTTTTTCAACAGTGTGAAACATTTGCCCATAGTTGTTAATGCAGTTGGTACAAGAGTACTGCTGCAATTATTTTCTCTCCAGTCTGGCCTTTGCCCCAATTTTTTTCACCTTGGCATTTCTAGACATGTTTTGGGCATATTAGAGGTGCTAGGGGGGCATGTAACATGCTATAAGACCCTTGGCACATGCTACCCAGCATGTTATTTGTCCTTTGGTACTCACAACATGCAAGGTTATGGATGCAAAACATGACAAGGTGAAAAAAAAACAGGGCAAATGTAATGTCATTCATCGGCCCATGCCATAATCCAAAGCTTTAAATGGTGTTATGAAGTTCCCAAAGTTTTGTATGATATGACAATTTCCACTGGGTTTTGAATCCTTGTCATCTCTATGCCATTTTGTAAAAGGTCAATAAGTTAACCCTAATGAGTTCACCTGAGACTATAATATAAGAGATGCACTCATGTGGACTTGGATTGAGATTTGGAGGGTGATTGAGTCTTTTATATGCTTGCCTTTTCTCATGTTGGACTTGAGAGAGATAGATACATAAAAAGAGAGTTCAAGGCGACTAGTATCATATTAGTTTAGGGCATTTCCAATGGTAGCAATAAAATTGTTAAATTGGTGTATTTGGACCAGTGTTGGGTGGGTCTTTAATTTTTCAAATAGCTGCCGATTCTGGGTATTTCAAAAAACCTTGAAAGAAACTTTGGTTTCATGAAAGAACCTGAGTTTCTTTGCTGGTCCTTTGACTTTAAAAAAACAATTCTGGGTGGGAGCTGGGTGGGAGTTTTTCAAAGCATCAAAAGAAACACCAGTCCCAGTTATTTTGAAAACCCTAAAAAGTCATATTTTCTGAGAACCAAGATGGTTAATATACCCAATAGCAATTCTTTGAATGTTTTGAAGATTGATGAGTAGGTGTTTATATAACTTGTGTTGATAACCGATGGGTATTTGTCCCTCACTTTTTAAAAACCCGTCCAACACTGGTTTGGACTTTTGACCTGTACAATGTACATTGTCAAAATACACACAACTATATGGAGTGTAAGAAGGTCACTAAAAGGAAATGACTGCTTTTCATTGGCTGGTCATGCTGATTGGCTGAGGTGGTGACAATTAAAGAGTCTCTAACTTTATACCGCCCAACCGTATTAATTATAGAGATAATTAATCTTTATAAAGTTGATTATTTAATTATTTATATTTAATTATCTCTATTAAGTAAATAATTAATCTCACTGTTGGATGTGGAAAATATTTGTACAGGCCCAAACAGAAGAGGAGTGGCCTGTGTGACCCTGGGTGCAGATGCCATTAGTTAACTCTAGAGTGGGTTTCTCTATGAAGGGCCATATCCACCCACTACTTTAGTAGCATGGCAAGTGCAACATTTCCAGTGTTGTATGATTAGGAAATTAATTAATTGATCAAGCAAAGGCATTAATTAGTGTGGAAGCTACCAAGGTACCACTGTTTTTTTTTTTGGTTTTGGGGTGAAGTTTTGCACCACAGTGACCAGTGTTGTTTTTTAAAAATTATTTTGTGATGCTCAAGTGGCAACCATCGGTTAGAATATTTAGTCAAATATGGAGACATTAAAAATGTGAAAGAAGAAAGTTCATCTTAAGCAATCCTTTCATGTTGTAGGCAGTTTTGGTGAATTTTTGGAAATTCTTCAAAATACATATTCATTTTTTAATTTATTCATTTTTTGAGCCAAATTTTCACCCCCTCCCCCAAAAAAAGGAATTTGTGACAGAATATTCTGTTAAAAAAAAAACAATTTAAAGACACAAAAGAATATTATTGGCGACAACAGAAGAAAATTCCCTGCAAAGTGTACAAATGGGTTTAATTTGGCAAAAATGTGCAAAAGCCGCCATATTTTGAGGAAAAAAGTAAAACAATTTACCATATTTTAAACAATGAGTTCCTGGAGGTTGCCAAAACAAAGCAGAATCCAAGAAATTTGGACTTTCCTGTCTGAACTCTAGCCAAATTTGGCTCAGTCAACTTCTGGATGATTGCAAGTCCACCTACTAGACAAATTTGGGTTCATAAAAAAAAAAAACCCTGGTTCAAGCTACTATGGTATTCAATCTTATTTAATATGGTCTAAATTATGAGAGTCTGTGCATTTTCTTTCCAGGTCTGTGAGATTTTTCACCCTCACCTTAGTTGTGAACAATTAATTACCTGCCACCTGAGGACTCAAAAACCTTGGGGCCTGAATAAGGGTTCTCTTCATGCCTTGGAGACCATATATTGCTGAAATTATTTTATTTATTTACTTAAATATGAGAATTCTTGATTGCCATCAGAGTTGTGGATGATGGGTTGTTCAGTTGCTGATCAGCAGAGAATCTCTCAACATTTGGTAATTAGGTTTAGGGTTTAGGGTTTCATGGGGTGGGCACTGTGACTTTTCATGGAACTTCATTCACCCTAGGTCTGTGGGGGGAGAGGGTCCTTAAAACAATTATTTAGTAGAAATGAAAGGCAAAAGGAAAAGAGAAAGTGGGAAAAGAAAGGATGAATGAGTCCAGACATGAATGAAAAATTTAAGTTATAATTCCTATCGAGGCCACACAAGTCTGGTTTAGAGGCTGCTAGTGTGGTGGTTGTTCAAGTGCCATTTAAAAGTATTTGTGAATTCCATCTTAATACAAAATAAAATTGAAGTTTAGCCCATCAAAGTTAATCACAGATGAGGGAATTTTTAATCGATTTGATCAAATTTGAAGACTAGTTATGGTGGCAATATTCTAAACCATTGAAAAAGAGGGATAAAACATATGCAATTTATGATAGTTAATAGGAAGGTTACATGCAGCTGGTTGCGGAATAATTCCGCGACGTTAGCACATTTCCTTTTGAAATTGACTAGTCATAATAACTTGACTTGCAATCAGAACTGAGTCAGTAAGTGGAGGGTAATGCCTGAGGCAGCATCCATTACCAGAATGAAGGTGCATTCACACTTGGTGTTAGGGACTCTAGTGCTGAGTCCCCCTAACACCATGTTAGTCATTTAGGACTTACATCACCTTACCATGAACAATTTATGTTAAGCTAACATTCACTTAAACATTAAACTATCATCAATTTAACTTTGGGTGCCAACTGGTAGTTCTTCAAAATGTGGGACCAATTGAACTCTTCTTCTGCATAATGTTTCTTAATCAGCTCCCAGAGAGAGGCAGAGCCAATAAATTTAGACACAAAGAACTGACATGAAGATGAGCAGACTCTTCCTGTCCTTCCCTCCCCTCCAGCCCTCTGTCCTTCATACTGTAGCTTACATAATTAACTTACCTGTTCATGTACTCGTACCTCCTTCACCAAAGTCAGTCACTGTACAGTATTATATAAGTAAGGCTCCTGTTGCACCTGCCAATTATAGCTAGTGATAGTTAATGCTACAGCCTACATCTGCCAATTTGTTAAATGAATAATATTATAGATATATATATGACACAAATGGACAGAATCCATTGCAAAGAGGAAAGGAATACAAAGCAGGCACGGATCTTGACCAATAGAAGTTACATTTGCTGGGCATGTGGTAACATCACCAAACTTTACTCCCATCTCTAGCACAAATACCATGATGTGGGCACCAACTCTCATTCAATTCCTTAAGGAGGGCTTGCTTTGGGTGACCTGGCAATCTTGCTCAATGTCATATTTCATTCTATCCTACCATAATCCACTAGGCCCTCCCAAATACACCTACCAAGCTTCTTGTTAGGCCATCTTCAATTGTTGAAACACAAGTAGTTCCTCTCAATCCATATGTATCAAATAGTAACCCTGTAGAACAATGTCCATATTGACCAAAAGTGTCTAACTTTCTTCAACAACCTCTTGTTGAATAGACAATGCTCTATGTGTAGGCCTTTCCATTGCCTTTTTATATTGGGAGGAAATCTCAATTGATGCAAAAATGTGAGCGTCCATGATCAGGCTTTTTGTGCTTTCTCACATTCCCAAAATATGTGTAAAATGGGTTTTTATGTGTTTTGATTGCACGAAAGACATTTTACTTCAATCTTTGAATTTTCCTTTGCTTTCTAATCATTGGCTACAAAAGTTTTTTTGCCATAGGGAATAGATGAATCTTGTATCCTTCCTTGTTTTAATTTTCAATGAGAAATCATGTGTCGCAACCCTAGCCTTGGGCTCACGACCAAAGCAAAGGCTTGCAAGTGTGTGAACCAAGAGGGAAGCCCAGGAGTCACATCTCATGTTCTTGGAAGTGTAGGAGATTGTGAAGGAATGAACCCTCACACTCCCAAGTGAACTCCCACTTTGGGAATTGGAATCTTCATGGACTCCCAAACCTTTTAGAGAGCGATTGCAGGGGTCAAAACCCATTGGATTGAAAAGTTCTTTATATCATTGGAAAGCTCATGGAATGCAGATGTCTGAAATGGGTTCGCATGACCCATTTAGACACTTAAAATGCAAGTTATGGCCAAAAGAAGAGCCGGGAATCAAATTATCACTACTAAAAGTCGGGAATCGCCCTAATTTCCTTGCGTGCAAGTGGCGTGGGACATACCATTAGAAGCTCTTGACAAGGGCTACAACTTTGTTTTAGACCTCATCTTAATCACATGTCTACACACAAAGTTATGGGCCCCTAAAGTCGTGATAATCGTAGTTATGAGGAAATTTTAAGACTCCCACTTGGGAGTCCCGAAACAAAATGACATTTGGGTGTTGGTCCTGTGGCCATGCACATAGTATACTATAAGGGGGAAGGTGGTGGCTTCCCCCAAGTCCGGGCTGTGGTGAATCTTGTGAATTCATGTTTGGTCGTGGCTCATCCATGCACCAAGGTGTTTCAACTACACATTAACCAACTTGTTGTTTGGTTTGTGTAATTCCGTGTGAGTGATTGAATTGCTTGTCAATCTTCCTAGTCCCATCCCAGAATTCCAACACGCCCTTCTACCCTCAAAATGCTACAAGCCAAGGAGCATGCTCCAACTCCTTTTCCTTTCATTATCTTCACCTTTGGGCTCGTAGTTGAGTCCATCAAAGAGCTTGCGGGTGCGTCATCATGTCAATTTGGTTTGAAATCTCGAGGAGGATTGGGTCCCATTTATTTGGTATGGTCTTGCATCACAAATTTAACATGTGACGAATTAATAGTGAAAATTTTGTGAACTTCATTCATTCATAGGTTTGTACATTTTACACATAAATATCATACATTAAAAACATGTTTAACATAGATAAACGTGTTGATGAATGAAATACAACCTTATGAATGAACAAATTTCACACAAATTTCACATCTTCGTATAAATCCATGTGTCAAATGTGTTATCAATGCACAATATTAGTGAGTGAAATTTACAAATTAAGAATGAACAAATTTTCCATGATTTCCATTACTACATCTTTAGATACTAAGTTTGTAACATAGTCAAGGTTTGTTGATCATTAATTAATTTCCTCCTTGTTTTGACTATGTATTTCATGAAGGCACCATGTGACCTTCATTTTGAACATTTTGGGTCAAAATCCAATTTAACAAAAATCCCATATAAAAGCAAGAAAGGTGATATGTTGGAACCTTTTTTTACTCCCATCATTTGCACCCTTTAAAACTTGGTTTGCATTTTAGTGCAAATTGGGTTTCATTACATAATATCCTTGAGATATTGCTCACTACAAGCACAAAGACTTCCTTGGGGATGTTTGATGTTTGCATATGCTCCTCACAACTAAGTGTGAATCCTTGAATGGTGTAAAAGAATGCATTTGGTTAATCATGATAAATGTTTTCATATATACCCAGCCATTCATCCAAGTTTGTGTAGTTTTTTGGTTGTTGAAGCTTGATAGTTAATTGACAACTAGGTTTGTTTATAATTAATTGTTGCCATAAACATTTTTCATCACCATTAAAGCCAAACTTGACTTGTGTTGTTTTTCATCATAATTTTTTTTTACGTGCTAGTCCCACATGGCTACAGTACACTTTAGCCCATTCCTATGTAATTCTTGTGCCCATAAAATTGAAACTCCAAACGTGCCTCCTGCATAATTTGAAGCCCACCAAATGTTGACATTTATTATAAAATTTACCAATAGTATGGTGGAAAAATTCATGTTCTTCACCATCACCTTCCAAGCCTTCATTATTCTACCCCAAATTTTGGAACCACTAACTTAAGTAAAAGTATGGACAAAAGCCCATTGAATGTTGGGTGCCCACCTTTTGTGTTTTGAAGGAAGACAATACTTTAACTTGTACCTAAATAAAGTCTTCAAGTTGGAGTTTCTTGGTTCAAGGGCATACATGACCCACTTACATAATGAAGTTACCAAGGCTTCTTTCAGATTTGTGATACCCAGGCCACCCACCATCCTTGGTGCACACACAACATCCTTTTGAACTCTAACTCTTGTGGTGAATTGTCCACCTCCCCATAAGAAGTTACATAATAAGGTCTTACACTTATTGACAACTTTTTTGGCCCCCCCCATTCCCCAAACATTGATGAAGAACCATAATGAAGACACTAACACTAAATTGATAATGAGGGTTTTGTTGACAAGGTGTAGGTGGATTAAAAATCAATATTTGAGTTTTTTTTTCAAACACTTTATGAAAAACTTATCCATGTTCTTGGTTTCCAAATCCATTCTAAAAGGATTACCTAGAAGATTAAGGATTTTTTTTGCAATCCATCTTTGTTGAATTTGTCAACCCAGCTAGGTTTGGGTTGCCTTTTGGTGCAACAAAATGCAACATTATTTTCCTAGTTAAGTTCTAACTTTAAAATCTTGTTAAATTGGTCCAAAATGCCCACCACATTGTGAAGGTTGTCCTCCATCTTCAACATTGTGATCGTTGTGTCATCTACATACTAAAAGAAAGTTTACTAGCCTTTTGAGTCAAATAACTTGATTGAAGGAAAAACCTTGTACAAAAAGTAGGCAAGGATGGAAACCCATCCATAAGAAGCACAAAGCAAATAAAAGTTTGACAAATCACAAAAGAACACAAGAATTAAGACATCACTAATACACTAATAAAATAAAAGATCATAACCTTAAAAAATGTCATTTACCACAAATCAACCAAAACACCACTAAGAAGTCAATAAAATAAAGGACCAAACACTAAAAAAGCTTTGTAGGCCACAAATTGGCTATTGATAAAGGTGCATTGGCTGTGATGTGTGGAAGAGCATCACAAATTTAACATGCGTCAAACTTGTTTTCAATGCATGATATCAATGTGTGAAATGTATGAACTATGAATGAACGAATTTTGCATAGTTTGCATTATTAAGTCATGAGATGTAAGTTTGTGATAAGATGATGAATGTTTCCCAAGCATAATAGCACATTGAAAAATCACAATGAACCACACACATTAAAGGGTTGTGGACACACATTGTCAATAATAAAAAATAACCATTGTAAGAACTAAAAAAAACCACTAACAATGTGCTATAGCGGCCTAAAAACAATAAGTAAAAATAAATCAAAATGAAAATGAAAACAACCATAATATTATATGGCAAGGGGAATGAAGTTGTCTTCTAATGTGTGTTCAATGTATGATCATGTTTTTCCTTCAATGACAATTATTGCTACATGTGCAATTATGGACAATGCACATTATACCATATTTGGGTGGGTCAAATCAATTATGACAACATCCATTAAGTTCAAAAATTGTTTATAATGATAAAAATATGAATTCACAATTGATTATGGTGGGGGCAAATGTGGGAAACTTGTTTCTGTACATTTGTTCCACTTTTCAAAATAATAGTTACAAAAGTATCCCAAAAAGTATCGTGGGTTGTAATGTGTTCACTCTTGCACAAACACTAAAACATATGGATACTTAAATTATCAATGCTACAAGGTATGTCCACATTAAAAACGTGAAAGATATGTAATTGTAGGATGCAACAAACTAAGGTGGGTACATAACGTTATAAGGAAATGAATCAAAGAAAAATAGAATGGAGGTGTGGTAGGATGGGTTAATAACCAAAAAATTATAGTTGCACCTAGACAAGATCAGAAATGTGTTCATGTGGCATTTAAAGGAACATCTACTAAAATTGTGGCAAATTCCTATTCATGTAAGTGGTTCGTAAAAAAAGCCTATGAATGAGGATATGATTGTGTCATAAGAATGTTAAAGGGGAGACTAGATAATGAACAATTTGGGGTAATAAAACTCAAGTATCCTACAGTGTTAGCTAGAAAGGAAAAACACCAGTTTTGACACATTGTACCATCACATTGAGAAGAATAGGGTGATCATCTTGTTGGAAATGGATGACAAGTGTAAGAGTGATCAAAGCCCAACATCCCAAAAAGGTGATGGTAGCAAATTAAACCACTAAAGAAAGGCCAAACCCCCGTAAAGAAGCAAGTAAAATGACCTAACAATGAGCCAAATGGCCCAACATAATGCCAAAAGATCCTACAGTAAGTAACTTTTCTAATGTAGCCATGGTACATGAATCAAATTCAATGCAATGCCGTAAGATACATGGAGACATAAATATGGTACGTAGTAAGTAACTTGGGCACTGGGCATAATGAAGTGAACATATCACAAACATGGCTTGTGGATCTATAAGCATAGGGGGGTCCCAAAGATTTCAAGAACAAAACAATTTCATAAAAGGTTCACCATACTTGAAAAATTGTTAAATGAAAGACATGGTGAATGTGCCAAAATGGAAATAAATGCCTCCTAATTTAAAATAATTTATGTTTTTGGATGGAAATCATCAACCAAAGGGGGAAGTTGACCTTTGCCAAAGCGTGAAAAAGGTAAAGGGTTGACATAGTCTTATCAAATGGGATCGTTAGAATGGTCGAAGTCGATGCATGCACTGCTTGAGCATACTTTCCTACATATGCAAATGCATATGTGTGACATGGTCATGTCGATGGAGGTGGAGAAGGGTTTCAAATCATTTTCGAAGATCTTTTAGAGGTTAGAGCTTAAATTTTAATCATGTGTTCCTTTAGTAATGTTTTCCAATCTTTTGTTATGTATTGATGGAGGTCAGTGTGAATCTATTGGTGACCTTTCTTGTCACCTCATGGAACAAAATATAAACATCGAAAAAGGAAGACCAAAAATGCATGTCAAGTTGCAATGTCAAATGAATCGATGGGCATACAAGTTAATGGAATAAGCAAGGCATGTTGAACATTGGCACAAAAAGCATATGAAATATGGTGGTATGAATAGGGGTGTGGTAAACCCAGATGGAATGAATGGATGATATCTATAGATGTGATTCATGCCCAAGTAGAAGAAAGAGGGAACTCAATAAGGAAGGATTGTTGGAAGCATCACAACCCCTCTAACTGATGACTATCTATGAGCAAAGCATGTTAAATGCTCTTAATTTTCTTATTTTCATTGTCTCCTTGAACATCATATTAAAAATCTTTCCCCTTGTCAAGAAGAGATAAGGTGCTAAAAGGTACCTTGCCTTACACCTCTATGTACATGGAAATAACGGATCATGTTCGTGTTGAGACATAATACTACCTTTGCATCCTTTATTAGAAGGTTAACCAGGTTGACAAATTCTTGGGGCATCCCCAAGTGTTATTGGACATGTGACAATCTCTTGAGGCATCCCCAGGTTTAGTGTAATTTATTTTCAGTTATTTTCAGAAATGTTGAAATTTTCACCCAAGAACATTGAAAGAAAACAAAACTTGAAGGAAAAATAAGAATCTTTTAGATTATTTTGGAATATTCAAAAAATTTCACATGGAATTTTCAAAATAATATAATACTTTGACACTGGAATGTTGATCTGACCATGGCACTACAGTAAAACCTGTCTAAAGTGATATTGCTGGGACCAGAGGTAGGATATCACTTTATATAGGTTATCACTTTAAGCAGGTACAGTACATATAGTATCATACACACACGTTTTCCTTTTTGTTACCGTTATCGTTTGTACCGATAGGGCGTTAGTTCATGGCTGCTCGTACCCGTGTGCCGGGGGAAGTTCCACAGAAAAAAAACCCCTGTTTGCGTGTGGGTCCACCTCAGGAACCGCGTTGCAAGTACCACCCCATCACATCCTCATGCACAAAGTCTTCTCCATGTCGAAGAAAGGTCAGTAATACACCACGATGACAGACGAGGTCCGCCTCGCCCTCATATGGTACAAGAAAAATCATCCTGGTGCCACACAGAAAGAGCTGATCAAGTGGCTAGAGGACACTCATCAGTTCAAGGTCAGCCAAGCAACGGTGTCGGGCACACTCAAACGATCGGCGGAACTGCTCGCCAAGGCCACCACCTCCAACCTCAGCTCCAAGCGTCAGAAGACGGTGGAATTCCCTGTCATGGAGGCTGCCTTAGCCGAATGGTTCCTTGCCAACCAGGAACACGTCAACCTGAGCGGGGACCTCATATGTGAGAGCACAATGAAGATCATTGACTGCGTGTACCCAGATCACCTGCCGTTTGAGTTTTCAAATCGCTGGCTTGAATATTTCAAGGTCCGTCACGGGATCAAGAAGCATCACAGGTTCGGGGAAAGCGGTTCAGTCGACATGACTACTGTTGCAGCTGCCCTTCCGGGAATTCGTCAAGTTCTTGACGCGTACGAATGGCATGACATCTACAACATGGATGAGAGTGGGTTGTTTTACCGCATGCAGGTATATACTATAAGTTCAAAAAGATATCAAATGAGTTTGTCCCTGGCTAACTAAGCATCTTTGCCCGCATTGCAGGCGGACAACTCCCTTGCGACAAAGCAGCTCGAAGGCAGGAAATAGAGCAAGGACCACTTGACCCTGGCGTTATGTTGCAACGGCGACGGCTCTGACAAGCTCCCACTGTGGGTGATTGGCAAGTTTAAGAACCCTAGGTGTTTCAAGAACATCAACGTCATGTCACTTGGGTGCGTATACAGGAACAATGCGTCCGCGTGGATGACACATATCATCTTCCTGGAGTGGCTCCGGGCATTTGATCTCCATGTTTTCGGCCGGAAGGTCCTCCTGATCCTGGATAACTTCAGCGGGCACACTCCGGTGGAGAAGATTCCGGATCACATCCGCCTCCAAAACACGACCATTCTCTACCTGCCTCCGAACATGACCTCGAAGATTCAACCGTGCGATGCCGGCATCATCCGCAACTTCAAGGCCTACTACCGTCGCCGCTTCAATTGTGCTCTTCTCCAGCGCATTGAGGACAAGGTGCCGGAGTCGGAGAAGGTCGACATTTTGGGGGCCATCCAGTTTGCCGTCCCCGCGTGGAATTATGAAGTCAAGCCAACGACGATTGCCAACTGCTTCCTACACTGCAAGATCCGGTCGACAGAATAGGCTGAGGCAGTTGAAAACGTCATGGAGGACGACCTGGTGGACCACGAGGTCATCACGGATCTATAGTCACAAATCCAGCGCTTCCGCTACAGGAACCCAATGGACATCAGGAACCTGCTCAACTACCTGGAGGAGCAGATCACGTCATACACGCCGGATCTTGATAGCATCATTGAGGACCACCTTGAAGAAGCCGGACTTGCTCCAGTGCTGCATGAGGAAGAGGACGACAGCAAAGAAGTGCCTGCCATGAGTGCCGCTGACGCTTCCGAGATGCTAGATAAGCTTGTGATCTTTTTCATGCAGCAACAGGATGCGGACGAATCTTGTGTGAGTTCCATCCAGAAATTGAAGGATAAGGTGAGTATGATCCGTACCAACCAAATGGTTCAGAAGAACATTGATAGGTTCTTCAAGCGTATCTAGCTTGTTTTGTAGTTGTTTTTGTCTTTTATTTTTTGAAATGTGCTGAATATCACTTTAGATAAGGAGTGGGACCAATAAAAATTATCGAGTATCACTTTACGGAGGTTTATCACATTTTGTATGGGGCCCGAGTTGGGACCGAGTCGTGTTTATCACTTTAGACAGGTTTTACTGCATAGTCTATGGTATGTGCTAATTAAGGGCAGATGGAGAACTTTGACAGAATTTGGCCAGAATTTTCATAACGTAGGACATTGGGTTTTTGGAGGGAGGGAAGGGAATTATTACATAGGTAGTGGCCTCTGGGTAACAGTTGTTTTTTGGGGGTGAATCTTTGCACTATGACAACAAAAAATAAATCCATTGCCAATTGTACAAAGGGCAATTTTTGGGAAAAAAATGCGTAAAGGTCTCCTCGTTTTGATTTGGAAAATATAAATAGAAGTCACTTCTTTTGTTTTTAGAAGTTGAGTTCATGTAGGAAGGCAGAACTAGGCAGGATTCCAAAAGGTTTTTATGGGCCTCTCTGATCTCTAGCCAAATTTGGCTCATTCCTGTTGTAGATAATGGCCAATCTACCTACTTGAAAACATTGTAGGAAAAAAAACCCCAGTGAGTATAATGGGGACTTCGGTGGAGCTGCCAATCTTAGTTGATTTTGATTCTGGCAGCGAAATTAAGTTCTTTCCAATCATTCATGCGGTGGGTACCTAGTCTCATTCATTTTACTCTAAACTTTAAAGAGCCATGAAAGCAAATTTGTGTTGAAAGAAAGCATGAAAGAAAGTAACTGTATGTTGGCCCTGGTCAGAAATGCACACTGACAATGCGTGATACAACAAGTGTGGCGTTGTGGCCAATTTTGCCGTAAACATAGTTTGGGTGATCACTATTAAATGCGCTGGTCAAAATAGCCATGGCAGTGGCTGTTCCTCCCCCAATAGCCAGGTGATCACTTCCACAACACCCAAGTGACCTTATTTATTTATTTATTTATTCTTATTCATTTTCACAACATGGGAAGCTAAATGAAGTGTGAGAAATGAAGGGTGGTGAAAAATGAAATTAAAAAAAAAGGTCCCATGTGGAAGGGTGCCCTGGCTATTGGTGCAGGGATAACAGTTGCCATAGCTATTGTGGGCAGCACATTAAATAGCGATCACCCAAACTATTTTCTCTCGGTTATATATATCTCTCTAGTTTAGTAGAGCTTTTTTTGAGCTTGGGCAGAGTGAGACAAAGGTCTACTACCAGCTCCAACAGCTCAAGTTTTTTGCTATCTTCTTGTGTTCCATGTAGTGGAATGAGGTACAGGCTGAGAACAGTCGAGGTCCTCAAAAATTGTCACAAAAAGGTTGTCTTCCTTTGATTGTGTGTATATGCTTATTGGACTTGCATTTTTTTAATCACTAAATGGAGCAATTGTTTTTTCACCAACTTTATATGGATGTCTTCTATCTAGCTTAGAATTTTTATCATCAGTCAACCATGATAGGTTGATCATATTCTTCAAAAATGTGAAAATTTGAAAGTTATGTGTACCTTGTACACACTTTGAGTGGTGAGAATTTTCCATTACTCAATCAAATTCCATTATTTTTACTAAAAGATTTAGCTTGAAGTTCCCTACAACTACCATGCTCAGTCAGACTTTTAAAATTCTGACATGTGACACAGGTATTAAGTGATGAGGTGATTTTGCAACTCCCTTCCCGCACTTGAGACTGTTTTGATCAAATGTCAATTGAGGGCGAAGAAACTGGAGACAGATCTTACCCATCTAGTACATAGTTTGTAAAGACCTAGCAAGACCCTTATGGGCTGGGTATTGCTTTGATGAAAGCCAATAATCGATCCCTACCTTCTCATGTGTTGTCCCAATATGTTCTTGTATCTTTAGCCATTAAAACCGTTCAATTTTAATTCCTATTTCAGCTGGACCCTTTGAAACTTGAGTTTGAGTGGTATGGGTTCACAATTGTGAGAAGTGCACAAAGAAAGAAGAAACATTTTACTTGTTAAAACCTACCTTCACATTATACTGGATGATTACCATGCAGGGTATGAGGTCAGATATTTCAAAACCAACCCTCTGTATTAAAGGTAGGTATTACTATAATTTTTTTGGGGAAATTGGTAAATGGGTTATTGCTTAGACAAGAATGTTGATAATATTAATTTCTGAAATTCAGTTATTTGATACTCTGTTTGAGACATAACTAATAATCAGAGAAGGACCTAGCCTTGCCAGTTTTGTAAGTTATGATATACAAGGGGTGTGTCACACTGTGGCCTTGCAATTTACATTAAAAAGTATCTTAAGGCAAAAGAAGAATTATGGAAACTCAAATATTTCACCATGAAAAAATATAATCTGCATAAAATCCTCTACAAGAAACCAAAATCCTTCAAGATCACATTATAACTCTATAACTACTTTCAAGTTTCAACACAAGCCAAAATATCATCTTTCAAAAGTCCTCATATAAAAATTGACCTATTATTATTACCTAGGGGCCAAAATCCCTTAAGCTACTATACTGTACAATGAATTTAAACACAATTTCCTTGCCTTGGGAAGAACCAGCTAACATTGGTCTCTACAGTATCCTCTCCTGGATGGGAGATCGGAGCACTTCTATCTTTCCTCAGCTCAACATTGTGCCAAATCAGTGCTCTATGAGATTATTCCAACAAAACTTTTGGAAGCACTAGAAATATTAGAGCATCTCCATGGGTGCTGAGTATGTGATCCTGCACAGTAACATTCAATGAAGAAAAGTCAAAATATGCCGGTTTCGCTCACCAAAATAGTTTTGGCTCAGCATAATAGCAGTTTGGTGGTAAACGGAGCAGTAATGCTGTACACGCGGATAAAAGAGTGTACTAAATACGATCCGACTGCTTCTCAGTATTTCTGATTAGCTCATCATAATGATTGCTCCAGGTGGTTTGCTATTAGTAGTTCCCCACCTATTTGCTATCCCAGTTTCATGTTATGGCTAGGGTTGCTAAAAAGTAAATAAGTAAACTTGGACGTGAAAAATATTTAGAGGTTCAAATAAAGGGTGTGTGTGGACCTGCTCTAAACAGGCCAATCCTGGTATGTATGCTATTTGTTGAGAAGGATGTGTCCAGGCCCCAGGGTTTTTGTTTCCAATTTTGTCAAGTTGGTAGATTGGCAATCATCTAGAAGAGGAATAAGCCAAATTTGGTAGAATTCATGCAAGATTGTTTTTGGAATACTGCCTAATTCTGGCGGCCTACATGAATCCAATGTCTAAAAAAGATTACTTCTAATTATTTTTTCTTCAAAATGTGAGGACTTTTTTGTATTTTTTGCAAAAAAAAATCCCTTTGTCCACTTCCCAAAGGATTTTATTTTGGTTGCCACAATGCAACAATTTTACTTGCCAGAAAAAAGCAAAACATGTTATGTGTCATGTTGGAGATAAGCTTAAAAAATTTAACCATAAATCAAATCCTTGCTTTTCCAGTCTTCTCCAGTGTTTTTGTTTTCAATTTTCTGATGTAGCTGAGGTGGCAATCATTCATAAGCTGATTTAGCCAAAATTTGGCTATTAACAAAATATGAAAGGAAAAACTTAACATTGTTATAAATATTTTTTGGCTACCTACTTGAACCATGTATAGAAATCCAGAAACTTTTAAAGATTTTTTTGAAAATTTCTTTCAATGTCTGAAGACTTTTTTTTTTCAGAGAAAATCACAGATTTTGCGACAGTGTGAAATTCTTTCACACCAAAAAAATTGACTGGTCTTCTCGACCCTTTCAATTCAGGGAAGTCTCTTATCTACAGTAGGATGTTGTCATATATTATATTGCTCAATTGAAGGTGATCATACCATTGTCGTACTAATGTTCTGAGCAAGTGAGAGGAAGTCTGTCGCTGCATGAGTACTAGAATATGCAGGCTGCACTGATAGAGGGCCAGACAGTGATTGAAGGTGCGCCAGCTCCTTATTGAATCCGTGTACTTGTATAAGTGTTTTCAACTCATAACTTCGTTGACTCATTTGAAGAGCACTGATTATAATCCACTTACAATTTGCAGCAACCCAATTTAGTGGTCACGACGACTATCTGACCAGCAGATTAGAACCAAACTTCCAGTAATTATATATGTGTAGGTACCTGCACAACGTAAATTGTCATATTGTCTGTTTGACCAGCTGGTCAGGCTAGCTCTGGCTGTAAAATTTTCATGACATTCTGCAAGCCAAGCTTAGTCTCTAGTCTCTTGCATAGTTGTGTTGTTTTCTCGCAGGTTGTGAACAAGGTTTTCTTTTGTTTTTGTTTGTGATGTAGCCGAAGTGATGATCATCCACAAGAGGATTTAGCCAGATTTGATGACGAGATAATATGAAAGTTAAAAAAAAATTTAGCATCTTTCTATATTTTTTGCTGCCTGCTCGGACTTAGGATAGAACTATGGAGATTTTTTTCAAATTAGTTTTTAAAAAGAAAAGAGAACTAAAAAACACTAAATTTTCTCCAATTTGAATTCCTTTTGTCATTTGGAGAAATTTTTAAGGGACCTCTCCCATCTTTAATTTTAATGGCTATAGCAGCTTGTTGCAGATGGTACCCCCAAATGGATTTAGAGAATTAAGATATAGACTTACCCAGTAGCAAACAATCAGTTGCTGACTTGTAATCTAATGTAATCAACAAACATGGTGTTGTGATGATCAAGTGATGAAGTGACCAATCGTACTACTGTGTGTTGCAATCCTATCCAGGGTTTCAACTTATGTACAATATTAGAACAAGTGCAATATTTTTCTTTCCTTGCAACTTACAAGCCTTCTTAGGAAAAGCTGGTCAGCAGCAGAGTTGCACGGGTCACTCTCCACTTGAGTACTGAATCCAATAATTCTAACCAAATTAATTAAAACCTCGCAATCTTTGAGAAGATCCGTGAGCAGCAATACAGTTGTACTAGGCTTTGAACAATCAAAACTTGGAGACTACCTAAGACCTTGCAGATTGGCACTCATGAGACTTTTTAGTTGAGAAAAATGGGAATCTTCTAAAAACATTTAACAATATCACTCAGTTTTAAACACATGATGTTTCATTCGTTCTGCTGGCTGAGAGTGGCATGATCATTTTCTTAATCTGAAAAGGTCCAGTTATAATTAGTTAAATTTTATCATGTAATTTTGTTTTGGTCAAGTAGTTTGCCTTTAAATTTCTCACATTCCTGAGTGGATCTATAGCTAACAAAGTGTCTGAGCTTATTATGATTAATTTTAAAATTAGTCCCTTCTATCACATTGGTAAATTATATAACTAAATTCTCACACAACACTCATAATCCATTAAAAACACTTGAAATTTAAAAAAATTGAAACTTACGTATTTTTAAGCTAGAATCATTCATGTGTTTGAAACTTGATTCTTATGTGAGTAACACCTATGGGGGAGCTTGTCACATATGTTTAAAGATTTTATTTTATAAAGATTGCTGATCAAAAACATGTATAAACATGTATATTTATTTTTGTGAACACTTCCATAATGTAAAGGGTACATAAGTTTATTGCAGCTTATGTTTGTTGTTACAAAAGAAAAAAGCTTAACCTAAGATTTAACACAAAGTAACAACATAGACTATGAAAAGGGGAAGATGATCCCGGAGCTTCATCCACAACTTTTTATATACTTGAAAGAGAAAAAAAAAAAACGTCCTCATTCATCTATATTTACTAGAAGTTCTCATTCATCAGTTACAAACCAAGAATATTATGCTACTTATTATCCTTTTAGAACTATCATCCTTCTTATGAACAAATCATTCAATTATATGAATTTTATTTTGTAAGATCTAATAAGTTCACATAATTCATTTGCAACTATGTCAAACCCAAAATAATTTAACTAAATAATTTATGTTCTTAATCAAAGGTTCTGAAGGTAAGATTCATATGTTGAATTATTTGTTTTCATACTTACTCTCATCCTTCTACCCCTAGGTCAGATTAGGCGACATTTAGCCAAATATGATCATAAACCAGAAATAAAATAAAAATCTTTAATCATCCTTTTGCATGTTTGGCTACACAATGAAAAAAAAAAAAAAGGAATCTGGTGATTTATTTTATTTTTCTTTCTCTCACTGCTGGCAACTAAAACCCTCCAAAATCACCTTTTTTTTTCTCTCTCTTATCTGATTCTCTTTCTGGCAAAAAAATTCGCCAGTAAAAAAAACCACTGGTGCCATGGATTCTTGATGACTTGCATTTAGAAGAAGTTGCTCACTTGGGAACTTAGAGTCATCTGTTGTAGAAGTTATTGATGACGGTGGCATCATCATTGTGAAATGTCAAAGCCTGATGAATTGGCAAAATTTTGGAGCTAAAGTATCATGTACATTGCAACCAAATTTATTGGTAACACAAAATTTGGGAACAAATTCAGTTAAGTCCATGTGAGAGCAATTTACTACTTAATATTCACAAGGATAATATGAATGTGGTTCAAGTCCTTGGTTTAAAATGGGTGATCCTGATTTTCGCTACTCAATTTGAAACCTCCAATTTGGAACTAGAACAAACTCCAAATTTCACACTCAAAATTGGTTTTTTTTCAAAAGGAATGGAGCCCTGATCCAAACTAAAAATTTAGAAATTTCAAGAATAGGATTAATAATCTCACTAATGGTTTGTTTCACCAAATCACAAAATCAGCAGGCAGAAACACAAAGTTATAGGCAGTTGAGGATGAATGTGTGCCTTAAACTCGAAGCCTTCAATGCCCTGCTTCAATGGTCTTCAATGTCAAGGGCACTTCAGGTAGGGTAAGGCCTTAGGGCTGGAGCGTTCCCCAAAGAAGGGAATGAAAATTTGCAGAGAAACATTGTGAAACAGCTTGGGGCCTGAAATGGTGCATATGTTACCATGGCCCTTAAGAGTGGTCGTAGCAGGAAACGATTGTTTCTCATTGGCGAACTACAATGATTGACCAAGGTGGTGAGAGTTAAATAGTCTCTCACTTTGTATAGTTCATCTTTTCAGGTTCATATGCCGTTTGCCGTGCGATTCAGTGATTTGGCTCACTCGACTGAACTTTACATTGTGGGTAAGTGGCATCCCATTATCTGGGCAGGATGGATTCTTTGCAGATTTATCAGCGACCAGTTCTATAGTCATGTTGCGCTGGACCATGAAGGTGGACCTAGTTTTCTATGGTCCTTTTACCAGGTCTGTGTGGCACATAGGAGAGGTCCATTTTTCAAAAGTTGTAAACTTTCCATTTCCTTGAAATTTGACAACTGGTGTGTTTGGAGTTTGAGTGTGAAATATGAAGCAATTATTGCTTGTGGGGCATGCACAAAATTGCTAGAATAGGAGCAAATGTATGTTGTATGGAAAATTTTGAAAGACATGAAGGTCCTTAAGATATGTAACTATTAGAAAATAAATTTACACTTGAAAGCATAATTTCTGGAAAACTTGTAGCATTTTCATACATTTAAAGACAAGCAAGCAAGCTTAAAACATATGTAAGTTTTAATGCACCTTCAACCTCGAAGACCATAAGCCTTTTTCCCACAAATTTTATATCTATTCAAAGCTTTAGGTAGAAATTTGGTTCAATGTACTCAATCCCAAATGTGGTTACAATTCACAAAATTTTAAGGCAAAATCAAGCAAAGGATGATGATATAACAAATATAAATTGAGCTTGTTTGCAACCAAACAACTTTTGCCCAAGGTTGGATCAAATTTTTTGTCTATCAAACAAAGAATTTTGACATGACATTAATATATGCATCCTAATATGCCATTCACAATGACCAAGGGTATTAATAAAGAACAATTCAAGCCAAAATGTGGTTTTTCAAACAAGAATGAAACCTTCCAATTTTTGGAATAATAGTGTGAGGATCATCCATAATGTATGGCAATCTCAAATGCTAGAACTTTTGAATCAATTCATACATGAGTTTTAAAAGGTAGCCTAAGTTACTATCACCTATGATTCCTATCACATTCATTAGTGAAATCGCAAGTGTGAGCAATTGGGTTCATCAAACAACCAAGTAAATGCCCAAATGCATGCATGTATTTGATCAAAATTTCACCCAAATTAAGTGAAAACTCTTAATCAATATACCAAATCTAAAAACTCTCATGAAGTCCAATACAATCCCCCAAAAAACTGAATAGCTTAACCTCAAGTTTTCATCTAAGTTCTGATTCCTAAATGAACAATGAGGATTCCGATGTGTCATGACTAACTAGCACTCATTATTGTGTGCACTCATGAATCAACAATAAGTTAGGTACATTGTATTACAAGCTTTTAAAGCTTGTTGTTTTTGTATTCATTGATGTTTTCGTTCACATTGATTTAGAATCTAAATGTTTGGTTTAAAAAAATCCAATCAAGAATTGGAAATTGAGATGCAACAATTGGCTACAAGTTTGCCATTTTTTGTTGGAGATCGGACTTGTAGCAAGGTGTAATAGAGGTGATTGGGTTTGCAACAGAGTTGGCCATTACACCAATTATTGTTGGACTTGGAATTTGGTGGGCATTGGGGATCTAGGAGATGACAAAATGGCACTTGGGAACTTAAAAATGGCACCGAGGCATTCTAGAATGTGGTTGTGCTTGTGTGCATCGGAGCTTGAAGTTGCAAGTTCCAAGTTCCAACCACTAAGGTCCAAGATTCCAAATTTGTTATTCTAGGACCCAACTATGTGTTTTTAATTTATTCTTTCAATTGATTCCTAACCTTTACATATGGTGTACATTGTAACGTGTTAGAGCTATTTAGGAGTCAAAAAAAAAAAGTAAATCCCCCTAGGCACTTACCTATTGTTTAATCTTGTTCAAGGTAAGTACATCTTGATTCCTAACTCCTAAATCTTGACTTGCTTTAAACCCTAATTCTTCTTATAGTTTATTTGTTATGCATATTTTATTTGCTTGTTAGGGCATTTGACCAATTTTCAAGTTGCTAGAGGTTGCAATTGTTTCTTACAAGCTTGTGCATCATCTTCAGGTTCAAGAAGATGGCACCACCTCTTGTACTGTCGCAAATGAAACTACAAAAATATTTTTTGTTTTTCTGCAACCTTGTTGATTCTACTTGAATTACTCTGGGTAATGTGGCTTTATCTGGTAATGAAGCATGGTTATGTGGCACTTCCAATGCTTCTAGTAATCAACAACACACTAAAATTGTTATGCTATTCATCAATCTAATTTATTTCCCAAGTATAAAATCAACCCTACTGGGTTTTCCAAAAATTGTAATTGATGCACTTGTTTTGTTTCCTTCTCTTGATGTGTCAACTCTAAAAGTAAAAAAAAACCAGTCCTATGATTTAACATAGAAATTCCAAGTTGAATGGGTAGTAAAAATGCCTTGGGTTGAATTGCAAGTTGATTCTAATGGTTGTGGAAAATATGTGAAGTGCAAAATCTGTTTTCAAGTTGATCATAAAAATAAGCTCCTTGCACCTAAATGGGATTTTTTCTAGAAACATGCTAGTCATAGAAAGGTAGATTTTTTTTTGAAAGGGGTGAAGAAGGGGGAGTGGTACATTATTAAGGATTATAAACATGCCAGAAATGAAATTACTTATGCATGCAAGGGTAAGGAATTTGTTTTGTAAAAAGCTGCTAAAGGGGTGGTGGGGGAAAAACATAAAAAACTTATCTACTTTGCCACTTTATTTCACACTTTGAAGCATGGCAAGCCCATGCTTGAATATGAGGCACATAAGGAGCTATTTGATTTTTTGAATTTGTAAAAAAATCCCAAGATGCATTGGATAGATTTAATAGGTTGGGCTATGGTTCAACACATGCACAATATAGTTTTGGAGGCCACCATTTTTGCTATTATAGTTGTTCGATATATTTCTTTGACTTGTGATGAAGTGAGTTTAATTGATACCCAAAGTTGGTTGTTAGTTCATGCATATGTGGTGCAAAATTGGTTGTGCATACCAATTCTTTTTTATTTTGAACATGTGGTGGTTGGATTAGGTGTTGATAACTTAATTTAAATGCTTATGTAATCCTTGATGAACCAAAGTGGTTTGACCAATGATATGATTAGTAAAAGGCTCATGACATTTGGGGTAGATGTTATTTTTGTTTTCCAAAATGTTTGGTTAGGGGTTACAAAGTAAATTTCTAACATGTGGGCTCTTCATTCCATGGGAGTCCATTGTATGGTTCACACAACCGATCTTGTAGTTCAAATTTTGTCTCACTTGTTAATGGTGAACAAAATTGAAGGTTTTTTATCCACACTCTACAACTATTTTTATAAAAGTCGTAAAAGGCATTTGGATTTTACAAAGTTTGCAAAAATTATGGAGACAAAAAAGGCTAAGACTTTGAAAAATGTCAAAACACAAAGGACTAATATGTTATCCCCTGCCAAGCATGTTATGGCAAAATACAAGACATTGTTGATGAAGATGGCCATTGATAACCCTATTAATGAGAAGCCAAAAACAGACTTTGACCTCTTTTGTGATGTGCAAGTTTGTTGCCATACTTCCTTTGCTGCAATCTCATCAAATCCAGGCAATGCAGGAATGTCTTCATCTATGATTTTGTGGTAACTACTAATAGTTAAAGTGTGTCAAGGGGAAATATTTTCCTTGTACACAAACTTGAAGACCAAGTTCAAATTTGATCCATTTGAGCCCTACAGAACATTGGTGGGTGTAAGGCATGAATCCATCATCATGAGATGGGTTATAGATTTGAACATTGGCATGGAACACTTAACTTTTGATGTGAACCAACAATACATTTGGGCTACTCATCTAAATTTGGAGAATGTTGAGATTAATTTGTGACTAGGGATGTGTACATAGTAACTATAACACAAGTGGAAGCAAACTATGCATGTAGTTTTTTTCACCTTAACCCTTTCTAGTTTTGCAACTTGTTTTACTTTTGTATTTTTCATAAATTTCACATGATTAGATTTTGGAATCTAATGTCGGTTTTTTTGAATGCAAGGGCTATTGATTGCTTTATCAAACATTTGGAACAAAGATTTCTTACTCATGGAAGTTGGGTGTGGTGTACCCACAGTACATACTGATTATAATTAGATCTAGAAAAAAACTTTGCTAAGCATCTGTGTGTGATTAAAGAAGCATATTGCCACCCAATGAAAGTGGCAACTTTGATGTGTGGGTCCTTGAAATGCTTTCAATAGCTTCACTTGACATTGAATAGTCTTTAGTCAAGTTGTCAATGAAATCAAATGCGGTTGATGCCATGGCCAAACTTACTAATGAGAATCCTATCTTTTGTTTTTGGCGCACTCTTTCAACATCCAAAGTTCTTTCTTGTTCTTTCCCAAAATATTTCAAATTAGGATAGATTGCCATGGTACAAGTTCTTGGGAGTGTAGAGGATGAACAATGCTTTAGTTCATTGGCATTTTGTTAATCCAAGTTGCAGAATTGACTCACTACCAAACTCGGTTTGTTGGTCATAATGTTTTGCTAGAAATTTTACACCTTGCATAATTTTTCGTATGCAAAAGCATTTGAGCAATGGTGTGTAGAATGTCCTCAATATGGTGTGGGAGCTTAGGTTTATTGCTCTTTAGTTTTAGCTTGGCAATTTTTGGCAACATTGCAAGCTACAATTGTTGACTGCATTTTTTGCAAAGTTAGTAATCCATTTGGATACCACTTCTTGTTTCCAAGTTGCTGGTCTTCTTTTGTGTTTTGACTCTTTACATATTATTTTAATGTGGCTTGTGGATGGTTTTGCATGTAAATAACCTTGTTTTGCAGGACACTTATGTTACAATGTGTAGTTTAAAAGGTTCGATTTCCTCACAAGTGATTATCTATTGTTTGTTTTTTATTTTTGATTTGGGAATGGCATTGTCGTCATTGGTTATAACTTCTTAGTTCAAAGTTATGTGATTTTATTGTCTAGTTGTCCTGTTTTCACGATTCAGCATATTCTAGAAGCTTGCCAAGTTCTAACTTGCCTGGGCTTCTCCTGAGAATTGGCAAGACCCAAAAACCCTACAACAATCTACTGGCAAAAGCTAGAAACCTTACAACAATTTGGTGGCAAGAGCCAAAAATCCTACAAAAATCTGACCCCTACAGCCAGAAACAAACCACCATGGGAAAAAAAACAATTGCCTGATTAAACTCCATTTCTCCTTCATTTTTTGCCAAAAAGATAATTTGAAAGAAACCTTTTAGCCAGCTAGACTTGAACCCATTCCAACTAGTGGCCAGCTTAATACCACAAGGGCTAAAACAGTAGCCAAATGTCATATTTTTGGAAAAAAAAAAAAAAAACACTGGTTGGATTACCAGCATGTGTCTGGTGAAACGCATATTTACCCCAATTCTGGTCAAAGCTCATGAGAGTGTGAAATCGGTTATTGGGGTTGCTTTCATTTCACAAATGTCACAATTTATTGTGCAAATTACGGTCTTCAATGCAATAGTGCATTCTACAGTGCAAAATCCCATGTGACTCATATTTATCACAATAGGTATATAAGAGTGGGTGCTCAAAACCTTCATTGAAAGGAGGTGTTAAAAACAATTGTAAAAAGCTCCATGATTTCTGCTAGTGCAGTTGAAGGCACCCTTATTTGACTAAATCTGCAAGCAAGCGTTTAGAAAAGTGAAACACCTGCCGATGTGGGTGCTTCACTTTTTGAAATGTCTCCATTATTTTTAAAAGTTTTTTTATCATGATACCTAATGGTTACCCAACTAGTACCTTCTAGGTATCATGGTCAATTTAAAAAAAAATAAAATAAAGATCATCCATTTTTACATTGGGAAATGCCAAAATAACAGGCCTGCAACCTCAAGCATTGGGGGGCCCACTATATTGGGAATGCCTCCCTAGGTTATTACCCTACACTAAACAAGGGGCATGTCACACTATGGCCTTGCCATTTACATTAAAAAGTATCTTAAGGCAAAAGAAGAATTATGCAAATTAAAATATTTGATGATCCAAAACTATAATCTTCAAAAAAATCCTCTCAAAATCCTTCAAGATATCATAACTCTATAACTATCTCAAGTCTCAACACAAGCCAAAATACCATCTTTCAAAAATCCTCATATAAAAATAGACCTACTACCTAGGGGCCAAAATCCCTTAAGCTACTATACTCTATAATGAATCTAAACACAATATCCTTGCCATGGTAGGCAAGGCCAAAAGAGCAGCATAGGCTTTCACCATAAAGTGTGGAATCTTAAGTCACAATCACTTTTTGTGCACAAAACTAAACACATTAATTCCTCATAATGCAGGTCCTAGTTGAGCATTTGGGAGAGGGTTTAGGGTTTAAACCCTAAACCCTAAAACCCACATGATGAAATGATTGACCATACAGCATAATTCCCAGGGAAGATATTGGAAGTTGGAGCCAAATCTCTGGGGATTCAGCTGGTGGAATAACATCTTTATTGGGGTTTTTTTTTTTTTTTTGGGTTGGTAGGTGGGCGGATAGATGGATTGGCCTTGCAAACAAGCAGCTACAATGGTACCATGGTAAAAACTAAATACAGTGAATGTTTTTTTTTTAAAGGCTGGTTTTAACCATGGTACACATCCTATGCTAGATTAAATCACAATTTCTGAGTCTGAAATTCAAATTTAATAATTCCTGGATTAAATATGATCAGTAAAATGCCTCACTTAAGAAGGTGAAGGTACCAAGTACCAAACCACTGTAGGTGCTGGTTCTCCAGAGACGAAGAAGGATTGAGGGTTAGATGTGCCTAATTGGTGAGGGGAATAGAGCAAACAAGTTTTACCGCTGGAAAAGGGATAATGGTAGTAAGGTCAAAATCTAGGAGATGGCCTACCTATATAATAACTGCTATTTCCTGACAAACTCCAATTCATGATTAATTACGGCAGCTGACGATGTCAGGTTGTGGCCAAGCCTATAACAATTTATCTATAACAATTTCCCTTAAAATTTCCTAGTTTCATATCTGGTGTGTAATCAAATTTGGCTAAATCTTCTTGTGGATGATCCCTCCTTTCCTACATTACAATCACCACAACCTCCTCCCCCCTCCCAAAAAAAAAAAAAAAAAAAAAAAAAAAAGGAACTTTTTTTTTATTTTAAAACTTTTTTTT
>Ga0209208_10002102_pt1 | contig 28445 bp, 26 predicted proteins | sample S1TSphfallax_3_FD_187694 | JGI IMG/M metagenome (GOLD analysis project Ga0209208, IMG submission 187694) | Host-associated microbial communities from peat moss isolated from Minnesota, USA - S1T2_Fd - Sphagnum fallax MG (SPAdes) (version 2) | ecosystem: Host-associated > Plants > Peat moss >...
CTTTCGCGCTCTTCCCCAAAGTCAAATCGGATCGGTAGACCCTTATGCCTTGAAAATCCACGCCCCAAGGGGCGGAATACTCACTAACGGCGAACGCTCTCTCTCCATTTCACGCTGAACCGGCACAGTGTCAAAAAGGACCGTTCTGGAAGCTTATCTAATAGAGGCGCAAAAAAAGGTTGAACTATTTTTCGATGTTCCGGCGCGGATGGCCTTCGCCGTGGCGTACAGAGTGAGGGGACAAATGAAAATAATTCTGAAGTCGGTGTCGGCTTCCGCATGGCTCCTGTCTCGTACCCAACAAGAGGCCATGAGAATGAACACACAGAAGCCACCACCCATAATCAGGGAAGGGAAGAACTACTTCTTCTTTTTCGCTTTGCCCCAACGGGCTTCGAGGGCTATGGCAGCGCGGCGCTTGCGTTCTTCCGGCGCGAGCGTTGACCAATAGTCTTTCGACAACTTGCTTTGCACCTTCGCATATTCTTTGGCGCTGTCTTCGCCCACGGCATCGGTGAGCGGAGACCTGCGCAGACGCAATTCTTTGATGTAGTGCTTCAGAGCCCGGACCGCGAGTTCTGCTCGGGTTAAATCAAACTCTGCTGCGGCTTCCGTCAAGAGTCGGTAAAACGACTTGCTAAACACGGGCGGCATCCCCATGTCTTCTTTTATTCCGTTCGGTTTGTAGTTTCGCCCGCTCAGTCCGTAACCCTCGCAAAAACTTATCGATGGCCGACGAAGTTTTTTTCGGAGCCATCAACTTATTGAAGCAAAAGGAGTTGCCTTGAACAAGGCCGGCGTAATTCATATGAAGGTCTCGGAGAATTATTGACAAATGCGAAGCGGTCAAAGTAATGTTAGACGCAAGAGTTAATAGTGCGCAAGTGTTGGCAGTTTGTTTTGATCCACGAAATGACGGGAGAAAGACCCGTGGGCGGCGGCGAGCGTGATTAAACTGAGCCAGCGCGAGCAGGAAGTGCTTGCCATGTACATCGAAAAAGGCCGGTTGCAGCCTGTAGCGGACGCATTGGGTGTAAGCCTTGCCACAGTCAGGTCGCAGAAGGAAAATATCATGCGGAAACTGGGTGCGCGGAACTCAGTGCAACTTACCGCAGCGGCAATCAGGAAAGGGCTAGTGAAGTCATGAACGCCACACTCGAAACCCGTTCGTTCCGCAGCATTGCAGTTCACGCTGGCCCGATACCAGCACTGCTGGCTGAAGACACGGTGCTCGATGTCTGTGTGAATCCCGATGGCTCGCTCTGGGTGAACCGTCTCGGTAAGGGATTCACCAGGGAAGGGAGCTTCGCCGCTGCTGATTCTGCGCTGCTGTTATCAGGCATCTCCACGCTGCGCGATTTAGACCTGAACGAAAAGAGCCCGATTCTTGAAACGGTCTTTCCGCTGACTGGTGACCGCATCGAAGGCTTGGTGCCGCCGATAGTGACTGCGCCAGCCTTTGCGATTCGCACGCGACAGAAGCAGCTTTATGAATTGAAGGACATGGCTGATTTGGGCATCCTGACGCACAAAGCAGACGCCTTGAACCAGAAGCGCCACCGGGACGACTTTCTAGACCAAGTAGATGGTCTGAACCATATCGAGGTCTTGCAACTGGCGACGAAGTATCGCCGGAACTTGTTGCTGGTGGGTCCCACCGGCAGCGGGAAAACCACGATGGCCAACTCGCTCATTGACGATTGGCGCAAGCAGACGCCGGGTGACCGAGTGGTGATGATCGAGGACACGCCCGAACTGCAATGTTCGCTGCCGAACTATGTGCAACTGCTGGCCACACGAACGATTAGCCAGGCAGATTTGCTGGTAGCCGCGCTGCGCTTGATTCCCAAGCGGGTGGTGGTGGGCGAGGTACGCGAAACAGAACCGGCCAAGGTGCTGCTCTCGGCCTGGAACACCGGGCACTCGGGCGGGCTGGCAACGATTCATGCCGACGACGGCCCAGCCGGTCTGCGAAAGCTCGAAAGCCTGATCGGCTCTCATGACCGCGGAACGCGCGAGCGCATCGCCGCCGCTGTCGGATTAGTGATTTTCATCGACGGGGATGACCGCATTCCTGCCGGTCGAAAAGTGCGCGAAGTAATTGTCGTTCGGGGTTTCGACCCGGCTCGGCAGGATTATCAACTGCTCTATGTCTGACCAAAAAGGAGAAAAAACTATGAATACGCTGCGCAGGGTCTTCCTGCAAATCAAGCCCGCATCTGAGTGCTTTTGGCAACTCCGTCATACCGCCGCACGCCTGGCTGTCGCTGGCACAGCACTGGTAATCAGCAGTTCCCCGGCGTGGGCGCTGGCTGGCGGCCGCTTGGCTTCTACTGCTGCCGTCACTGGTGTGGCCAGCGAAATCAATGGACCGTTTGCTTACGGTGCATCGCTGCTCATGATCACGGTAGCGGCCATTTCCTGGTACAAGCATCACCACGATGCCGGCGCTCTTGGCAACGGAGCGATGGGCACTCTGTTCGTGGCTGGCACCGCGTTGGGTGCGAGTTCACTCTTGGGATTCGTGCCTGGTGTTGCAGGCGCTCTGATCTAACCCATGCTCACCGAGATTCCACCGCAGTTCTGCGCACGGTTTAGGGAATCGGCGAATCGGCCGCAGCTCTTATTGGGCTGCGAGCCTACCGCGATTGCAGGGGCGCTCTTTCTCTGCGTTGTCATTGGCTACTCCGCGCCGACCCTTTGGGGCATCGGCACCGCGATAGTTCTGTTTTTCATCTTGCGGCGTGGCCTTCGGGCGATGGCCGCTGAGGACCCGATTCTGATTCAGGTCCACTACGAAAGCCAGCGGTACAACCAGGGTTTTTGGACTTCCAAGCCACGGCGCCAGAACCGCTGGTCCAGCAAATAGAAGGGAGTTGAAAGTAGATGTTTCTTCAGCGGGAAGCGCGTCGCGGCGCCAAAGGCCTGGCGGATTTGATTGACTACTTCGGGTTGGCTGCTGACGGGGTGGTGGTGACCACACCAAACGTCCATCTGGCGGCATGGGAATTCGCTGGGCGGGACATGGACGCGCTTCCGCTGGCAGAATGTTTTTCGATTGCGGACCGGCTGGCAAAGCAACTGAATCTCGGCGCTGGCTGGTCGCTGCAATGCGATCTGATTCGGGATGAGTTCACAGAATATGCGCCGCCCACCACCTGGCCCGATCCGGTTTCCATGCTTGTAGAGGAAGAACGCGCTTACCGCTTTCAACTCACCGGAACACCGGCGGCAACCCGGATGTCTCGTTACTACTTTTGCCTTTCGTATGAAGGCACGGCGGCGAATGCAGCAACGCGGAAACTGCTCGGTATGCAGAATGAAGCGCCGCAGGAAGGCGTGGATATCGTTCTCGACCGGTTCCTGAAGAAGGTCGAAGAACTGGATTCGGGGCTGCGCGCCAATCTCCGAACCGTGCGGCGGCTGAAGGGTTATTCGCGGCGAGTGGGGCAGACTGAGCAGCACTGCGATGAATTGCTGGAATACCTGCGTCTCTGTGTTTCCGGCCAGCGCTACCCGTTCGCCGTTCCCGAAATTCCCATTGATCTGAATCAGTACATCGCGAACGATGACTTCGGCTTTGTCGAGCATCAACGGCTGAACACATTCGGGAAGCGCGAGAACGCGGGCGTCAAGGGTTTGGAAATGGGAGACCCGTTGAATGAACTTCTTCCCGGCCAGTGCATTCGCGTGCTGGCCGTGGACAGCTTTCCGGCTCAATCCTTCGCTGGCATTCTGCGCGAATTGGATTCCGTTCCGTTCTCCTTCCGCTTTTCTCAGCAAGCAGAAATCCTTGATGAAATGCGCGCTGCAAAACTTCACACTGATAACCGGGGCAAGTGGAAGTTTCGCGGCACCGGAGGTCTGAAGGGCAAGATTAAAGGCCCTGCGAACGATGACCTGGATATCGGAGCGCTGGAACTGGCCGGGGATGCGGCGCAAGCGGCTTCGTCTGCTGAACATGGCCGGGAGACTTTCTGCCGTTATTCGGGAAAGATCATCCTGATGGGCAGCAACATAAGCGAAGTAGTCGAAGCCAGCAGGATTATTGCGCAGCGTTTGCGTCGCTGTGGTTTTGGCTGCAGGGTGGAAACCCTGAATGCCGTGGCCGCGTGGCTGGGTTCCTTGCCAGGTCACCAATACAAAGACACCCGTGTCTCGACCATCAGCACGCAGAACTTGGTCCACATGATGCCGCTGTCGCAGCCGTTCATGGGACATCCGCATAATCCATCACCGCTGTTTCCGGCGAAGTCGCCGCCGCTGTTCTATGGCATTACCTCTGGCGGTGCGCCGTATCGGTTTCACAGCCATATCGAGGATGTGGGCCACACGGTTGCAGTGGGTCCGAACGGCAGCGGCAAAACGTCACTGGCTGCGCTTTCCATGGTTCAGGCTTTGCGTTATCCGAAGGCTCAGGTGTATGCCTTCGACAAGAAGAAGTCGCTCTATACGCTGACGCAATGCGTGGGTGGCCGATTCATCGACCTGTCGCCGGGCAGCAGCAGCCGGTTGTGTCCGCTGGCTGATCTGTCCACGCCGCTGGCTCGGCAATGGGCGGAGCAATGGATTTCGCTGCTGATGGACATGAACGGACTGCCGGCCACACCGGCGGTGATGAATGATATTCGGCAGGCAGTCACTCGCCTCTCAACTTCGCGGGCCACTCACAGTTTGAACGATTTGTATCTGGCTTGCACGTCGCCTCAGCTCAAGGAAGCACTCGAATACTACCTCGACGGCATTCTGGACGGCAGCGAAGACGAACTGGAAATGTCGCGCTTCACCGTGTTCGAGATGGACCGGTTGTATGGGCAAGACAAACGCATCATGAACGGGGCGCTGTTTTACATCTTCGGGCAGATCCGCAAGACCTTACGTTCGGATGTTCCGACATTCATGTTTGTGGATGAATTTCGCGCCGCCCTCAGTCATCCCATGGCCGCGAAAGCTTTTGCTGATTACTTGTTTGAAGGGCGCAAGCTCAACCTGGCCGTCTGGCTGATTGTTCAAGAGCTATCTGAAACGCTGGCTTCGCCGCTCAAAGGGGCGGTGCTGGAACAAGCCTTCACCAAGATTTGTCTGGCGAATCCGCAAGCCATGCTCGAGGGCCGGGTGAACTATGAGTCGCTGGGCTGCAACAGCGCTGATATTGCCGCCATTTCAGAAGCCGCGCCGAAGTGTGAATACTACGTGATGCAGCCGGACGGGAACCGTCTGATCTCGCTGGAACTGGGGCCGGTCATGCTGGCGCTGCTGGCCAGTGGCGACAAAGACCGCGAACGACTGGACCGCCTGATTGAAAGGCTGGGGCGGGTGCGCGCGGTGGCCGCATGGTTCCGGTTGCGCGGCCTGGAAGACTGGGCGCGCCGGTATGAATTTCTCGCACAATGTGGCGAAGAGAATGCCGCAATGGAGGCGGCGATTGCATATGCGTAATTTTTCACGATTGGGGGCAGTCGTCGCACTGCCGGCGTTTTTCATGTTCTTGGGCGCTCCGAAAGCCCGCGCGCAGTTTGTATTCAGCGACCCGATCACGGAAGGCAACACGCTGGCCATGCACATAGAGCAACTGATGCAGTATGTGCAGGAAGCGCAAACCGCGCTCAGCACGTACCAGCACCTCATGCTGATGGAACGGGAAGTGCAGCAGCTTGTCACTCACCCGTCCACCAATATTGCGATGGATCTGGCGACGTTTTCAAACGTTCTCCAGCAGTCCCAAGGGCTTGCTTTGAATCTGGCTCAGATGGATGCCACGTTTCGCAGTCAGTTCGCGCCGTACTCACCCAGTCCGCTGGTGAATTACGCGGCGCAGTACAACACCTGGGCCACAACTGCCCTAAATTCTATCCACGCCGCGGCGAACTCCGCTGGTTATCAGGGAAACATGCTGCAAAACGAGCAGCAGTTCATGCAGCAGATGAACCAGATGAATCAGATGTCGAACGGAGAAGACCAGTCGTTGCAGATCGGCAACAGCATCGGACTCGAAACGGTGGCGCAACTTCAAAAGCTTCGCATGCTGGTGGTCACACAAATGGGGCAACAGGCAGTAGTGGCAACCACGGCGCTAAATGCGCAACAAGCCGCTGTAACGACATCGGCGAACGCATTCACTAATACTGGCTCGGTCGCAGACCAGAGGGGCTGGTAACGGTATGAACGGAAACATGCGTCTAGCGCTAGGCCTGGCGATGATTGCCAGAAATCCGGCCACTCTTCTCATCCTGATTCCGGCGGCTTGCGTGATCGTGCCAGTCCTGGGCTTCGGCTGGCTGCTTCTGAAGCTGGCCGAGGCTGTGTTTGCGAAACCCCATAAGACGATGACGGCTGTACTCCCTCGGGCAGTGCATCAGCTAACGAAAGGAGCAGACCAGTGATAAACATTCTGCTTCAGGCTGCGCCGGTGCCGGTCATTGCAGACCCGTCTAACTTCACATCAGCGTATGAGGCTCTGGTTCCCGGATGGATCTCTGCCGTCTATCCCTACGCAGGAGAAATGTTTGCAGCCCTGGCCCTGCTCGATCTTTCGGTATTCGGCTGGACATTGATCCGGCGGCACGGCAATGATCTTCAGGGAGCGATTCTCAGCACCACAAACCGGCTGGTCCTGATCGGCGCATTTCTGGCTTTGCTGATGAATGGCTCGGCCTGGATGGGGGCAATTATCAACATGTTTATTCAGGTTGGCAAGGCCGGCTCTGGGGTAGATTTCATACAGCCATCGGTCGTCCTCCAGCGCGGCATCGATATAACCTTCTCCCTGCTCGGGCAGTCTGCTTTGAGCGGAGTTCTGATGGACACTACCACGGCGCTTTGTTTCGTGGCGGCGGCGTTCGTGGTGGGCCTTTCCTTCGCGATGATCACGATTGACTTCGTTGTGACCAAGGTTCAGACCTTTCTTGCATTGGGCATGGGGTTCTTTTTTCTGTCGTTCGGCGGCTCTTCCTGGACCCGCACTTATGTCGAGCGTTACTTTGCCTACGCCGTTTCGAGCGGGGTTCGGCTGATGGCGCAGTATTTCTTGGTCGGAACAGGGCTTGTGCTGAGCAATGTCTGGCTCGGACAGGCGCAGCACGCGCCGTGGTCGCTGGACGGAGTAAAAGCAGCGTGGATTGTGATGTTTGGCGCCATGCTCTACGCGGTCACTTGCTGGCGGGGTTCTGCCATTGCAGCGCAATTGCTGGGAGGCGGTCCTAACCTCTCACACAGCGAAGTCTTTCAAGCCATGGGAACGGCTGTGCAAGCAGCCGCAGCTGGGGCCTTGATTGCTTCCGGGGTGGCGAGCGGAGCCGGGGCCGTGATGGGTGCGGGCTCTGCGGCATCGGCGGGCAGTTCAGCAGCCGGTGCCACAGGTGCGGCTGCCAGCAGTACTCCGGCTTCGAAGCCGCCCTCGAATGGCAGCAGCGGCGGTTCAAACGGATATCAGGCGGCTTCCGCGGCCGCCGGAGTGCTGCATAGCGCGGGAAGTGGAGGCAGTCATCAGGTCCGACCGCCAGCTTTCAGCGGCTTTGGCGGGAGTAACAACTAAGACACAGAGAAGGGAAGTCAGAGAAATCAATGATAAAAACCGAAGTCATCACGGAACCGTTGCCGGAAGTTCCCGCGTCGCGTTTCCAGGAACAAATCTCTGAAAAGGCCAGACGCTACAAGCGCGAATGGGAAGAGCGCTATTCTTCTCTGCTGGCTGGGCGGCGTCACTGGAAAATCGTATGCGGCGCGCTGGTGCTCATTAACAGCGGTCTGGTGTTCGGGCTGTGGAACGTGGCCCGGATGTCGCACACCGAATTGTATGTTTTGGACCGTTCTGGTTCCGTCGTGAATTACGCGGGTCCGGTCAAGCCGGTGAACATGGATGACGCTACCTGGGATCTGGTCCGCGTCGAACAACTCAAGAAATTCATCTCCGCCTGGCGCACCGTGACATCTGACACCGTGGCGCAAAACGCGCTCTGGGATACCGCGTTTGCGTTTGTCGGCGATAACAGCCAAGCGCGCGCGGTTCTGGCGAAGTGGTACGAAGACAACAATCCAGGCAAGCGCGCCAGCAAAGGCGAGCTGGTCACGGTCCAGTACAAGACGTTCGATCCACCGCTAAGAGGTTCGCACACCTACGGTCTTTGGTGGACTGAAACCACCACCAGCACTGGCGGTCAGGTGATAGGGGCAAAGACTTGGCACGCGCGAATCGAATACGCGCAAAAGATACCGACTGATCAGTATGCTCGCTCTGTCAATGGTCTGGGCATTCTGGCCACGGAACTTTCATTCGAACCCGTTGAAACGGCGGTGACTCAATGATGAACCTGAAGATGAGATGGATGGCGGTGGCGCTGGCCGTCACGTCTTGTTTCGCTCAGACGCAGCATAACAAGTCAGACAAGCTGGAATTGCCGCTGCAACTCTCTCGCGAAGCGCCGCTGCCCGCGAATTCACAAGCAGCGCTGGCGCTGTCAGAAGCTTCACGGGAAGCCGATCCAAAAGCAGAGCCAGGAACCGATGGCCGCGTGATTCTGACGTATGGCGCGGGAACACCCACCATCATTTGCGCGCTCTTGGAAGTCTCTGAAATCGATTTGGAACCTGGTGAATCGGTCGCCAAAGACGGCGTTGACAGCGGTGACGCAAAAGAATTCGAAGTAGTGGTGAAACATGCTGGCAGCGGGGCTTCTGGCTACGACTATCTGATTCTGAAACCCACGGTGCCGAACATTGAAACCACCATGACGGTCGGCACTGACCGCCGCGTGTATTACTTCCGACTGCGCTCCACCGAGAACAAATTCATTTCTCGGGTTGCCTTCGCCTACCCGGAAGATGTGGCGAAAGCCAACGCTCTTCGGGACCAGGCGGCCGCACTGGCGAAAGCGCAAGCAGCGCTAGCTCAGCAAGCAGAAATAACCAAGCCAGAAGAGCCGGTGGTGAAGCCTTGGAAGTACAGCACCAAGATCAAGGGCCACGATTCGGATTATCTAAAACCGCTCTTTGTCGGCGACGACGGTGCGCACACCGAAATACAGCTCTCGCAAGAGGCGCGGATGCGCGGCTTGCCTGTCCTTCAAATCCGGGATGCGACGGGGCCGATACCGGCGAATTCGCACTGGGAAGAAAACAAGCTCATCGTGGATGCCCTCTTCACCGACGGCTGTTTGCTGCAGGGCGTGGGACGGAAACAGCAGCGGGTTTGTCTGCACCGAGAAATGGATCAGGAGGCTACAAAGTGAGCACGAGCACGTTGAATTTGGCAGGGCGCATCCCGCGCACCACCACCGCCATGCGGTCTACGATCATTTACTTTGGTGCCGCTCTGGCGATAGGCGGGTTTGGCTTCATCGTTTATGGCTTTCACTATCGCTTCCAGAAAAAGGAAGAACAGAAAGAAACCGTCACCGCGCAGGTGATGGCGACAGATGCGGCCACCAGTAACCGGGCAGCGATACAGGGTATCGTTCCTGGCACAACTCCAGCGGCAGCGTTGGGTGGAGGAACGCCGCCGCCTCAACCGGCTCAACCGGGAGCAGTGCCCGTTGCCGTCAACAGCGGTCTGAAGGACTTAAAGAATGCTGTCACAACGGTGGCGACACCATTTGGAACGCGCGGTCCATCGGGCCAGCCCGTTCAGCCTAGTTCTCCGACCTGCCTGCCGCTGCCGAATGGTCAGCCCGGCTATTGCCCGCCTCAGCCGGTCAACTATGCGGGAAATATTCCCATGCAGCAGCCGCAACCGCAGATGGACCCGGCGGTGAGGATGAAGGCCGAGCGCGAACAACGTAATTATGAGCGCCGCTTGGCGGCGATCGACGCACCGACCAGCGCAAGTCAAACCTCATCTGGCGCAATGGTTCCAGCTAAGCCTGCCGATCCGTTGCAAGCGGCGCTGAGCCGGTTAAACAGCTTCAGCGGCCAGGCGAATTCTCTGCCAGTGATTCCAGCGCAGTCTGGAAGTTATCCGCCGGTGGGGGCAAGAATTCCCGTTCAGGGGCGTGATGAGGATGAAGACCCGAACGGCCTCGAAGCGAAGCGGGACTTCCAGAAGACTTCTGACGGAGACTATCTAAAAACGACCCGTACCGCGCCGATTTCGCCGTGGGTAGTGCAGCGCGGCGAAGTGATTCCGGCCGGTCTGCCGAACCAGATTGTTTCGGATCTGCCGGGCGACTTGATTGCCGAAGTGAAGCGTGATGTCTATGACTCACCCACTCATAAAGTGGTTCTCATTCCAGCCGGATCTTTGCTCGCCGGTGAGTACAACTCGGGCGTGACCTATGGGCAGAAGCGCGCCCAAGTCATCTGGACCTATCTGCGTTTTCCCGATGGGTCTTTTGTCGATCTGGAGAAATTCGTTTCGCATGCGGCTGATGGTTCCGTGGGCTTGAGCGATCAGGTGGACAACCATTTGAAGCGGCTGGTGGGCGGCGTGGCCTTGTCTTCACTGTTCGCGGCGGGTGTCCAGATTTCTACCGGTCACAACAGCAGCAATGTGCTGGCGCCCTCGAACACGCAACTGGCGGCGTCTGCGGCCGGCCAGCAAGCGGCGGAAGTCGGACAGCAGATTACCAGCCGAAATTTGAATGTCCAGCCCACGCTCAAGATCCGGGCAGGCGAAATCTTTGCCGTTTCCGTCATGAAGTCAATCATCTTTCCCGGACCCTACAAGCCGCTTGATCTGGGAGGCCGAAAGTGAGTCATCCACGTCAAGCTTTGATCGCAATGGCCGCGCTGACTGCCGCGACTCTCGCACCCGCCGCGCTGCAACATTCCGGCATTCGCTTCAACAGAACGGCCAGCATGCCGGTGGGTCTTTACCGCATCGTGCCAGTCGTTTCTTCGGTTGCGGCCATTTGCCTTCCAGATACGGTTCTGCATGCGGCACTGGCAGCGGGTCTGGTGGTCGCTCCCGGCGAATGTCTAGATGGCAAAGAACCCATTCTAAAAACTGTGTACCGCGCGACGGAGGATGCTCCGATTTCATTCACGCCGAGCGGCTTCGTCGTTGGCAACCGGCTGCTGCCGAATACGGCTCCAAAGCTTCGTTCGAAATCTGGTGAACCACTTACGCATGAGCCTTATGGCTCTTATAACGCCGGGTTGTGGGCCATTTCCGATTACAACCCCGACAGCTTTGACTCTCGATATTTCGGACCTGTTTCAGAGTCGAGCGTTCGTTATTACCTTGCACCGTTGTTTTTGTTCTGACCGAATTTGATCATCGAGAGGAAAGCTTTATATGAATGACGCGATAGAAGATGAAGCCAGGATTAGGGCGTATGAGGAGACCCAGTACAGTGCGCTCCGGGAACGCGAGAATACCGAAATCAGAACAATTCAGAGGTCAGAATGGATTCCTGATGCCGATGGATATGAAACCAGAACCGGCATCGGAACGCTCGACGGGAAATACTACGCCGGTATTGAGCGCTCTTATCATGGCGGGGAATCCGATATGGCCTGGAGCGGTCCCTTCGATACCAGAGGGGCGGCCGAGGGGCAGGTTGGTGAACTATTAGTAAGTTCCTGGAGAGAATCAGTGGACGAACCATCCACCCGATGGACCCTGCAGGAGTTTTCGGCAAATCCGGTCGGTGAACCGATGCTGGCGCTGAAGGAACACAACGAATCTGGCGAAGTACTGCGCGGCTTCACTGGCACGCGCGAGGAGTTAGGCCAGATCATCGCCGAACGTCAGATCAAACCGGAAGAACTGGAACCTATCAGCGAGGCTGAGTACTATCGGCGTGAACTGGAACGAATCGAACCGAGCGACACCGAACGGGTAGCTGAAATAGCTTCCGAACTGCAGGAGTACGCCAGTCTGCAAGCGCCGCTGCCCTATGTGAATGCAGAGGCAGCTATTGCCGAAAGCTTCCGTCAGCAACTTACTAGCGGGAGTAAAACCATCAACCTTTCACAGCGTTACGCCACGGATGATCAGGCTGCGGCGCAGGCCCGGCATGAAATCGCCCTTCAAAACTTGCAGCCGCTCATGGAGCAGACTGCGCAGCTCGCCGGGTACAAAGTGGACCGCGGCGCGGCCATTGCAGAAGGGTTAAAACAGCGCGAAGTCCCGGCCATTGTCCAGCAGCAGCGCTATTCGATGAGTTTGTGATGACTGAAGAGATTCAGCGGCAGACATCAGGCGACAGAGGCGCGCTTCCTTTCCGGTTCCCGGTAGGGAAGTGCCTGGCGCTTTTTGGCGTGATGGCGCTGGTTCCAGTCTGGTGGGAAGCGGGGCTGGCCAACACTCCCAGAATCAAAACCTTTTATTCCAAGACCTACTGGTCCAGCCTCGCCGATGGCTGGGGCTCCGCACCTGGCGGTCAGCCCAGAATGGCTGTGTACCGGGCGCTCGTGGTCGGCAATGCAAACGCGCCACTGCTGGCATCGCAGCAAACTCTGGATGCTGTTCCGGAACAGGTGAGAGAGCAGTCTTTATTGCTCGATTCAAAAGCGTTCCATTCGTGGCTGAAGACAACTGTTTATGGCGGCACGGAACTCTCCATTTACTACCTGTTTGTCGGGCTGGTCTTTGGCAGCGCTATCGTTCTGTTCTGGTTTGGCGCGCGCTGGGACTGGAAGCGCCGCAGTCAGGCGCTGCAGGGGACACATCGGCGGGGAACGCGCTTCACTTCCTGGGGGGGATTCAATCGCGCCCAGCTTGGTCGGCTGTGGTTTTTCTGGTGCCTGATCTTCTGGCGCAAGACTCTTTCATCTCCATCGCTGCGAGAAGCGGCGCGACGCGGCCGGCGGATGGGTGCCACTCCGCAATGCTACTTAGCAGCCACAAAGGAAATCCGTGAATCTGCGGTGGACCAGCTCCGCAAAGTATGCCGCCGTGTGAAGTCGGGTCCTTGGCTTTATCGACGCCTGCTAAAGGGTTCGCGGGCAATCATGACCGCTTGTGTGCGCCTCGTCCGCTGGGGTGGATGGCGCTGGCCTGGCGCGGAAGGTCCGGGTGTTTCCTTTCGCACGGGAAAGCTCTCCAGGGCAGTTATCAGTGAAGAATTGCTTCCGTATCATTTAAATATTTTCGGGGCCACCGGCATGGGCAAATCGACCCTGATCCGTGAGCTCCTATATCAGATTGAAGCGCGCGGCGAAACCGCTGTCGTGCATGACCCCAAGCGCGAATTCTTCCGTGAGTTTTACGATGCCGCACGGGGTGATGTTGTCATTGATCCGCGTTTAGAAGAATGTCCCTACTGGGCGATGGAGGATGAAGCGCAGGATGAACCGGAAGCAACGCCGTGGGCCTCAAGTTTCTTTCCCGACCAGCCGCGCGGCAACCCATTTTTCTTTGAAGTGCCCCGGGCCATTTATGCCTATCTGATGTCCCGTTACTCCTCCTACAACGAGTCTAGCGAGCCTGCCACATGCGCCCGGCTGGGCTACTGGCTGGCCAACGGCCCGAGTGAAATCGTTCCCCGCATGAAAGGCACGGAACACTACAATTCGCTCAATCGTGGCGGCCAGAACGTTGTGGAAATATCGGACCAATCGCAAGGCCTCTTTTCGTCTTTGGGCAAGCTGGCGAAGCCGCTTCGCATGATGCCTGAGTCTCCGGCAGGCCGGCGGCGTTTCTCCATTAAGAATTGGGCCAAAAATCGGCGTGGCTGGATTTTCCTGTCATCCGAACCGGTTACGCAGCAAGCCATGATGCCGCTGCATTCCACGATTGCCGACATGGCGATTCTGCATACGCAGGCAGAAGTGCATGACCGGGAGTTGCCGCGTGTCTGGTTTGTTCTCGACGAAGTAGCCACCATGGGGCCGGTCAGTCAATTGGACGGCGGTGCCACCAAACAGCGGGCTTCCGGGAATCCCTTAGTTCTTGGCTTCCATGATCTGGCTCAGATGGAGTGGGTGTACGGGGAGAAACGGGCGCAAACCATTACCGGCCAGGCTTACACGGTGATGACGCTCCGAACCGGCAGCGAAAAGGAAGCGGGCCATATTGAGCGCACAATTGCGCACGAAGAGATTGACCAGATGACGGAGAACCGCCCCGCTCACGTTCTGGGGCATCGGTCGCGCAACCAGTCCAACCAGGTTCGAGATACGGCGGTTGTGACGGCAGCCCAGATTCAGGCGCTTCCCCGCTTTCAGGGCTACTTGCTTCAGGAAGGCAGGGTCATGAAGTTCAAGATCCAGTCCTGCTCACGGAGAGCTCGGATCGAGGGAACCGAGCGGATTATTCCGCCGCTGGTGTATCGCGACGAACCGGCTGCCAAGCAGACCACTGCCGAAACACCTTCGCCAGTGGTCTGCCCGGTTTTCGACATTCCACCTGCTCCTTATAAGCCCAAACGGAATCCATTGGCTGTTCAAGTGCCAACGGGAGCGGCGGCAGGCGCTTAATGTTCACTGGTAAGGCCATGACGGGCGGTGAGAATTACGCCGCCAACCATCTTTCGAATAACGATTACTATGCCGAAGGTGAGAAGGTCACCGGTCAGTGGCAGGGACACGGCGCGAGATTGCTAGGTCTGGAAGGCGCGGTCACGATGGAGCAGTTTGAGGCCATCCGTCAGGGCAATGATCCGAACACCGGTGAATTCCTGCGCCAGCGTCATAGTGCGAATCGTTCTCATGAAAGAGAAATCAACGGCAAGACCATTACTGAAACGGCCAACGCCCGTAAATTATACGACTTCACGGTGTCGGCTCCCAAGGCGGTTTCCGTGATGGCGCTGGAAGATCCGCGGCTGATTGCCGCTCACAGAGCGGCTGTCGATGAGGCGGCCGCTGAGATGGAACGCCTAGCGGGTTCACGTGTCCGGCAGAGAGGTGCGAACGAAGACCGGAACACTTCGAACATGGTTATCGCCCGTTATGAGCATGATTCGAGCCGTCAGTTAGATCCCCAACTTCACACGCATCTGGTCGCCGGAAATCTGACTTATGATGCTGTCGAAGCCAAATGGAAGGCGCTCCAGGCTTCCGAGATTTACGCTCAGACCGAATACCTGACTGAGGTCTACCGCAACGCTCTGGCACGCGGTGTCAACGCACTCGGTTATCGGATTGAGGATCACTTCGAACACGGCAAGAATAACGGTTTCGGCATCGCTGGCATCAAATCGGAGACTCTGGAAAAGTTCAGCCAGCGCAGCGCCCAGCGTGACCAGGCCATATCCGAATTCATAGACCGGAATGGCCGCAAACCCTCTAAAAATGAGATCGCCATTCTCATCCGTGAGACTCGCGAGCAAAAGCTGACGGAAATCAGCACGCCGGATGTGAAGGCCCGCCAGATGTCGCGGCTGAACGCCGATGAAGCCGAGGCTCTGAAGCAGTTGCATCACAACGCTGTGGAAAACGGCTCGCTTCAGGAGTATCTATCTGCCGGGCCTTCGCTTGCCTATTCGGCGGAACACATCTTTGAACGTGTTTCCGTAGCCAAGGACTATGAACTGAAGACAGAAGCCCTGCGGCATGGGCGCGGAAAGTTGGAACTGCAAGAGTTGAAGGGCGCTCTGCAAGGGGAAATCGCCACCGGTGCCATGCTGAGCGCACGCGGCGAAGTCGCCACCAAAGACAGTTTGAAGCGCGAAGAGCGGATGGTGGCCGCTATCAACGCCGGTATGGACCAGCACCAATCTCTGGGCCGTGGCCGCGCGTTCGTCGTGTCCGACAGTCTGCGCCCGGAACAGAAGGAAGCGGTGCAGGCAGTGCTCGCCTCGCGCGATTTCGCCTTCAATATCAACGGCGCTGCCGGGGCCGGCAAAACGGCCCTGCTGGAAGAAGTCCACCGTGGGCTGGCGGCCGCCCGCCGCAGTGTTATCGCCATCGCGCCAACCGCCAGCGCGGTTGAAGAGTTGCAGAAAGTTGGTTTCCAGGATGCCATGACTGTGGCCCGGTTACTCGCCGATCCAGTCCAGCAGACCCAGCTGGCTGGGCAAGTCATCATTTTGGACGAAGCCGGCATGGTCGGCAGTAAAGACATGGATTCGCTGATTTCCCTGGCGCATGCTCATGGAGCGCGCATTTTGTACTCAGGCGACACTGCGCAGATCAAGAGCGTTTCCGAAGGCGACGCTTTGCGTGTCATCGAGCGCGAATCAGAAATCAAGATCGTTTCCCTCCGGGAAATCAAGCGGCAGACCAATGCCGAATATCGTGCGGCGGTTGAATCACTGCGGAGTCATCCGGCGGAAGGGTTTGCCCAGTTGGAGGCTATGGGCGCGATTCGACAAGTGGATTGGCGCTTGCGTGCGCAGGAAGTCAGCCAGGCCTACAGCGAAGCTTCAGCCATCCCCAACGTGAAAGGGCAGGTGCGCTCCGTGCTGGTGGTGGCTGCTACGCATGACGAAATCAAAAGCATCACGTACGCCATTCGGCAGGACCGGCGACGGGCCGGTGATCTGGCGGAAGGTCAGACTTTGCAGCAGCACACGGCGCTGAACTGGACGGAAGCCCAGAAGAAGCAGATGAAGAACTACCAGGCCGCCCAAGTGCTCGAATTCCACAAACCCGTCAAAGGCATTGCCTTGAAGAACGAATCGCTGGAAGTGGTCAGCGCCGATAAACACGGCATCACTGCCCGAAAAGCGAATGGGAACACCATCAAAATCACCAGCAAGCTAGTGAAATCCTTCGCTGTGTTCGAAAGGCAGGAAATCGAAGTTGCCGCCGGTGACAAGCTGCTCTTGCAGGCCAACTGGCGCGACAAGAAATTTAGAGCCACCAACGGCGAACTCGTCACCGTTGTCAGCGTCGACGATGGCCGCATCCAGTTGGAGGATGGCCGACAGATGCCGTCTGACTACCGGCAATTTACCCACGGCTATGCCGTCACTGCTCATCGCAGTCAGGGAAAAACAGTCGATTTCGAAATCATTGCGGCCGAGCGCATGGCGCAGGACTTGTTCTATGTTTCCGCCACCCGCGCGCGGGAAGGTTTGACCGTCGTTACCAGTGACAGCATCGGGTTGCAGGAGTCCATCGGTATTTCCGGTGACCGGCAATCGGCCATAGAACTGGCGCGGCGCGCGAACTGGCCAGCGCCCTCCGGGCCGTCTGTTGATGACGACTTCCGCCTCTATCAGGACCAGCAGCTTACAAGGAAACCATCTCAGCAACAGCAATTCAAAAAGGAGATTACTCACAATGTCAACCACAGCCATTCCCGCGTCAGCATGGGCCTCTGAAGACTGGCAGCTTGAAACGAACGCGGATCTGAAGCCCGCCCACCTGGTTATCCAACTGCGCCGCCGCGCGCATGTGTTCCCCTGGATGCGCTTCGTATTTGCAGAAGGCGACAACGATCAAGTCAGGATTGCTTTCGCTACTCACACTGTCACGGTCAGCGGCCACGGCTTGGCCGCGCTGCTCGCCGCGCTGGCCGCGCAGCAGGTGGTACGCCTCATCCAGCCCACTGAGAACGAGGCCAAATTCGGCGTGCGCGGGCCGAATGCCGGACGCTACACCGGACCCGGCATCAGCGAAATTACCGTCGTTCCCAACAAGTAGAAATCACAGATATATGTACCCAAACTTACAAAGAATCGTGACCAGGACTATAGGCGACAAATGGGCGACAAACAGGCGACAGATAGGCGACAAACGCGCGACAGATAGGCGACAAAAAAGCCTATGTTTTATTCCCAAAGCGCACCTCAGCCAACGGCTAAGGGATGGTGTCTTTGCTTTCTTTGCTTTTCTCACTCTCTGTGCTCCACACTGCTTCTGCCGTCATATCCGCCGGGAGGCACACTGATGCCCAAATCGACGCTTTTTGTGGTGACTGACGAATTGCGGTGTGTGCTCGACGCGCTTCCCGCTATTCCTCCGAAATCTTGCTTAGACCCGCTTCGCCCATTCATCTTGCATTTGCGGCGAGATGGACGAACCTATCGCAACATTCAGCAAATCCTAGCCGATGAATGCGATGTCCGGGTGCATCACGAAACATTGCGCCGCTTTATCAAGAGCCGCTCCAAACCTCGCAAGCCGAAGCTGGAACTGGAATTTGAACGGGAACAGCCGAAAAGTTCAGCGTCACCACAACCGGTAGACCAATCGACCGCCTCCGGGAAACGGCTCTCACCCGAGGAACGTGCCGCTCAAGTCGAGTTCATCCGCTCGCTCAATAAGCCTGCGTCACAGGAACAACCGGCAAGGCCACGCTGGAACCTCGATGTAGACAAACCCAGAACTATTCACAAACCCTAAGGAAAATGACAAATGGCAACAGCAGCACCGTTAATTGAAATGACTGGTCGTGAGGCGCAGCCTACGAGCAGAATCGCGTTTTTGCAGGGAGGCAAAGGGGGCGTCGGCAAGACGGCCTTCGCCACCATGCTGATTGAGTGGTACCGGACCAAAGGCGCACCCGTCGCGCTGATTGATATGGACAGCGAGAACAAGAGCCGCGGCTCACTTGGCCACTTCTTTCCGGATGCCCGCAAGGTAAACATCCAGCGAGCCCGCGGACTGGACGATTTCGTGGACGTGTTGGACCAGGGCGCGCCTATCGTTGTGGCGGATATGGGCGCCGGTGCCGGTGAGGTTGCCCACCAATGGTTTGACTCCATGCACGAGCAGGCCAAAGATAGCGGCGTGGCCTTCACCGCGATTGGATTGGTGACGCCGGACCCCGCTAGCGTATCCAGCGTTTTGGCGTGGGGCAATTTTCTGGAGAATCGGGTGGATTACCTCATTGTGAAAAATGCCATCAGCAACCCTGCTGATTTTTCCTGCTGGGAGAATGACCCTGCCGCCATCGAATTTCGGAGATTGGCACAGCCGAAGGTCATCAGCATGGAATACCGCTTGCCGGAAATTGAGCATGAAGCGCGCGAGCACGGCTTGACTTTGCAAGCTGTGGCTGAGCGGAAGACCACCGTTCCTGCTCTGAAATCGACTGCCAGCGTTTGGCGGGCGCAAGCTTATCGGCGGCATATCTTCACCGAACTGGAAACAGTCAAGGATCTATTACTGCTGTGACGGTCGCCGCTTCCCATGCGCTTGCGGGCCTCGCTGGACGCCTAACCAACTGCGAGGACCGCGAGCGCTATATGGCAATCTTGCTTTACTTGCAGGCACTCCCGCCGGAGGACGAATTTCGTCACCTAGCTGAAATGATGGGCCTGCTGTCTCTGCTCGGCCAGCGGCTCCCGGATGCCCTGGCCGAATCGATGGCGCAAATGCGCTCATTGACAGACAAGGCGGGCGAATACTACGGCGAAATTGACAATCGTCTGGAGGCCCTGCCGGTTCAGATCACAACGGCTGTGGATATCAACCGCATGGCGACGGAAATGGGCGAATTGTTCCGGCAACAGATTACCGCTTCCACACTGGAAAGTAGCGCGGCACAACTGCGGAACTCATTGGCGGAAATAACGGCACTGTCTGGACAGATCACCACTTCCGTAAAACCGGCAACGCTGGAATACAAGGCTGTGGCTGAGTTCATTGCTGCGGGAGTTAGCAAGCTGACGGCTGCGGTGGCTGAGTTAGAGAACCAGCAAGTGACAGCGGCTTCGCCGGCACAATCCGGCCCGTGGCTGTTGCATGGGTTGCTGTTGCTGGTCATGCTGCTGGTGGGAGTGGTGGCTGGAATGTCGTGGGAAGGCTTCGTTCGGTGAAGACCATTCTTGAACGCCTGGCGACGCTTTGAGCGTGAGATAGCGCTGGCCATTGCCGAGAGCCACCAGTCGCACACGGGAATGGAGCGTGCCGGAATTCTGCTCTGAGAAATGAACTGGCGGGTGCCGCTGGAAACTATCCTGCAGAGATAGCCGGGGAGAAGGCAGCGGGACAGTCGCATGGCTGCGGGAAAATAACCTTATAGAGGAGCGGCTTTCTTAGAGGTCTGGGAATTGTACATTTCCTCCATATATTTTCGAATACCAGGATTGGAGAGTTTCAAATGAGGCGTAAGTGTATTTAGCTGCAGGACCGGAACGTTTGCTAAGTCGAAATACATAGGGGCTCCGCCGTAGTCTTTATCGGCCCAAAAGTATGTCTGATTGTCAAAGATTGTGGTCGGTTTTCCAAACTTCTGGAGAACGCTATTTACAAACTCTTTTTTGCTTGCTTTGCTCTCGAGTCTCGGCTCGTATTCTATATTCCAAAGAGTTTCCGGACCTTTACCTCCTCCCGGACAGACTTCCGCGAAGTTTAGTCTTAAGGCCAAGTCCGGAACTTTCCAGACACCACTACTAGGGCCAAGCGGTTGGAATGAGATGCCGCTCGTATAGGGCCTATTTGCAACATACCGGGGGGTGCCAGGAATGATCAGATACCCCTCCTGCTTCGGCTTAGCATGAAGCCGCTGCTCAAGGAGTTGTTGCGCTTCTGCCGCCGTCATATTCAGTCGTAGACCTAAGATGTCGTACTGCTCCGTTGCAGCCAAGTACGCTTGGGGAAGCAGGAGGATAGAGCCCAAAGCCAGTATCTTTCTTCTTGAGACCTGTAAACTCGAAGCCAGAGAGGTATTTTCCCAGAGGTGCAGCGCGCTGCAATGGTGTCCCATCACCTCTGGTTATAACACCAAGTAGCGAAGCTTTGAGCGCACAGATTGTGGCTTAGCATGCATCTACTGGTCAAGAGTAGGTTGCCGCTGCCATTTTCGCAGGTGGGGGTGCCAGATCGGCTGGACCGAACGATGAGAGTCCTGACTTAGAACGGCTCATCGGCAACTGCCTAGTGGATGGGGTGATGGGGCCGCTCACGCGGCCGCCTCCCCTGACTCACCGGTCGTATCCTGAGCCTCAGCAGCTTTTGGATCGACTTCAATAGCGGTGATCAATCGCTTGGCCGCGCCGCTGATTGTTTCGAGCGAATCGCGCAGTTGCTCTCCATCGACGTTGTAGGTGGCGAGATAGTTGGATGCCACATGCTCGATTCCGAAATGGCGCATGACGACATAGGCAGTCGCTTCCGCTTCCAGTTCGCGCTGTCCGCGTGTTTTGGTCTTGGCTTCCGAACGATTTTCGTGCTGATGCAAGACTTCATGCGCCAGCTCATGGGCGATTACCGCGCAAGCTGAGGCCGTTGAAAGCGATTGCCGAATGACGATTTTTCCGCCGGTCGAATAGCCCTGAACGCCCTGTTCCGGAATCTCTTCGTATTCGAGTTGCACGGACAGTTTGCCGGCAGCAGCTTCGAGTTTGGGCAGCAGGTCTTCTCCACCGGCAGCGGCGGCGTATTGCAGCGTCGGCAGAGGTTCGCCTTCTGTCGCTGAATAGTCGAAGACATAAGCTACTTTGAATCCGCCAAGCTTCTTTACGGTTGGGCTGTCTTCGTTCTGAGGGTCGCTCTTGCTGCGGTAGAGGCAAGGTGCCAGAATCGCAATTCCCTTGGCTCCTTTTTTCACATTGCGGCCGAGTTTCTTCCACGTTTGGAAGCCTGCAACCCTGGAAGCTCCCGGACATTGAATCGCGATCAAAAACTGGTTGTTCCAAGAATAACTGGAAAACTTCGCCATGGCGTTCAGCCAATGCAGGAAGGTTTCGCTCTTGCGAACCGCGTCAGTTTCAGCGGCCAGGGCATTGACGCTCGACTCGATTTGATCGGCGAGAGCGCGGGCTTTGTCGTTAGTCATGATGAATATCTCCTTGTGTGTCGCTTGCTGCGACACGACCAGAGGAGCTGGCGAAGTCAAGGCCGGAGCGAAGCGGAGTGCATTTCAGCCTTGACCGTCAGCTAGGATGGGAGAGCCAGCAGCAGAGGACACTTTTTCTACTGGTCACGAATTCCGGATTTGTTCGATGCTTTGCCTTGTTTGTTCGGCGAGAGCCGGGTGAAAAGTGCATTCCATCTCCGCCCAGACTGCTTCATAAAGATGCCGGCAGGCCTTCAATTCTTGGGCGATAATTTCACGCTTGCGCGCTGTTCTGGACGCCAAATATTCGGAGAGCAACTGAATGGTGTGCCATCGGGTTTGCTGCTCTTGGGCGGTCAGATCGAACAGGGACAAGGATTGCGCCCTGTCCCTCCCTTCTAATTGCTGCTGCCAGTCCAGCGCTAATGTTTGGGCAGCGCTCATTGAGCGCCACCCTCCTCCGGCTGCGGGTCCTCCGTGGATCGCTTGATGCGAACGGGAGCCGGGAGCCATCCGGTGCCCTGTATCGCGGCGGCGGCTTGGCTGGCCAGTTCTGCTTTCTTAAGCTTGCTGGCGTCAGGTGCCGTCTTCCCGGCTTCGGTGAGTGCGGCCAGGATTTGAGGCTTGGACACTCGCGCAAAGAAGTTGTCGGCGGTGGGCGTGAACCACTTCGCCATGTCCATGCCGAGGGCGCTGGCAAGCTGGTTGGCGTGAATCAGGCGTCCGGGTCCGCCCTGATCCTGTTTCCGTTCGACGGCGTTGACGCTGGAGGCCGCGCAATGGGCCAGCAAGCGCAACAGCGTGTCCTGATCCCGCGCCAGCATCCATTGCCATAATTGGTCCGCGTCATGCGGCAACTCCCGCAGCCAGTCTTTTTCCCGCTTCTCCAGGCTGGCGAAGGCGGGGCTGTCAGCGGCCTGGCTCAAGCTGGTTACGGATGCCGACATTCCCAGACAGGTGCTGTGGCGATAAACGTTCAGGGACATGCCGATCTGGCTGAGCACGTGTGCGTGAACCACGGAGGCGAGAGCGATGCGCGGATTCTGCGCCAGCTCGGCGGCAATGGCGGCGGTCTTGTGTGCAGTCAGCGATTCGATGAGCGCGGCGGAGTAATCAGCGGTGCAGTCTTCCGCCTCGGCAACGGCGGCTGGTGAAGAGCCTGTCTGGCTAGTTCGGGCCTCAGCCTCTTCCACCGGAGCATCCATCTGGAGAGCAGCAATATCCTGTTTACGGAGAAGTCCGCAGATGAATTTAGGCTTGCCATCATTGCCGATGGTGATAACAGCGCCAGACTTGGCTTTCGCGTCTGCGTCGTAGGTCCCGGCGTGTTTGGCGCGGATCGCTTCGGCGGCATCTTCGGTCTCCGTCAGTTTCGCGATCAGGCCGCGGACATCATCGTCTTCCTGCGCGTTAATCTCTTCCTGGAGTTGCGCGGCCTTCTCTTCCAGCTTCGCCAGCTTCTTTTGCGTGGCGGCTGACAGGGGAACGGGGGTGGGAGCCATGCGGCGGAATTGCGCTAGAAACTGGTGATTGGCGTTGAGTTCGATCGCAACCCACTTCCAGCCTTCCGCTTCAATCCCGGCGGCAGCGGCTTCAAGTTTGGCGGCGACAAGGCGCTGGAGCAGGGCCGGGTCACAGATCCAGGTGCCGTCCTCACCTTCGGCAAAGAGATCGCGGCGCAGGGAGCCGCCTTCCGCTTCATAAGCGCCGAGTCCGACAAACCGGACGCGCTGGTCGGCTGCTGGAATGTCGTCCCGGGAAAGCAGGGCTCGGATGCTCTCGGGTTTGCGATTCCAATGAGGCAATTGCTCCCATATTTCCTCCTGTCTGGCGTGGTCGCTGGTGAGGGTGAAGGCCTGCAAGACGGCAAGACTAATCTCGCCGGAATTGCACTTGCCGAGGAGTGCCGGGCTGACATCGGCCAGCGCGAGACGGCGGTTCACGACGGCTTCACTGATCCCAAATCGGACGGCGATGTCGCCAGCCGATTTGCCTTCCATCACCCAGCGTTTGAAGCCGAGAATTTCCTGGACAATTCCCATGGGTTCATGGAAGATGTTTTCCGCGAGACTGATCTCGGTGAGGTCACTGTCGGCAGCGGCTAGCCGGCAGGGCACTGGGAAGCGCGATGACACTTTTCCGTCGTCCATCAACTGGGAGAGGGCGAGGAGCCGGCGTCTTCCGGCAATGACGGAGTACTTTCCTTTCGGGGCTTTCTGGACCACGATGGACTGAAGCAATCCAACGGAGGCGATGGAGGCGGCGAGTTCTTTGATGCCAGTCTCGCTGGTCTGTGTTCGCACATTGCCTTCCCATGCCAGCAGTCTGCTGAGGGGGATATCGATGGTTTCGAGCTGCTGTGAGTTTGTGTTCATTTTGATTTCCTTATTTGGGTGAATTGTTTCCGGCTGCGTGCAACGCCAGCAGCCGCTTGTCTTCGCCGCCGAAGCGGGCTTGCCTTGAAAGAGCAGCACCCCCAGGCGGCGGTGCGGAAAGGCGCGGCCACTGCCTTTCGCGCATGGTTTGGGCGCACAGCGGGAACCACGGCGGCAAGGGGCATTGGGTCGCAGACCTTTTCGGGGGAGCCAAGTTTCAGGAGGTGGTTTGACACCAACAGCCTTTAGAAACTTGGGGGGACCGAAAACCGGAGGCAATGCCCTTGCGGGCGGGGTCGCGTGCGCGATGCGGGAAAGGAGAAGGCAGTGGGCGGGAGTTTACGCGGACAGTACCGCCGCCTGGGGGTGCATCAGAGAAAGATCATCAGCCGAATGAAAGGGAGGGGCGTTGCGGGGCGGGAACGGACCCGCTGAGGATGGGAGCGGAAGACGCGGGGTGTTGCGGCTGAAGCGCGGGAAGGATGGCGGTTCGCCTCCTTCCCGAGGAGGGTCTTATTCAGGAAATGTGAGCACAAAGCTAAGCTTATTGACAGAGTGGCGTCCCAGAAAGGAAAGCGCGGGAAAAAGCACGAGTCTTCATCGGCTCCTGGAGAGCCGTGCCCGCATTGTGAAGAAACACTGACGGAGGAGTGGATTCGCAGCGCTTACAAGCGGCTGATTGCGCGTCAGGGAGGCGGACGTCCGCCGGTGCTCAGAGCATGCCCGTATTGCGGCAACGAGTTTTCAGCCCGGGATCTGCGCATTCATAAACCGGCGTGTCCCCGTCATCCGCGTTTGGGTTGAGACTGCCACTGAGACTCCGGCTCTTGCTCCGTCGTGAAGGGAGAGCGTGAGTTAAAGGCACAAAGCTTAGTTTAGTGTATACTGGGAGAAAGGAGTGATTTCCCCATGGTTTGGTGTCTGCCGCTCACGCCTGTTGAGAACACCTGGATACGCTTTCTGCTGAGCCGGGAACTGCACCGGATGAAACGGCCTGATATTTCAGACGGTTTGGAGTTCGCCGTTTTTGCCGTGCAGGGACGCCAATTGTTTGTTTCGATGCCGGGAGCCTGGGAGCAGAGAATGGCGTCGGCGCTGGGAGAAGCGATTCTGAATTGCGGACTGGCGGTGGAGTCGGCCCACATTTGTTAGCGGCCACCGCAGCCGGGCGGCGGCCGCCTCTGCAGGGAAGACGCGCGAAGCGGCACCTGATGAAAAGGCCCGGAGGCCTAGTGCGGAATGTCCTCCGTATTTTCACCCTGGGTCTCGGCGTGGCCGGATTCGGCTTTGGGTGAGCGATCCAGGACGCGGATGGTGTCGGCTTTGATTTCGACGACGAGCTGCTTGATTTTATGCTCGATGAATTTCTTGCCGCTGGGGACTTGGATGGTGCGCTCGTATTCACGGGTTTGCAGTTCGCCCTGGACGAAGACCTGGCTGCCGCTTTTGAGGCGCTCGGCCAGTCTAGAAAAGCCGGGTCCGAATGCGACGATCTGGTGCCATTGGGCGCGTTCGTGGCGCTCGTCGTTGGCGTCAGTCCAGTATTTATTGGTGGCAACGGAGAATTTGAGAACGGGTGTTCCGTTGTTCGTGGATGCGGTCTGGGGATCTTTGCCTAAAAAGCCGATTACTAAAATCTGATTCACTTGAGAGTCCTTCTTTCTGCCCTTTGCTTGGGCGCGAAAGAGCGAGCGGCGGCTGCTTCCGGCATTGGAGCGGATGCATTCTCTGGGGGACCGAAAGAATTTTTGCGGGCGAGGGAAGCGAGCAAAATTCTTGGGGTGGGACCGGAGAAAGCAGAAGGAGCGAAGGTGCAGGACGCAGGAATTACGCCCGAAGCCGTGCCAAGAAAAGGCGGGGAGAAGAAAATCAGGGAAGGTATTTGAAGGGGGCGGGGTTTGGCAGGAGATGACAGAAGCGCTGCCGGCAACGGGGCGGCCGGAGCTGGCGCCTGTCCACAATGACGGTGGCGGCGAACACGATGCCGGAGGACGCAGCTTGGCTCTGCAACGTTTCGCAGCGGTGCGGATTTAAGAACTGGCTTGGGCGGCTTACGGTCTGCTGCGGTGGGGTCTTGTTTGAAGGGCTGCTGGTATTCGGGAATAGTCTGCGCGGCGAGGCAAAAGCTCGAAATGGTACTGCTGTTTGAAGTATGAAGACGCGCGAACGTGGGTCCGGCTTCAGTGCCGGCAATAATCGTCTTTGAAAGTCAGAGGGTGCTTGATACCCGTCTAGTCGATGGTGTGTCTCGCCGCTTCTTTGTCCACTTGACGAATCTTGAGCCGTAAGCCCGAAGCAGTATCGACGATTTCGACCTCGCGCTTGGAAGTGTGCTCGTAAAGCGACACCTCAGTATGCGTCTTTCTTTTGCTCAAAGCGGAGTAAATCGCGTTTGCGAGGATGCCCAGAACAAGTTCTCCGCTCACCTCGAAAAGAAAGTGGACGATGTGGGGCAGGTCCAAGACACCATGATGGCTGTAAACGGCGGGTGAAGGATCGTGCTTCAGAGTGCCGCCGTGACCAGAGGCCATGGCGCGCAGCGCTCTGACGATTTCAGGGATCTCGTCATCGCTGGCGTCGATGGACAACAAATAGGATTGTGACAAAGGGAACTTCTATTGTAGTGTTGGAATCTCGGCAAGCCTGATCAGCTCATCGAGCGCCGCTCCGAATCCATCGCGAACATAGGAGGCCTCCTGCAGAACCGGGGCCAGGGCTTCTTGTAAAAAGGCTGCGCGGGCCTGCCCGGAAGAATGCGCTGCGTTTTTCCGGACCGGAATTCCCCGCTGCCGGCCCCTGTCTTGCGCCGGTGGCGGCCTCCGCATTCGTGTGTGATGGCGACCAAACCGGCTGCCACTGATGGCGTTTTCACCGGCAAAAATGATGTTGTTTCTGAATGGCACTAACACGCAAAGGGCATACTAGTTAGAAGTTCAAGTGCAGCAATATACGAACTCTGTCACCCAGAAGTCCGTGTACCTGTCATCCGGCCAGATTGTCCCTTCTGGTCCTGGAGCATGGCGCGGCCCAGACGGCACGTTCATCCCGCCAGGACACCCCATACCATTCGAGTCATGTAAGCCCGGTGCTGGCCCAGATGACGGTAAGTCATTGTTCAGCCCTATTGGCTATCTCGTGATGGCAATCGTTCTTGCCGTTGTTATTGCGGCATTTTTGATAAAACTAGACACGTCTGGCAAGCTGCCACTCTGGTTCATATCGGGTGTTGGGTAGCAATGTTTCAAATCGCTACTTCAGCGTAATGTTGAGTAAGTCGGCGAACGCGCTCTGGGCCGTGGTTTCATGATCGGGTGGTCTCCATTATCAGAGCGCTAACAGGAACTTCAGAAGCGTATTGTCAGCCTTGAAGCGGTGGGCGTTTTGACCGGCTGGATTGATCCCGAACTTCACATCGGTTCGCTGTAAGCCAGTGATCTCGGAAACGCGCGCACCAGTGTTGTAAAGCGTCAGCAGAAGAGCATGATCGCGCCGCCTGGCCCAGCCGGTCAGATCATGAGCGGCGAGCATGGCATCTATTTCCGCGCGCGTGAGATAGAGGCCCAGCCGCTTGTCGGCTCGTTTGACTGGGATGGCGAGCACTCGTGTGGCAATGCCGACAGTCATCGGATCGCGGAGCGCAGCCATGCGGAAGAATGAACGGATGGCCGCGAGCCGCACATTTCGCGAGCCGCACATTTCTGGACTGCACCTGGATTTCGGCGCTCCCCTTCCACATAGTCCAGGAACCTGAGCACCGTGGGCGCATCACTGTTTTGCATGACAAGTGCGACCAAAGCGGACCCACCAGGGGCGAAATGATGCCATCAGGAGATGGAGACTTATTCATGCCTGCCCTCCGGTTTCGCCATATTGCAGAAACCTGTCCGCCGCAGCGCACAGCAGGGAAGGTTTGACCGTCGTTACCAGTGACAGCATCGGGTTGCAGGAGTCCGTCGGCATTTCTGGTGATCGGCAATCAGCCATAGAACTGGCGCGGCGCGCGCAGCCGCCGACGCCTTTCGGGCCGTCCGTCGATGACGACGACTTCCGCCTCTACCAGGCCCAGCAGCTTACAAGAAAACCATCTCACCAAGAGCCATTAAAAAAGGAGATAACTCACAGTGTCCACCACAGCCATTCCCGCCTCAGCATGGGTCTCTGAAGACTGGCAGCTTGAAACGAACGCGGATTAGAAACCCGCCCATCTGGTGGTCCAACTGCGCCGCCGCGCGCATGTGTTCCCCTGGATGCGCCTCGTATTTGCCGAAGGCGATAACGATCAAGTGAAGATTGCTTTCGCCACCCACACCGTGACGGTGAGTGGATACGCTTTCTGCTGAGCCGGGAACTGCACCGGATGAAACGGCCTGATATTTCAGATGGTTTGGAATTCGCCGTTTTTGCCGTGCAGGGACGCCAATTGTTTGTTTCGATGCCGGGAGCCTGGGAGCAGAGAATGGCGTCGGCGCTGGGAGAAGCGATTCTGAATTGCGGACTGGCGGTGGAGTCGGCCCACA
>Ga0209208_10002103_pt1 | contig 28443 bp, 26 predicted proteins | sample S1TSphfallax_3_FD_187694 | JGI IMG/M metagenome (GOLD analysis project Ga0209208, IMG submission 187694) | Host-associated microbial communities from peat moss isolated from Minnesota, USA - S1T2_Fd - Sphagnum fallax MG (SPAdes) (version 2) | ecosystem: Host-associated > Plants > Peat moss >...
CTTTGGGAAAGCCATACCTACAAATAAATGAACCAAAATAAGGGAAGGAGCTGACTTTGTAACCAATGTAGGTATAAAATAAAATAAAATTTGGGATTTTCCACATTCCCAGGATAGCCCACTAGGAATGCTTATTTCAACAAACAAACAATAAAACAAAATCTGAGAGACGAGTTGTTTTGCTAGTGAGCTAAGCATGATGACCGAGGACCCCCAATTTTCACCCTATCCAACAAACAAACAAGCAAACAAACTCAAAGTAAGCAAAGTAAATCCTTTGGTTGCTAGACCAGCACGATGGTAAAACAAACTGAAGTCCCCAAACTATAGTTCACATTAAAAAAAATTCCAGGTTAAATATTAGCCATTAATATGAGGCCTTTCTCCCTCAAGTTGAAGGTACCACAGGGTCCTCCCCCCCCCATGTTTTAGTGATGTAGCCAAATTGGTGATCAATCCACAAGAAGATTTAGCCTAATTTGGCTACAGATCGGATACACAAAAGTATAAAGCTTTTAAGAATCTTTTTGATATTTTTTGGCTACCTTATGGAAACTGTTGCAGAAATCTGGCAAATTAGGGCCATATTTTTGCACAGAAGTATTTTGTATGTGTCCAAAAATCACATTTTTCAGGGAAAAAAAAAGTTGAAATTCAACCCCAAAAGAAACAATGTACAGTAATCAGATATTATTATAGAAAAATATCTCAAAAAATTAGATAATTTTCCAACAAGAGAGAGAAAAATTCATACAATTTACAATAGGAAAAAAACAATTCCCAAAAGTTTGTCTGACTGAAACAACCACTGGCAATAATAACCAGTGTCCATAGATGCTAGTTCACCCAGCTGGGGAAAACATATGTCTAATTATTCACATCTAGTTACGCTATAAACACTGCAGAACCCGTGCATGGACTAGTTGAGTTGAGTAATTGTGGTAATAAAATCCCAGTTAGGGGCCAGGAGGAGTGAGCTAATAAAAGCTGGGTAGTGGAAGGAGGGGAGGGGGGGGGTATGCAGTATGCACTGTGAGTTACTATAAAAAGGGAAGGTTGTTGTGTTGGAAATTGGAACTTGGTGTGTGTGTGTGTGTGTCTTTGTGTGTGTGTAAGTACTGTACTACGTACCATGTGATACTAGAAGCAGGATTTGTTTTCTTCAATTTTGTGATGTAGTTGAAGTGAGATGATCTTGCATAAGATGATTTTAGCCAGATTTGACTAAAATTTCAATTTTTTCTTAGAAATCTGGCGAGTTTGGGTCATTTTTTTCTCCTATGACAAATCCTTTGTATAGGTCAAAATTTGGGGAATTTGGGTCTTTTTTTTAATTCTATGAAAAATCCTTTGTACAGGTCGAAATTTGGCCCTAGAAGAAAAGCACTCACTAGAAACCCTAAACCTATACCTAGCTCTATATGAGGACTGTCTGTCTGCCATGGACCTAAAACCACCCCCCCCAACCCCATTTCAAACCACGCCCTCCCCCACTTCTGCTCTTCCCAATGCACCCCGCCTACCCCCCACGCTCCGCACCACACGTCTGCTGCCTTCCTTCCTTTGCTTCCTTCGAGTCTGTAGTTGCTGTTATTGTCTCTGAGACAACCAACAAACAGACTATTAGGTGCTCCCCTAGACTAACCTTCGTGTATCTCCAATTCATCGCCGCCTTCTTCCTGACTGCCTTCAGTTGTTCTGGTCGCTGACTGCTTGATCAGAATGTAGCTTGGGTTTTCTTTCTTGCTGCTGTTGTTTGCAGGGATATTAGAGTAATGATCATGTGGAGCTCGTATTAAAAGCTGGGTGCTGTTCTTGTTGTTCTGTTTTCTTCTTTTTTTTTAGGGGCGGGGGGTTTTGGGTTTTGTTTCTCTGCTCTTTTTCGAGTCTAAAGTTTTGGTTCTCTTGTTTTCTCGCATAGTTTTTAAGCTTTTTGAACTTGTCTGTTTGAAAGAGAGGAGGTTCTTATGTCAACTCATGTTTTGGTTTTTCTCCCTCGGTGGGCTTTTTGGTTTGTGGAAGGATTTGAAGGTGTAACTTGAAGTGTTTCTATCCGCGGCTTGTGTACAATAATAACAGGAGTTCTTGCCTCCAATGCTGTAATGTAACTACTTGTGGAGTGGGCTTCTTTGTCGAGCATCGAGGCGGCCAGCGGCCGCCTGATACTTTTTGTTTGTGAATCAAAACTCTGAACACTTTGTATTGTGATTCAGTACAACAGTTTGAGATTTGTGTGAAATCAGAGAGGTTAGAACCATTGCAGTAAGATCTGCAGCTAACTTGTCATGTTTCTCTCCAGGGTTTAAGGTCACTACTAGTCTTGAGGAGCTCTTGTCATCTCTGATTGAAACTGGAGGTAACTTGTGGCATATCATCATCATCTATCACAGTTTCCTGCTTGCAAGCTGTGCTGAGTGCATTAAGATCGGTTGCAATTAGTTTCCGTCACAGCTTGCGGATAATCCGAACCTTCAAGAGGTCAAGAAGTATTCCAATCCGTTACCAAAAAGAAAACCCCCACATCCAACTTGTTAGGTCGCCGGCCCCGGGGCCAGATTTTCTGTAAGTCTATGATGATTCAGTGAATTGTGGAACTTCCGGTCAGAGCTCCATTACAGGAAAGCTGTAGCAGATGAGCACATTTAGTCCACTGCAAGAGCTTCATGACTGCCGCCGGCTCCCGCAGATGGAGCCGCGGCGCACATACAACAGAAGACAACAGAAGCGGAAGCTGCTGGTGCTCCTTCTTCTGCCACTCTTGTTGTCCCGCAAGGGATCTCCGTCTTACGAAGATGGTACTAGTACTACTAGCAGTCTGCTTCCGATTGTATACCCCGCGAGAAAGATCTCGGCAACCAGAAGTAGCTTCGGGATGCCGAAATTTGTATGTGATAGTGGAAAAGGAAGCCGCAGAAGGAAGTGCATGAGTTACAGCTCCGAACTGTTCATCGCACAAGATCTTCTTCATGTTCTTGAAGCAAATGGTACGCTAGTCTTATCGCTGTATACCGGGAAATTCTGCAGCTTTTCGATATTCAAAGAGCTGCAGCATTTTCTCTCTCTCACCACCACGACTTTTGTGTTCATTCTTTTATATGACCCACAATGCAGGATTCCTTGAAGCAGTGGCGAGGAGGAGGATCATCAGCAGCTGTGCAGGACGTGATGATCAAGGCCGGCGCGAGGAGGATCATCAAGGCTCTAGTACTCTGGTTCTTCAATTCATCTGGAATGTTAGTACCATCGTCTTTGTTTCATTCATTCTTCGACCAGGGCTCAGATTATTGCAGTTTGACGCACTCTTGAGACGTCGTGTATGTTGTATTCGAATGCAGTTTCACGGTAAGAATGCTCCGCTGCAATTACTGAACCAGCTGCTGAGGACGTTGCAGAGTCTTGAGTTTCACTGGCACCAAAAGCTTCTTCAGATGATTTGCGAGGCTCTACAGACATTCATGTAAGCATCAGTGCCATGATCACAGATCCTGAAATGTCAGCTGATGTAGCTATTCTTCTGAATCTTTGTGCCTAACAACAGCCCTAGTAATGAGACGCTGTTGTTGTTCTTGTCCGTCCTGCACAGCTATGATGCTACACTGGATGTAGAGGTCTGGAGGGTGCATATTCAGGCCCTGGCAGCTGGGATCTTGTGCAATTAGCCTTTGAGAATTCTGCAAGCTCTTCAAGAAGATTCTTGGAGGAGACTCGAGTGAAGTGTGGAACAAGTTGCTGGTCAGACGACAAAGTTTTGAGACTTTAGGGCAAACCAACCTGTTGAGATCTATTTGAGGAAGACGAGAATCTGAAAGAATTTGTAGCCACTGGAGCAGCAGGTGCTATAAGCTGGCCACACATTCTTCCAGAGCTTCAAACTCCCGATTCACCTTCTTCTTACTAACAGAACTGGAAAAATTCAATCCACTAACAGCACTAGGCTCAGGTCATCTGTCTGGAGACAACAAATCTCCAGCCATGATTCTCAGGAGAACTCATTTCAAGAACTGACTTCTGTTTTGCTGTCGCCAGCTAGCTCGGTGTCCAGGGATCTTCTGCAATCCAGTTAGTATCCAGGGACCCCATAATCAGCTAGATCGATGTGACCCCCCAGCTTCTTATGGTTTCTTCTGGATTCAATGAGAATCGTGGTTGGTGGGTACTCAGACTGGGGCATGCTCGAGAGCCTTGTAGAGTGCAGTACAACTCCCAAGATTTTGCAGAAGCTGCCAGAAATTCTTCATTCAAGAACTGTTGCAGCTTCTGTACACTAACCCCAATTATATTATCTAACAATTATGTCGCTAGAATTACTTTCTTTTACGTCCTGCAAAGGCATCAGATTTTGATACAACTGGTGACCACCAACCTTTTTCAAATTATTTCCAATGTAATTCAAAGCTTGATTAGCTGTTTTTGTCTCTGGGTCTCTCTAGTAATTCTTTTCTCTGTTTCTATGTGACAGTACTATCATATCTCTTTCAATTTCAATTTTGTTGCTTTGTGAGTTGCTCCAGACAAATGGCCATGCACTGAACATTGCAGTAGTTACAATTTCTCAGACTGGACTTGAGTGCAAGGAATTACAAAACTGGCCCAAGTGAGCTTGCAAGTACTTGTAGATCATCTTGCGGATTACTCTCACCTGGATCAAATCATTTGTGCTGATCATGAGTAATTGTGAACCAGAAAACAAAGTTCAGTGTACATTGTTGCACAGTAATGTATAAATAAATCAGACGACTACATGCATTAAGGAACAAACACAGTCTGAACTGCAATGTTGTAGATCATAAGCTTGGATTAACGTTGTGGAGACATGTAGGTAGTTCTTTGGCTTGATGCCCATGTTCTGATATATAGATCCCAAGTTGGAAAACTGACTCTGCAAGTGCAAGTGCATGCCACATGATGGTATGTAATATCCCAAGTTCTAGAGAAGACAATCCCACCATCTTCTTCTTCCTTTGTAGACAATCTGCTGGGGGGGAGGGGGATGCACACCGCCACAGTAGCAGTGTGTGACACAGGCCAAAATACTAGAGTATTCTTCGAAATTCTTGCCTGATCATCCACACCCATCATGACCCATCATGATCATGATCGCCGTTTGGGCCAATACAGTAAACATTGAGCACTAGTATTGTTACAGGTTGAAGATCACCCAATGTCCAGAAACATTGCAGGCAGGGAGGCAAGCAGGAGATCATGAGATTTGCTACTCTGACAATGCTCCCAGATGTGAAGACAAAAGCTTAAATTCACTGATCCAACTTGAAATAGCTGGTTTCTAAAATTACTGGATCCTCAATACAGATCTCCTGGAGAGAACAAGTTTACTACAAAATTGCACACTGGATTATTATTATTATTATGTGCTAGTCACCAGAGATATTGAAGTTGTAGTAGACTTGCTGCAAGGAAGACGGCCCTCTGCAGCAGTAGCAGCTTACAGGGGCTAGGAAAAGCCTTTTTTTCCCACTGGATATATAAAAATACATTAGTACTAAAATCAAGTGGTTTTTTTTTCTTTTTTTTTGGAATATTTTCAATTCCCAGAATTCAATCAAATTTTTAAGAAAAATCGCCTAGATACCCAAAAATAGAGAAGGAATGTTTTTAAAATTTGACTTTCAGATTTAACTTGTAACCAAATCTGGCTAAATCTTGCTGTGGATTTTCTCACCACTTTGGCTACATCACAAAATTGACCTCAAAAAAACAAAACAAACACTGCAGCCGTTCCAGGGGTTAGCTAGGAAATCAATTCCTTTGGAGGGGGTGATTTGGTGGGCCACAAGAACAACTTTCAAGCTGGATTAAAGAATTGATGATGATGATGAAGAAGATGAATTGGGGAGGTTGGAGTTGGGTTTCAAATTTTGGGTGTCAGCAGAGAAGTCGCAGGATTTTGTCGCCTCCAGTTTCAGAAAACCAAAGCAAACCAAACAAAACAAAACCCAGTTGTTGCTAGTTTTTTAAAGGATTAATTAAGAAGCCCTGAGCTTAAATTATTCCACAGGCACAATTCATGTTTTAAGAGGTGACAAACCCAAAACAAAACACACTGACCTAAAACATTTGGCACGAGTGCAGAGTTTACCTGTAACATCATGACTTTGGCGGCAACTTAGGTCACCTGACACCACACCACACCACCCCCAACAAACAACCACAACAGTGTTTTTTATTTGGGGAATTCATGCCAGTTTTTGGAACTAAAAAAAATTGGAGATTTAAAACATACATAAAAGGATTTTTGCAGAAAATAAAGGACGCCATTTCTAGAATTTTTTTAAAATTGTCAGATTTTTACAACATGTTCTAGCAAGTAGCAAAAAAATAAAAGTATTTTCAAGTTTTTTACCTTCTATATTTGGTTTATATTCAAATTTGACTAAATTTTTCAATGGATCATTGTCATCATCAAAAGTTGTTAGCTTGTTGTTTCAAATTAATCTTACGTAACAAAATAACTAAATTGAAGTTTGCTTATCACATTTGCATCATTGGACCATTGGACAGGTTCTAATTTAGAAAACTCTCAAAGTGGATGGTTTCTTTTCTTTGGGGGCTCATGGACCAATCAAAGAGGTCCATATATATATATATATATATATATTGGTTGTTCCCTCCCCTCAACTAATTACCATACCTAAAATTAATGCTCAGCACTTCTTTGCCAACTATTTATTTATTAAAAAACAAAGGTTGGGCAGTTTCAAATTTGATTTTCCAAAATTTCAGCAGTTATAATTTGCATACTTGGTTTTTTATACTTCACAATCACATATCGAAGCCCTCTTTAAAGTAAATAAGATTATTATATTAAGCCTTTCTTTTTTAATGAACAAGTTGTTGATGAATAAATTGGAAACTTACTTAGTTCAGAGATGGTTTTCATTTTATTTTGTTAAATCTATTATAAAAAAATGACACTCTCAAATAATTTTAAAGCTTCTGTTTGCTTCTTTAGAAAATCTGTAAATAAAACCTTCATTGTACAAAATTGTGCAAATATCCCAACAAAAAAGCAAAACAAAAACACCAAGGACAAGGTGACATACATAAATCCCAAGGCAATACAAGAGATATGCACCCTACACCTCCGAGAGGTCTCTTACACCTTGAAGTAACTTTACACTATTATGGTCCTTAAAGCTTTTTTATGCATCTTGTTGTAACTATAAGATGTTTCCTGATTTTGACGAGGCATTATTAATGTGTATAAGGTGCCATCCAAACCTTGAGGGGTGTACTGTTTGTATATTTTACAAAACACTTGACATCAAAATGTATTTTTGGGTATGCTATGAAATATTTAAAATATATTTTAAGTATATTTTAAGCATATATATTTTTAAAATTTTCATAATGAATTGTAGGCACCTTATATATATATAACTTTTTCTCTAAATTGCACATTATAATTTTTTTCATGAATATCCTGGATCTAAGGTGCCCTTCAAACACACTAGGAAATGCTTTACATGTATGGCAATGCCCCACTCCTAGGACATTACATGACATAAAGCAAGAGGAAAAATCACATTACACCTCAACTAGACTAAAAAAATGTGGCTAGGGCTTTTGCCATTTTCAAATTCTTTTAGCCGACTCGCTAAATGCTTGCCAACTTTTGTTGTATGTGTTTTCTTCATTCACCATTCACCAAATTTCTACAAATTTCTTTTTTTTTTTTAATTTAATTTGGGTTCTAGCATGTAGCCAAAAAAGTGAGGGAATCTTAAACTTTTAATTTTCATATCTTGTTTATAACCATCACACATTCCATTGGCATTGCACCCCTAAGACTCACCCTATGAAACAAAAGAACCTGCCACAGGAAGAGTTCACTCGTGTTCTTACCAAGGTTTGGTGGATATTAAAATCAATTGTAAATATTTACCAATTAACAACCCAAATATATACCCACTTACCCAATTGGAGTGAAAATTTTCAAGATACATACAAAAGTTCTATACTAAAAAAAATTGAATTTTTTGAATACCAAGGTTCTCAATTTTATTTGAAAAAAAATTACAAACTTGCCTTTATAATTGCCAATCTTTTATTAATTCTTTCATGAAAACTCCTAGTTCTTTGATTTTTTGGAAATACCCATAATCGATGGTTCTCTAATTTGATTTCTCCTCAAAAAACTCAAATTGATGGTTCTTGAATTTGAAAATTTTAAAGAACTAGAACTATAAATTATTTTTAAAATCAAATCACCACACCACACTAGTTTTTACTTCAAAAATCATCCCAACAAGATTTTTTTTCCCAAATGTTTTCAAGTAGGTCTCTAACTTGATGTAAATAATTTATTACTTATGTAATTACTTAGGGGTTAAGTTTGGTAATGTGGTTGAGTTTTATAATTTAATAATGGTTTGGTGAATCGTCGCCAATTAATCATGGCTTCAATTTATGTGCATGTTGAATCAATGGTGAGCCATGTGATGTGTAAGACTTTAGAAAATTTCTTGTTTAGTTTTTTTTGGTTAGTATATAAGTGAATGTTTGGAACTTTTTAAAGCACCTTCACTTGATGAAAACGAGTTTTATGAAATAAAATTGTGAACGGAATTGAAATTTTAATCTTCAAAGGTTTTGACATAATTTATGAATGTGTGAAATCCATAGTAGGAAAATGGTCTGGCATAATAATTATACATAGAAAATAGAAAGGTGAAAGGATATGTGTGCAAATAAGAACATAAATTTCCATAGCTATGTAATAAAGTTACATAGTTTTGATCTTATACTTACTTGTGGTCTACATCTTTTGGTTTTGTTGAAATTCAATGTTTAAATGTGAAGAAAATATGTTATAGCTAATGATGGATTTTTTGGTCTAAATTGTTTTCTTGGTTATTTGGAATTTTTAAAAAATTAATTTATAATAAATTTTGCTAAGTTTGTGAAAATTTTAGAAAACTAAAAAAGGTAGAAGGGAACCATCATTTTCAATATGGTATTATTAAATTCAATGGTTTGAAAAAAAATTTAAGTCATTTAAAATGAAGCACAAATAAATGAAGCAACCTTTCAATGTAAATGCAATCAATGATAACCTTAAAATAATTAAAGTTGGATAAATGTTAAAGAGCTAAGGGTTTGTTCACACATAAGGGGAACAATGTCAATAACATCAATCTAAACTATAATTATTCACAATACACATGTTTTGATTGATAAATAAAATACATGGCAATATGATGTGGTTCATTATTTCAAGCATTAATGTTTGTGTATTGTCAAGTATTACAATGTTGTTTGAAATCTACAAAATGCATAGATTCCTACCATTATCATTGGTAGTAAGTTATTAGCATGAAATCACATGTCCTAAACTACCAATTTCTACACTTGGTTCCTAATTTCCCTCACAAGGTCCATCACTAGTTCCTTCATTTGTGAGCATCATAACACCTATAACATTGTGAATGTTTACTTATGCAACATTGTGAACACCTACATATGCAACATTTGTGAACTTCCATAACATATATGTGTGTTTACAACATCTACACATGTTTATAATGTCTAGGCATGAACACCATTTGTGCATTTGTTAATCTATTGTGAAAGCTTTATGACAAAGGATTTACCATCATCTGAAAGGAAGGAAAAAATCATGATTCATTTTGTCATTTTCCCAATTTGCCTTTTAAGCATCTACACAGGAGCTAAAACATAATGAGCCAATTCATGATTTCATAAAACTATTAGAAATAAGGAATTCTCTAGATTGAAGCAACAATATTTTTCAATTATTCACTAAACTTATATTTCTTATAAACAACACACATACACACATAATTATTTTATGACAAATTGATGAATTAAAGTATCAAGGTTGCTATGTCCTAAGCTTTGGCTCCTAGGTTTGTAATGTTGTCATGCAATCCTGTATGACACCATACATCACACATGTTAATTTGCAATGGATGCAACCAATTCAAGAGGGAGAGGAAGAGGATTCGAAGGATTAACAACAAATGTAAGACTAATAATGATAGTGTAGCTCGTTAGTAGTAGGGAAATTGGGAGCACTATAAAGTTTAAGCACTCATCAAATGCATACATGACAAATATGTTACTCAAGAAGCCCTCATCAACCTTAGAGCTCACATGGTTCCTATAACACAACAATGGACCAATATTGCAAATGAACCCAAAAAGATTATCAATACATGTGGCTTGGAACAACAAGATGTGTAAAACAAGTAGAATAATTTGAACTTTGACTACAAGAAGATAACGTATTATCAAAAGGAGATCGGTCACATTAGTTCATTATGGGAATTGAACAATAATGAACAAGACAAACATCATCTATTAAAACAATTCAATCGAGAGTATTATGGGGCAATTGAAGCCTTTTAAGGAGAAATAACTGTGAGTGTTCCAAAACATGTCAAGGATTTTTTAGCTAATGGGGACAAAAATTATTGTGCATTAATGCCTAAAGCCAATACACAAGGGGAAGAAGATTATGTTGAACCACAACATTTATTCATGCAAGATCCTTTGAGTGAGGACTATGTTTTAAAAGAGTGCATGCCAATTAGCAATCAAAGAACTCTATAGGTGCAAACACTACAAAAAAATAAGGTTTTTTTTATTGGATATTTTTATTTTTATTAGTCAACAATATTTTGACAACATTTATATATGATTTTAAAATAATATAATATAATATTATATATTTATTTAGCTACCTACATTACCTAATAATTAATGTACAAAATAAAATAAAATAATTACCTACCTACCTACCTACCTACCTACGTTATTTAACCTAGGCCCCTTAAATTAGGTAACCTAGGCTAGGTGGCCATTTAAATTTATTTGTCTAAACAACCTAAGTTGACTATCTAAACCACATAAAACCAAGGTAGCCTAGGTAGCCAATGTTGTATGTGTGAGGACTTGAACTCCTCACCTCCACTTTGGGGAATCAAGTCCTTACCATTGGATCACTATTTCATATTGTAATAAACTTTCAATTGAATTTTTTTGTTTTGATGTACATATTATAACATTGATCAATTTCAATATTTTTTTATTATTTATATAAGTGGGAGGTTATATGATGTACCAAATATCTACATAAATAATATGTAGCTACCTATAAATACCTATGCCTAACAGGCTACTACACGATATTAACTGAATTATTAATTAATTAATTAATTAAAATAAATAACAATTATTGATTATTTCGTATTAATTATTATATATTAATTATTAATTATTATAAATTAATATAAAATATTAGCCAAAAAACTAGATAAATTTGATAATTGAATAATAATTATTAATCAATTAAAATTTGATGGATAAATTAATTATTGGTTATTAATAAAAATTTATTTGTTGACTAATTAATTATATAAAATATTAATCATTAATTATTGAGTACTAACTATGAATTATTAAATATCAGCTAATTAATGTACTAACTTTAAGTACCTACATGTGCTTAAAGGTATCATGTAGGTAACCTATTAAACTTTATAAATACCTACTAAGTGTAATATGCTTAACCTAAAGTTTACAAACTATGAATTTAGGTTTGGTATGTACTTTAAGCAAAATAAAATCACTTTAATCAAATGTTTCAATCAAAAGTAAATATTGTCTTTCATACCTTAGGCCTTTAGTCAAAATGACCATCCCCCTTGCTCAATGTGAACATTTTAGTCAAGTTGGACCTTTTGAAAAGTCGCATTTTCTTTTAGTGAAATTAATGTGATGAACTTTGATGATTTTCATAATGTAATTAAAGGTGCAAGGGGAAAAACAAATGAATTTATCAAAGTAGCCCCATAATTGAAAAACCCCTAAAATTTTAATCATCCTAAGAAGTACAAGAGTTAAACACAAACATTTTTATTTTTTTTCACCTATAATTAATTTAATCAATAAACAAGAATAACACAATGATGGTTGAAGCCATGGACTGCCTTAGCAACACATAGTTGGAGATTAAGGACCATTGTAATAAGACCATCATTGAACATCTATAATATTTAAATTGTAAAAACTAGAAGATACATGAAACAAGTCAAAACATTGTGAGTGTTTTATCTATTTTCAAAATAACCATGTGTTCTAATTTTGTCCACAACAAACCACTCATTTTTCCACCAATGAACTTTGATTCAAATTCATCAAGTGAAGAAAATGATGTGATTCCAACAATAACCATATGAATCAATAAGTTTAGAACATTACATTCTCAAAGTTTTGAATGAATTTTCAACTTTAAAACACAATGAACAATCTTACCATTTTGCATAAGTTTAACATCAATTTGTGTTACAATGTTCATATGGAAGTAAAGTTTCAATTGCCCTATATAGTCATTTTGCATAAGTTAATTCATGATACATTGTCCATGCAAAAGTAAAGTTTTAGTTTACCCTATGTGACTTGTTTCCAAGTTATTGTTCTAAGAAGATGCATTAATTAGTTCTTGAAATTTCACCACCTTGTAATTCAATTTCATTGGTAGTTGTTGTTACGTTCTCCATAGAAATATAATCTTTAGTGCCTTCTTTACAACCATTTATCGATCATGATTCCGTCTAAATATTTATCAACCTCCAATTCTAGTTGAACCATCACCATGCTTATGTCTAAATCTCTCCTTTCAAGGATCATGTTGTACAAAATACAACAACAAAACATCACATCAAATATGATCAAGGTTGGTTTTGAGTAACAACTTTCTAAAAGTTTTCTTCAAAATCCCAAATGAATATTCAACAACATTTCTCCCTTGATGAAGATCTTTATTAAACAACAACTTCAAAATTGTATGGTGGACAACTCCATGTTTGTGAGCAATCATTAACCAAGGTAGGAACATATAGCCTTTATGATCTATGAGGTAAGGTTTGATACCATTGTCATTTTGATCAATTTGAAAAAGGTCACCATTGGTCGCCTTTTGATGCAAGCTTGAAATGCATAGAGTGTGAACATTATTTATGGATATTGGCAACATCAAACATTTGTTGACAACAACAATAAAGGCCTTTTGAAACCTTGTAGATAGATTTGCAAGAAAACCAAATTAATGAACATGTGACAAAACATATCCAAACAAACAATTATAGAGAAAGTTGTGTAACGCAAGCTTGACTAAAAGAAAGAAAGCAAGAATAACAAAACCTTACCTAGAATGTATGTTGACAACATCAACTAGAAGTGAACTAAAACAACTCAAAGTAGTTGATTTTGGTAAAAATAAAGTTCAACTAACAGTACATAAATGTTCAAAAATCTTTCAAGCACAACCTTGATAGATAGAAAGAGAGAAGTGAACATCTACAACTATAGTGAAACAAAAAAATGAGTGGAAAGGAATGTAAAACTTGTAATCAAAAGTAACCAAGTGTTGTAACCAAAAGGAACATAAAACAATGGTGGTGTAAGTTGTCGTTGTAATGATAGCTCAACAACACTTGAACAATGGTAGAGTTTTGGGCAAATAGGTACATTGATAGGGTTGTAATTGGGTAGAGTATGAACGGAGGTAGGTTGGATAAGTTGGGGTTGTATGTCCATGTTACTTTTTTGATAACTAATTAAAATTAGGATAAATAGGGATACCTAACATTATTGTTACCCTTTTGTGTGAATATATTATAACCAACAAAAGAATGCATAATGAACAATCTAGAGCACAACAAAAACCTTTAAATAAAATACTTAAAGATAATATGAACTTATAGCTTGCTTGTTCAAGTTGGCTACTAAATCATCTAAATACATAGAACTGAAGGTGAGAATTTGATTTACATACCTTGGTGATGGCTTTCTTATGATATAATGCCCAAGAATCAGCGATTACAATAATTATATGTATCATGAACTCAATGCACATTCCAACATTCCTTGTAACAACATGACCATAATGCCTTCTATCAATAACTACAACATCAAATTTTAAATATGTAAAAGCAACCAACATGAAAATACAATCAAAGTGGCACCAAACTTATCGTATCATGAGTCACTAAAAAAAACAATGGTTCAATGTACAAATTGATATTAGTATAGGCAATTAATAACCTTTGGACATTGCACTAGTTGGTAGTTGGCCTTAATACCATCTTGTGTTGTAGATCATACATGTGACCTTTGGCCCATTTTGAATGTTGAAATTTGTTGATTTCAACCTCATCAACAAATTATATTGACATAGGGATGTTGAACAAATTAAATTGTTCAAGAATGGAACAATGAAATATTTAGCCCTTCATTAAAAAGTTAGTAGCCAATAGATGTTAGACTAAATTAATGTTAATGTGCTCATGCATAGAATTTTGTGAACTTATGAAATTTAATTGTCTTACTAAATTTGAAAAATGATGAATTTAATTGTCTTCCTCATATGCTACAAATAAATATTCATTTTGTTGAAATTTTTACTTGCCAAATATTTATAATAATGGAAGAAAAATATATATTACACATATGGGTATTCAAAACAAAATTTTAAAAAATATATGGATGCAATATTATGAAATTAATGATTAACATGTTGAAAAGTGTCATAAGCAAAAAAAACTACCATGACTAAACAATTTGGAACATCCATAATAAGAAATTGTAACAAACCAAGTTTAAATTTAACTCCAACCACACATTAATGACTATTTAAAGCAAGTTCACAATTTTTAAAAAAAAATGAAACATGAAACAAAAGTAAAGGTAAAATACAAATGTAAGGTTGTATTGTAGATCAATGTTGAACATATCAAGAAACTGATTGGGGGCCCACTTTTATTAATACCTATAATTTTACGAATATATGGAAAACATATGGCCCATCATCCAAGGAACCTTTTCAAGTACCTTTTTAAACACATATTAGAGATACAAAGTGAAAGGTGGTGGATGAACCTTATCAATTGAATGAAACATGAATGATAATGGATGAAATTCATCCATTATGGTTGATAAATGGATGTTTCAACTTCATATATGAATAATGAAATAAGGTAAATGAAATTTCCTATCTATATAATATATGGTTAAATTTTTTAATATATGTTTTATGTACTACATAAGGTAGGTTTTGAGATGTCATTTGTGATAGAAATATCATAGTAATTAATATGATATTTCAAATGTGCACAAAATATATTATGGGTTATCATTTAAGTAATTCATTTTCAAAATATATTTTTCCTCATAAATTTAATGATTCTATGATTAATAATTAAATTTATACCATTCATGTGCTTGGGCCCTAGAGGGGGCACAAAGGTTGTGCTAAAAAACTACGTGAAACCAAATATAAAGTCTCATACATGTTTTTAAATTTTTATTTGAATGTTAATGTTCGAAATCAATTGAAGGCATTTTTTTTGCCAAATATTATACATAATATAGGTTCAAGCTTAATGAGGGTTTATGTTCAAGTAATGTAATCCCAAAAATTAAATTTTTTGAAAAAATAATTCTAAGTGGTTTAGGGCATGTACCAATAACTAGTTTAAATGAACCTAATAATTGTTTAAATAATAAAAATGTTGTGATCAACCAAATTAACAACAATACTTTTAGAAATGTTATGCCACACATTGTACCAAAAGTGTAGAATAAATGTTTGTTAAATGCAACTAAATATTTAGTAAATGTGTTAAACTTTAAGGGCAATTTTGGGACAAATAAGTTTGGGCCACAACACAATAGAAATTTAGTAATGCCATCACATCCACAAGTGTGTGATAGATGACCTTGAAACAAATGAAAAATTGAATGTCATTTCAAAATTGATAAAATCTAGGCTCTAAACCTTAATAAGAAACTTCAATATGTTATGGTAGGTGCAAAGAATAGATACAAAATCAATTTCATAACTATACTATTGAATATTAAAAAATTATTCTTTATAAAATCCATTATTGACCTAGTTAGCACAAAAAGTTATGTTTTAGGTGACATTAAATCATGAGAATAAAATGAACTTCATTTTCCCTACATATCAAGTAACCTTGTTTTTACTCATGAAAATTTGCTGAAAAGTGAAAAATAAATAAAATGAAGTGATATTGGAAGGTTTCAATCACCAAAAATGAAGAAAAAAAAGTATAAATTGTCAATTTTTTGTATTTGGTTTTTAGTGTGGAGGCATGGATATAGAAAGTGGATTAAAGATTTATAATCCATATCATCTTCCTAGGGATGGTCACCATTTTTTCCACATAGTCCTATGGATGATCACCATGTAGACTACATCAATAAATTCCTAAAAAGAACACCGATACCAAGTTGTAATAATGGACTAATATAGACCGTGGTTTGAGGTACAACAACAATTTTGAGTGTTCTATTCTTGCATCTTTTGATTAAAATAACTTTTTGCATTAACATAATCAAATATTCTTTCAGAATTTGACCCAAAATTAGGGTTTTGAACTAGGGGTTAAAGAGCCACTTTAAATTAATTAATTACAAAAAAATGTAAATTACTTTAAATATGTGTAACTAGATAATTAAATAATATAACAATACCAAAAAACATAAATTAAGAAATATGCTAAACAACTTGAGCTCTACATTGCTATATACTACTAATGACAATCAATCGATGAAAAAAATGAATTGATTTCATGAAAATTGAGTTCCATTGAAATGAAAATATTGAATTACATTGCTTGCAACTTGAATTGAATTGAATCTTGATTCAATTGAATTAAATAGAATTCATATACATTGAATTGAATTCAACAACTAGATTAAAATTCAATTGAAGAGAAACAAGATGCAAATTGATGGAGAAGGTATTGAAAATCTATTCATGAACATGGTGTTGAAGAAACAAAACCTTAAAAACCATCTTTCCATGCCTCTTTCTTTATGAACGGGCTAAACAAATTCCAATTTGGAATGGTCCAAAGGATAACTATAGAACCTAAAGTTGTCCTATGTAAACCATGGCCAAGAAATAATTGTCATTGCAATTAGTCCTTTGTGACATGTGAAACATAAATTAGCAACGAATGTAACCCTATGTCTCATATGTACACGAGCTCTAACATGATATGAATGATGTGTGAATCAATGAATGCAGTTGTACATTTTACGCAGTAATGGAGAAGAATGTGTGAATTATTCCAGACTCACACCTTGATGCGCTCAGTGTGTGTCAACCACAAACATGCCACCAGTGTAATGTGTAATCCATGTTGCACTACTTTGGTTTTCTCACTTTTTCATTTTCAACTGTTGATTTGCACATGAAACCTAAAAGGGATATGGAAGGTGCAATTGGGCATTGGAGTCTGTTGGAAAGGTCAAGGATTTCAGTTGATTCTCAAAAAACATCACAACTGTGTGTGACATTGTAAAAATTGGAGTCCATTGGAGTCCAGAATCCAAAACACTAGAAGCAAAAGAACCTTCAAAAGATATAAACCCCTCAAGAAACAATCCAAAAAGACATGTCGATAGAACTACAAGTAACAGTAGAATCAAAAGTTGCAACAATGCAGAACCCAACTTGTCAAATGTATGCTAAAGTGTGCCATGGACATGTTTACAAGGAAGTAATTTCACACATTAAGTTGATCACTGTCAGAATAGCTCTAAATGACAGACAAATTTAATTCTCCAAGAAGTTAACAAATAGAAAAAATGCTCAAATATTGGCTAGTTAAAATCTACTCCAAATATCATGCCACTACATATTAATATCTATAGCAATGGCTGTCGATAGTCATTAAAATCATGGGTGGGTATATAAATTTAGGTGGGAATATTATTGCAAGACATATATAGGTACCACTCACATAACACTCTGACCTACACCTACAATCCAGTATATTCCTAGCACCTATTCTTCAACCCTACCATTTCAGCAATGAAATCATGTATGCAAATTGACTAATTACACTTTCCTGCACAATTGAAACAAACATAAAAAAGAGGCCACGAAACTGAAAATCATTGCCATGAAAGACAAGCCATTTGTTTCAACTGCATGCAAAATGCATAGCATACATTTATATGATGTGTCTAGACCTTATAGCTGAGCTCACTGATTAATTCTTGGTTTCGTGTCCAGAGTTTCAGAACACAGAACCCATAACTGTAATTCCAAAACAAGTACTCCAACACAAAGTCCTCCACTTCACTGATTTGAAGAAAGCATCAGAAAGAAGATGAAGCTCACAAGTTTAAAACACAAAAATTTGTTGTATTTTGACTTTGGCAACAAACAATCTCAATCCACTGTGAGACAATTGCAGATCACAGAAAGGGAAAAGAGACTTGCCTAAGAGTTCACCTAAATCCTAACCCAAGAAATGACATTTCAATGGAACTGCATCTTAATTAGACTCTTTTGCATTATCTCCACAACAATCTTAGTAATACTTGGGTGAGTGATAACACTTGGTTATTTTGAACAAATAGGGTTTAGGGTTTTGAACCTAATTGAGATCTGAAGAGATGCACAATTGACAGCTTATCGTGGTAAGGATGTTATGACAGCTCGGCTGATGATTCCTGTGGCCTCAATGTAGCGTTCCACACACCTGGAAATGCAGCTACTTTCACTGCCACTCAAGCTGGTGCTAGGTTTTGTCACACATTTTGTAAAGCATTTGTCTCGCACCGTCTGCCCATGCCCACAACTACAAGTTACTGAATCTCAAATAGGTTCAAAACCTTAAACCCTAATAAAAACCACAGAACAAGAAGAAGATGCTCACAGACCCTAAAGCACCAAACTCATCATTCTCAATGACACTGGGAACCCCAATAAGACCCAGAAACCTGTTCCAAAAGAACAAAGTTGCCATAAGATACATACAGACTTGCCGTAAGGAGCTGGAACATGGAGAAAAACAAGGAACCTATTTTCTAAGCTCATCAGTGGGAACTTATTTTGCTCAAGAAATCAGACTTAATAATATTCTTCTTCTGCTCAAGGAACACAAAGCAAAAACTTTGTTCTTGACAAGCTTGTTCTTGTTCTTATACCACTGGTATCCTAGATTGCCATAGAGAATAGGCCTTATAAAAAGCTCTAGGATATGACTGGAATGGCTACAACATGACTTACAACATGCGAGAAAGAGAGAGAGAGAGAGAGAGATGAGAGAAGACATGCAATATTCAGAGAAATAGTAGGACAGAGATTCCTTACACTGAAAAACTCCTCCGCATAAGCTTGAGCAAGCTGTTGCTTCACTTTATCCATCACAACCTCATTAGACGGTCCTTCTGCGGATCCAGACAGCGGTGGCGAGGAAAATGGGTCCATATTCTAGAATCCCACGCCACTGAACCGTTCCGTTTCTTATGCTTCTTTTTTGGCAGGAAGTTCCTTTTGTCAGGAATGTAGAAACTCTGAGGAGCAGCAAAGGCTTTGCCAAACAGCTTTGGACAAACTGGGTCCCTGCGAAACCCCGATGAAAACTTCAGCAGGGTATTGAAGACGGCACGCAGATAGATACACACTTACAAACATCACAATTAAAGAGCTTCAAACCCCTAAAATGCATGCAGCTCCAAGAGGCCTGCACTTCGCAGCTTGCAATTGCAATGCTTCGAGCATTAGGATTCAGGGATTTCGGGCTTGAGAATTTAGTTTGCTGTTGCAGCTGCTGCAAAATTTGCTTTGTGTCGTTCTGTTTTTGTAGTCCAACACGCAGCAGAAAGGTTAGGGTTTAGGGTTTAGGGTTTGGGGTGTGAAAGGTTTGTTCGTTTCGCTCTTCTCGCAGCTGTTGCGAGATTTTGTCTGCGTTATTACTCTCTTTTGTACTTGTCTTTGGAAGCAGTGCAACACGAAGAAAGAAGGTCAGAATGGGGAGACGTGGTCCATCGAAAGCTCGGCCGCCCAAGCAAGGGTCTCGTCGCCATGATGACGACAATCTCGGCATGCAGCCTGAAGATTTCGTGGACGAGATCGATGAATGTGAGCTTCAGAGCTTGACCATTCGCTTGCAAAAACACTCCATTTGTGTTGCTGTTTTATCTCGGTTTTTGAAACCTTGACGATTTTGCTGAAATTTTGCCGCATTTTGATTGTTCCTTGAGATTTACGAACTGCCTCTACATTCATTCATTTTTTTCGGGTGCAATGCTTTCATGGGGATGGTGGGGTTTGGCAGTTCATAACAAGAGAGAGAAGATTTCGCTCGATCCTACAAAGGACCTTGGTGAGTTAAGAAGTTCTGGCAATCCCTTCCCTGACCTTGAAACCCTAGCAAATGAGTTGCAATTCGTAAGAACATAAGAAGAAGGGAGTTCCATCATGCCTGGAAGTAAGGTATGTTAGTTTTCCACTCATAAGACAACAGTGGGTGTGCAACAATGTTCACAGGCTCTACCCCTAAACCCTAAACCCTACACATGCTTGTTCAGTCATCAAATTTTCATTATGGAGTTGGAGATATGTTTACAGATTCCATTTATGTCACCAAGACACACTGAAGCTAGAGATGGCTGTTGATTGGCTTTGAGAAGAAGTATATCGTTTCTGTACAAGTTGATTCATGGGTGGTGCCTTAATTGTTTGTTGCAGAAGATTTGGATGAGTTGGAAGATGATGAGGTTCCTGTCATGGACTTACAGGTACTGAAGAGCTTGATTGTTATTATATTCAGTCAATTTGTCTGTAATTGCAAACTGGAGTTGTTGTAGCTGGGTGAGTTCTGAAACCCCAACTCATTTTTAGAGGCCGAATTCTCAAACTTTCATACTTTGCATTAGAAGCAAAATGTCAATTCTGACATGAGCTTCTCTGATGTTGTAAACCCTAAACCCTAAAGCCTAAACAAAGCCTGCAGACTGTTGAGCTGGTTAGAACAATGGACCTTTTTCTTCTGTCTGCAGATAACACAGTGCTGTAAATGTATACTGATTGTGATCATGGCCTGTTCATGTGGTGTTGGAACTTCTGGAGCAGGGAGATTCTGACAAGAGTGATGATGACAATGTGAGAATCATCATCCCCTACTAGCTGATTAGTTCAGCATTGAATGTTATGTGGTGTGATGTGGTGTGAATTCTGCAATATGAGAAGTACACTAACTGGTGATGGCCTTGGATGTGCAGGAGGGTGATGATGATGATGATGACGACAATATGGATGACGAGGAACTCACAGGCCTTGCTGCTAAATGTAGATTTGTTGCTTCTCTTGTAAATTGCATGCTTATTTCATTGCTCTCTTGATCATTTTGTGATGCCCCGCTTGCCAATTTGGTTGCTGGTTTTATGGAAATACTTTTTTTGTTGGCAGTGGTGCGGCAGTCCAAGATAATGAAGCAGAGGGCAGGCATGGAGAATGATGATGAAGAGGAGGAGGAGGAAGAGGAGAAGGAAAAGACTGCATGGGGAAAGGGAAAGAGGATTTACTACAGTGCTGACAATGTTGAATATGAGGTAACACTTTTCTGTGCTTTTTTTTGTTTAGGATTTCACTACCCATCTGTCATGCAGGCTTAGTTGTCAAACTGCTCTCAATAGAGTTTGGATAATTGGCTGTCCCAGTGTTGATTTGTTTTTGTTTGGTTTCAGTTGCAATCCAGTGATGAAGAGGCACCTGCAGAAGAGGAAGCAGAAGCATTACGTCTACAGAAGGAGATGGCAGCATCTCTGCGACCTGAGGACTATGATGTTTCAGATACTGAAAGTGATGACAATAGTGAGAAGGAGACATTTGAGGTTATGATCTTCTCTTGCTGTCAAGTTCTTCTGGATACTGATTCTTCCTTGAATCTTGTTCTTTGAGAGACCAACAACCCTCGATTGCTAGAGATCATCTTTCAGAATAGCAGTTTTGTAGTGACATTTTGTCTTGAGCTTGAGCTTATCTGTCAGAACCCAAACCCACACATAGCTATGTAAATCTGCTTTTAATCTGTATTCCTGCTGAAATTCCAGCTGGAGTGATTGGGAAAATGGCATCACACCAACTAGTGGTAGTTAAGGATGTTTCAGAAGGTTTTCCCAGAGAATATGGGTTCTGTGGTAGACAGGACATTTACTGTCAAACTTTGTGCAAAGTTGCCAAGGTTTTTTTCATGTTGTTTATGACCTTGCTAGTCATTTTCAGAACTAATAAGAAATATATCTGTAGATTGCACATAAATCTGGCTAATGTGTATTTTATCAAAAGGTTACTAAGGCTTGCCATGTGGCTTGAAATGATTTTTTAGGAAGCTGCACAGCGACAGGATGGTAGAGGCAAAGAGAAACCTGGGAAAACAACTCTCAGAGGTTGGGGAGGCTCTGCAGATGCAGAAAACAAAATGGTGACAGTTGAGGCAGTGAAAAAGGATATCAGTGCTCTGTCGAAGGAGGAACAGATGGAGCTTCTAATGAGGTTAACCCTATTCCCATGAAATGAAGAGTGAGAGGGAAATAGTGGACAGAGTACTTGTCTCTGTTTGTTGCAATCTTGTGGCCATAGACACTGTGTTCAGTGTGGATAAACTCTTTAAGGCTGTGACAGCTGATAGATTTTACTGATTACAATGTGCTTCTCACAGCATTGTGGCCATAGACCTGTAGAGAGTGAGGAAGAGGACAAACCAGGACTAAGCATGCACCTGACAAATGACATGGGTTGGAGTACTGACTCTGAGTGCATGCTTGAAATGTTTGACAGTGATGCGCCAGAGTTAGTAGCATTAGTTACAGAGCTGCGAGACGGGCTACATGAACTCCACACTAAAATACAACCAGTTATGGATAAGGTATGGTCTCATCAACATCAAGCAGAATCCCTTGGGGCTTCAAAAAAAGGTATACACATACTTGGGTTCATGTGATATTGAACTTTCTATACTAACCATGCTTGTCTACTCATTCTTGTTGTTGTGAAGGTAAAAGATGGCTTGCGGGCAACAAAAGAGGGAATGAATTACTTGGAGGTCAAGCATGTCCTGTTGCTGAGTTACTGCCAATCCATCATATTCTACCTCTTGATGAAGGCGGAGGCCCGTTCTGTTCGTGACCACCCAGTGATTGCTCGTCTGGTTGAACTCAAAATGTTATTACAGAAGGTGAGAGAATGCTGCTTGAACCACTAGTTGAGAGATTTTGCATCTTCTTCCCTGCCAAGAAAACATGACCTCCCTGATGAATGTTGGGTTTTTAACAGTAAATAGTGTGTTTAGCTCCTTGCATCACCCACTCCTTCATATCTTGTTAAGATGGATACACACTAAACAAGTAGAATGGGATCTTGCTGGCGTGACAGCTAAGTCCAATTGACAAGAAGCTGCAGCATCAACTGGAAAGGTTGCTGAAGGATGTTCAGACACCAGCTGCACCACATTCAGCAGTGCAAGTGAATGAATCTAATCTTAGTTCAGCTGCTTTGAAGTTGGACCAAGATGCTGAGGTATGAAGTTTATCTTGAGGCAGGTTAGAGTAGCTTGGGGTGGCCGGAGGTCAATTTCAATTTTTTACCACATCTCTTACATGTGGTTATCCAAAGATTTGATGGGTGCAATGGCTGAGTGTCAATTGTAAACTCTCTGAAGTATATACTTTGTTAGGAGAAATCTGTGATCAAACTTCTTTGTTTGATGACTTCTTTGCTGTTGCAGGATCATAGACAGACAAAGGATGGAGCTTTGGATGTTGAAGAAAACCCAGTGAAGGAGTCTGTCAATGAGGTGCAGGTCAGAGCTGAAAAGGTAAAGCCACAGGAAAACTTCTGATGGTTCTTTTCGTGGCCTGTTCTAATAGCCAGACCTATTCCATTAAAGTTCCTGAATTGCTTCCCACACAACCATGCTGTGAAGACCTTTTGTTCAGACTGTTTGAATAGCTAAATCCTTGATTGCCCTCAGTTGTGTAGGTAGAAAAAGTTGGTGGTTAAGATATATTGATTATTCTGTATGCTTCTATTGGAGGCGTTGAATATGCGAAGTTCCAGGGGACATATTGTCTGCTAGAAAAGACCTAAATACTTCCTGCTGTGACCCATTTGATGAGTCCTAGTGTCATGTTCAATACCATGTATGTAATGTTGAATATCATATATGTTGGTGATGAAGTTCTGTGGCAATGATGGGTATAGAGTTGAGGTTTGTGATTCCAATGTGTGACACAGTCTCTGACTGTAGGTTATAGTGGGAGCTGAGAGCAAAAAAATGCTGCAAGAGAGGGCACGACTAGATGCCCGTGCACAAAAAAATGCGAATCTTGTTGTCCATGTGCCTGTGTCCAAGGCAGGGCACAAAAAGGTCAAACAGCTTAAACGTCCTCGAAATGGGTGAGTTACCTGTTGAGATTCCATGACTTGAAACTGACGTAATTGCATCTGCTCACTGGATGTTGGTTGTTGATTGATCATGTTTAGGTTTGTGGATGTGTGAATTATATGCTACTGGATAGAGGTCTGTTACATATCCAGATGTCTATGGACTCCTTCAACTTGTCATAACATTTTGTATAGCATCACTCCCACTTATCCCATCACAAATGACTTGTGTGGCAGGTTGAAGGATATTCTTGATGATCTTGAAGATGACGTGGGTGATATGGAAGGTCTGGTGCCAAGCAAGTCTAACCTAATTTCAGCTGTTGGTAGACCACGAACCCTTTCACAAGTCATTGCTGAAGCTGGCAGGCCTTCCAAGAAGCCAAAGGTACAGGAAGTTCTTTTTTGGATGCAAAAGTCCTGAAGTCTTTCCTGCTTTGAAGGAGATAAGAGTTAGGATTCTATGATCACATGTCCATTGCAAGTGCATTGTCATGTCTGTGTCTAATCTTCCATTTCTCATTAATCATGAGCTCATGTAATTCATTGTGAAGTATCACTGATTCTTTTTTATTATGCAGCAGGAAATTGAATCAAATTGAGCATGATGATCTCTGATGGATAAAATAGATATGATCAATTGTCATTTGTTCTTCTGTCTGTGGACATACAAGAGGTTCTGTGTCTGTAAATAGCAGAGATGGTTAGAATGGTTGACTTGGGTGTTGCTGCAGGCTGTGTCAGGTGATGCAGATCTACCTGTGAGAGAGGACCTTGGAGAAAGGAGGAGAAACTATGAAATTCAACAGGCTGCCAAGGCATCAGTTACAAATGACACCGATGATAGTGATGGCAAGGCTGAAGGAAATGGACAAGATGAAGATAAGGATCCTGAAGAGGATGATTTCTACATGCAAGCTAAGCAACTCAAGGAAGCCAAGCAAGCTGCCAAAGCTGCCAAGTATTCCAGGTTCGCCATGGCTATCTTACTTGGCACTTTATACATGGACACCTTCTTTCATTTCGATCTTACATCTACTACTTCCCAAGCTTGTCATCCTTCATTTGTCCTCTCATAATGGTCAGATTTGAGTTAGTTCCCCCAACTTGATTTCTTCAAATATTCCAAAAGTTTTAGAAACCATTGTACAGTTAACTCAGAGTCATGACCCCAATGTAGATGTTACATCCATTGGTCCTCTGTAATCTGATATTTGCTGATTACAGAGCACTGTATGTTGATTTTATATGAAGAAAATTGCTGTTGACTGCTAAAATCAATTTGTGGCACAGTGTTTTGTCAATTTCCCATGAGAGATCAATGGATATGGTGCAAGTCTCACAGTTTTGTGTTTTGGGTCTTCTTCTCTTGTCTCCTTTTGTGGGTGCAGGACTCTCCTCAGTCCAGTGGAGGAACTTGATGCAGATGGAAAACGACAGATTACATACCAGGTAGCTAAGGCCAACCATCTTTACATTATTTAGCAGATTGGAGGGTTTACACTGGATCTGTGTTTTAGCTTTTGGAACAGCTTCTGTGCTTGTAAGCAATGGTCTGATTTGTCACAATTTTTGAAACTGCCCATTTTCTGACATCTTGGCAACTCTGATATCTATGCCTTCAGTGGCGGGTTTGCTTGAAGAGGGCTAAACTGTTTATTTTTATGAAAAGCCTTCCCATTATAACAGTTTGGAAAAGTGTCTTTGAAGGGAGGAATAATGGTGTGATGACAATGTAGGATTTTAGGATTCTGCATGGGGGGAATGAGCTAAGCAAACAAACTATGGTGGAATGCAGATGGAGAAGAACAGAGGTCTCACACCCTATCGCAAGAAAGCCACCAAGAATCCACGCAAGAAGTACAAGGTATGTGTTCAGTGGCTTTCGCCAGTTATTCTTCAAGATCTTCTGTGAGACTATATCTAGGTTTATCTTACACTTCCATACGAGATGGGAACTGAATGCACTTCTAGCTCAATCAAAATGAGTCACTCAGCACCAATATCCCAGTATATAAATGAAATGTGTTGCTTGCAGTAACAGAATGTCAAACTGGTAACCCTTTTGTTTGCCATAACCATGTTGCACACTCAAAAGTGTAGGGTCCTCTTTTCAGCTGTCACTGAGTTTCTTGGGGATTGGGTGCAGCTCAAGCATGAGAAAGCTGTCATTCGACGGAAAGGTCAAGTGCGTGAAGTTCGACGTCCAACATCAGCTAGCTATGGGGGTGAAAGTACTGGCATCCGCACCAATCTTAGTCGTAGTGTGCGCTTCAAAAACTGATTTCTGCTTTTATGGCCTTCTTTTCCATCCAGTGTGTACACAAGGACACTTTGTCAAGCATGAACTCTCTAGTCATGTGCACCACCCACAAAGCAAATACATTGGAAGATTGTAAGCAATTTTGTAGGTCTTGAATTGAGAGCAGATTTGGGTGCCATTGAGTGGCTTCAGAATGCACTTGCAGTTTCAACAGGCAAGTAGATAGAGGAGTGAGCACATACTCTCAAATATGTTACCATTTGCTGTGATCACAGAAGCCCAGGGATTTAGTGTTGTATGAGCTTGAGAATGAGGTAGAACATAATGTTCAAATGGGTTGGACAACATTGGAAATATCATATTGTTGGAGTTGTCTATATGTACTTGTGGGTTCCAACAAGCACCATAACCTTCACTATGTTAGGAGGTGAGATTTTTAGAGCCTTGGAATATAATAGCTGAGACCTTTGAGCATCTCCACCCATATACGGCACTCTAGCACAGTATAAAGGAGATTCAGTTCAGATTGTAGGGAGCTATAAATGTCTCAGCCATGCATGGCAAGGCACACACATGCCCATTGGTCCCCATGGGTACCTATTACCTAGTCCTTTCTTCAGTGTTGCTTGCAAGTAACTGTGTCTGTCTCCAAAGAGACATGCTTCAGGCCCTTTGTGCAAGCTTTTGGAGTGGACACTTTCTTGCAAACTTGGACCAGACCCCAACTTTGCCATGGCAGAATGGAGAGGACAATCTTAAGCCAATATTGACAATCTGCTGCAAGATGATGAAGTTGATGACTGTTCTAGATTGCAATGCTCATAGAAGAGATTGAGGACGAGGACCTTGCTTGTAGGGTGAAGGTGCGTGGAGGTCCTAAATTCAAGAAGCCCAACTTGGAGAGGGAGAGACATTGGTCATGAGAGGATCTATTATAACTATTTTAGTGCTACCCTTGTGTATGATGATAAAGTTTTTTGTGGAGCATTTTATGATGAGAACAGAGTTCTTTTTTGGGATTATGCAAAGGGTGGTGGAACCCAATCCTTATTTGGTTCAGACTAGAGAGGCTGCAAGTTTTTAGTTCATCAAATTCAGAAGTGCAGAGTAAGACTTGAATGCTTGCCTATGGGGTGGCTGGAGATGCTACAGAAGAGTATCACAGTTTGGGTGAGAACATTTTGATGGAGGCTATGAAGTGGTTCCCTATACCCTATTTTCTTTTTTCTTTTTTTAACTCTTATGTACTTGCACTAGCCAATAAGTGTTAACTTGGAAAAGTAGATGATGATAAGTGAGGTTAGTATGTTTGCTTTTGTTGAGTGCATGCATTATCAATGGAAGAAATGTTTTGTAGCTTGGCAATGTCAATTTAAGGATGAAGATGGAAAGGAGCATCACTCTTGATGCCAATCTAAATAGCTCTTTGGATATGGCACACATTTTTGGCTTAAACTAAGGTAACAAGTCCTTGATAAATGACCTCTACTTATAGAGTTATTGAGGGGTTCCTTTATAGGCATGACATTTCATGTCCATGGCACAACACACCGATGGTATTATCTCCTTACATATGGTATTAATCCATACTATGCTTTTGTTGTTCTATCTATTCATGGCTAAGAGGGTGAGAAGAAAACAAGTATTTGTACATTGAAGGAAGTATTAGGAAATGGCATTAAAGAAACGTTTGGTAATCTTGCAATCTTGATGCAGAATTGTTTAAAACCTTTGTCAACAAATGGAAGGTGTTGACCATTGTAGACATCATGATGACGTATATAATTCTACACAACATGATCATTGAAAATGAAAGTGTCTCAATTTTGGAGAACTTGTTTGAGCTGGACAACATGTCAAAGGATTTACTATGGAACATTGATATCCTATAGGATTTCTTTTTGTTTTTGAAATCCAACTCAATGTG